>Ga0116227_10004444_pt1 | contig 30455 bp, 29 predicted proteins | sample S1TSphgellanicum_FD_89693 | JGI IMG/M metagenome (GOLD analysis project Ga0116227, IMG submission 89693) | Host-associated microbial communities from peat moss isolated from Minnesota, USA - S1T2_Fb - Sphagnum magellanicum MG | ecosystem: Host-associated > Plants > Peat moss > Unclassified... | reverse complement strand
GCCCGGCGGCGACGCTCTGGAGAAACGCACCCCTCCCGACCTTCACGTCGTACACGATCGCTCGCGCCCCGCCCGCGATCTTCTTCGAGACGATCGAGGCGGCGATCAGACCGGGCGAAGGCACCGTCGCCGTGCGGTCGCGCAGCGCGTAAAACTTCTTGTCGGCCGGGACGAGGCGCGCGCTTTGCGCCGCCACCGCGCAGCCCGCCTCGCCGACGATTTCGAAAAAGCGGGCCGGCTCGAGATCGGTCCGCACCCCTTCGATCGCCTCGAGCTTATCGAGCGTGCCGCCCGTGTGGCCGAGCGCGCGGCCCGAGAGCTTGGCGACCGGAACGCCGCACGCCGCCACGAGCGGAACGACAATGAGCGAGGCCGTGTCGGCCACGCCGCCCGAGCTGTGTTTGTCGACCGTGCGCGGATCGGGCGCTTCGAGGGTTTCGCCGCTTTCGACGAAGGCCGCGGTCAGCGCGAGCGTCTCCTCGAATTCCATTCCGCGCAGCACGCAAGCCATGAGGAAAGCGGCGCACTGAGCGTCGTCGATCTCGCCCGCGAGCGCGCCTCGCACGACGGCGGCATAGGTGGCGGCGTCGAGGGGGCCGCCGTCTCGTTTGTGCGCGATCGCGCGCCGCATGCCGGCTTCGGTCACGTGAGATGGGATTCGATTCGATCGGGGCGAAGCCCGCAGGCCGTGCCGGCGCATTTTGTCCCGCTCGACACGCTCGGCGTAACGGTCGACGCGATCGTGTTCTTCGCGGTGGCGTTCACGACGTTCCGCGCGCCGGCAGCCGGGGTTGCGGCGCTCGTTTGCATCGAGCCCTTCGGATTTCACCGCGACGTCGGGCACACGACGATCACCCTCGCAAAAGTGGCGCTGGTGGCGGCGATTCTCGCGCTCGCTTTGCGCCGGCCGCGGCTGGGGGTTCTCGGCGAGCCGGCGGCGCGCGGGATCGCGCTTGCGGGCCTGGCCGTTGCCGCGGCCACAGCGCTCTCGATCGTCCATGCCGCCCACCGTGGACCCGTGTTGCGCGAGACCCTCAAGGCGCTCGAGTATCTGGCGCTTTTCGCAACCGTCGTCGTGGCCACGCGCGCGGATCGGCGCGCGGACTTCGGCGCATACGCCTTTGCCGGCGTCGTCATCGCGGTCGGACTTCTCGCGTTGCGTCAAGAATGGAGCGGAGCTCCTTCGGGGCTGTGGTTCCACGATCACCCGATCCCCCGAATCGCGGGCCCGCTCGAAGGTCCAAATCAGCTTGCCGGGTACCTCGGCATCGCGCTCTCCGCCGTCTTCGCGAGCCGGCTGGGGCGGCAACGGGCCGTGCTCCACGACGGGGCGCTCGGCATCGGGGCCGCGAGCCTCGTGCTCACGATTTCGCGAACGGGCCTGCTTTGCGGGACCCTCTCGCTTGCGCTCGTGGGGCTGCTTTCGCGGACCCGGGTTCCTCGCCGCGCCCCGCTCCTGGCGTTTGCCGGCGGCGCGCTTTTCGGCGTGGCGATTCTCGCACTCGCGGGCTACGAAGCCACGCACTCGAGCGCCGGGTTCCACTTGCTCGGACGTTTTTCAGATGTCGCGGAGGCGGAGAAGCCGGGTTCGGTCGGCACGCGCTCGCAACTCTGGCGGGCGGCGCTCTTGCTGTGGCACCGTTCGCCGTTGTTCGGAATCGGCGCCGGCAACTTCGAACTTTCGCTGCCGAGCGCCGGCTATCCACACTTGCGCACGCACGCGAACAGCCTGTACCTCCAGGCGCTCGCGGAAGGCGGCGTCATCCTGCTCGCCGCGACGCTCGCGCTGACGTTCTTTTCCATCTGGACGTTCGCTCGCGGACCCTTTCGCTTGCCGCTCGTCACGGCGGCCTTCGCCGCTAGCGTCGGCTTCGCAACCCACCAGATCTTCGATCTCTTAGTTTTTTTTCCGAAGGTGGGCGATCTTTTTTGGATCGTCCTCGGCCTCGGAGCGGCGACGATCGATGCGGAGCGCGCGAAAAAGCAAGGCGTCGCGTCCGCGGCACCGCCGTCCGAGCGATGAGCGCCCCGGGCCGTTTCTCGGTAGCCGTCGCGGCGATTCCGCCGGTCTTCGGCGCGGGCGCCGTCGGCGCTTGGGCGCTGCTGCGAAACGCGCCGCGAACGATCGCCGTCGACCGCCTTCAACCGCTGACGGTCGTCACCGCCTGGGGGTCCTTCGGCGAGCGCTGTTTCGCCGTTTTGGCGCTTACGGTCGGCGTCGCGACCGTTGCCCTTCTCGCCGCGCTGCGCTTCGCGCCGGGCGACACGGCGACGGACGATACGGCGCACGATACCGCGAATCGCCGAGCGCGGCGGCTCGTGCTGCTCGCTGCGGCGGGAACGTTACTTTGCGCGGCGGCCTGGCCGTTCGTTTTTTCGAGCGATACCTACGCCTATGCCGCGTACGGTGAAATGGCCGCGCGCGGCATCGATCCGTACGTCCGCGTCGCCGCGTCGATACGCGGGGCGGCGATCGATGCGGCGAGATGGCAGTGGGGCGGGACGTATCCCGCCTGCGTGTACGGGCCGGCGTTCGTGGCCTTTACGCGCGCGATCTGGTCGCTCACCGGGGCGTTCGGAGTCCGCATGGTGCTCGCTGCGCTCCGCGCGTCGGCCGCACTCGCGTTTCTCGGGAGCATCGCCATCTTCGACGCAGCGCTCGAAGGGGTCGCGCCGCGCCGGCGCCTCCGGCTCGTCTGCGCTTACGGGTTGCACCCGGTCGCGCTCTGGTCGGTCGCCGAAGGTCACAACGACGCCTTCGTGCTCCTAGGTGCCGCCGCGGCGGCTCTGGTCGCCCGGCGCGGGAGCGTCTTCGCGGCCGGCGCGCTCCTGGGCCTCAGCGGCGCATGGAAAGCGACGGGCGCGGTGCTCGCCGCAGGATTCGCACTCGACGCCGCCTTGGTGCGGCGCATGCCACGCGCCGCCCTCGGTGTGGTCGGCGGGATCGCAGTCGCGGCAGCCGTTTCCGTTCCGCCGCTCGTACCTATTCTCGTTTCGCTCGGCGCCCGCGGGACCTACGCGCCGGCGGCCTCGCTGCAGTCGCTTCTCGGGCCTCTGCTCGCAACGCTTCCCGCGCTCGTCGCCGCGGGCGCGGGGACAATGGCCCTCGCGCGGCGGAATCGAACGGGGTACGCTTGGCTCGGATTGGCGCTCGCGGCCGCCATGCCGAACCTCTATCCGTGGTACGTCCTCTGGCTCGTGCCCTGGGCATTGGCCGCCGGCGCCACGCCCGCGAGCTACGTGCTTTACGGTGTGACGATTTTCGTCGTGGTGCGTTACCTACCCGACGCCGCGGGCGATATGACCTACGCCGGCGCGCGAGCCGCCGCGCTCGTCGCGCTCCTGGCACTCGTTCTCGCGATCCCGAGCGTCCGCGCCGTTCTCATGAAATCGAAGAAAGCAGTCGCCCCATCTTGACCGGAGCTCCAGCAATCCTTCTGCCGTTCGTACTCGCGCTTGCCGCCCCGCAGGCAACTTCCGCCCCGGCACCCATGGCGCCGGCCACTCCGAGCGGAATCGCGTCAGCGTCGCCCGGAACTTCTGCGTCGGGCACGTCGCCAAGCGCGGCGCCCGTTCCAGCCGGAGCGCCGCCGCCAACACCCATCGCCCCGGCCGGCGGTCCACAGCCGCCGGGCGCCGGCCCTACGAAGTTGCAAGTGGAACCGAGCCCGGCGGCTACCGAGAACGCCCGCCCGGCCTCTTCAGCCAGCCCGGTGCCGTACGGCTATCGCTTCGTGCCGCACCAGCCGGCCCACCCCGTTCCGGGAACGCCGCAGATTTTTGCGGTCTGGCTCAACAGTCGCACGCTCGTCTCGAAGGGCCCGATCTGGATCAAAGTCGATACAGACCTGGATACCATCAAAGTGACCAGCAGCAGCGGCGGTCACGTGGGCATCGTGCCGATGATCTCGCCGGGCGACTTCGAAGCGAAGAGCACGCTCCCGAAAATCCCGTTTCTCGCGGGCGGCATGACGCTCGACCTCGTCTTTACGGCGGTCGGGCCCGATGGTAAACGGACGACCGTCAGCGTCCCAGTGGGCCTGAAGTAAGCGTGAGCTTTCCTAGCGTTGCCGGAGCGGTGCTCTCTTCGACCCTCGCTTTCGGAGCGGTCGTCGTCGCCCAAGTGGCCCCCTCCCCGGGACCGCAGCCCGCACCACCGGCGCAGGGAGCCCCCACCGCCACGCCGGGAACCGCAGAGCCCGGAGGCGCCGCTCAAACGACCGCGGCGCCGGCTCCCGCAGCGTCACCGCTTGCGGGCCCGGCCGCGCCGGCTGCCCCGACGACGGCGGCGACCCCGGTGTACGAGTTCGTGTATCGCGCGCCCCCCCAGCCGGTGCCGCCGCCCGACGTTCCCGTGATCGCCGAAATCGACCTCAACGCCAATTCCCTGACGCCGCCCGCGCCGTTGCACGTTCGCGTGCTCACGAGCGTCGCCGTCGTCTCGGTCACGGCGCAGACGTCCATGGCCTTCATGAGCCGCGGCATTCCGATCCCGAAAGCTCAGCCGGGGCTCTTTCTTTTCGACGGCTACATCCCCGACGTGCCGTTCTTCTTACGCAACCACACCTTCGACGTGCAGTTCATCGCAACGGCGGCGAACGGTCGCAGTGCGAACGTCTCGCTGCCGTTGCGGCTCAATTAGGGGACGCGTCCGCCTTTGGTTTAGTTGGAAGCGATCGTGATCTTTTTGGGCTGCGCCTTCGGATGAACGTTGAGGGTGAGCGTCAGCAAGCCGTGCTCGACGTGGGCCCCGACGTTCTCGCCGTCGATCTCATCGGGCAGCAGCAACGACCGCGTGAACTGGCGCCGTTCGCTCTTGCCCGCGATGCTCAGGACATTGTCCTCGAGGGTGATCTCGATCTGGTCGGGCTTGTAGCCGGCGACCGGGATTTCGACGCTGTATCCGCCCTGGTCGGTGCGGACGACGTCCATGCCGGCGAGCCCGGCCACACCGGAGGCAAAGTTGCGGAATGGATCCCAACGGAGGGCATCGGCGGCGAAGGGCCGGCCGAAGGCGCGGCCGTTACGGGTCATGATGTCGGTCATTGTCGCTCAATCTCCTGATGAAGCGGTGAAATGGGAGAAAACGTGACTAAATCGTAAAACGATTTGGCACTGCTGTCAAGAGAGTGCTAACGTCGCCAATGCTCGCTTTTCGAGCGCCGGACCCGACGCCGCGGCAACCGCAACCGCTCTGCGCCTGACCGGGTCCGGATGGAGCGCTCAACTTTAGAATCGGGGCCGGCAGGCCCGCGAATCGCCGCCGGCATTTCGGTGATCGTCAACCGCCAGAGGCCCACTTATCGCTACGCTCGCACCCTCGCTCGTTCGTGCTCTTCCCGGCTCGAGCCGGCCGCTCGCCGGTCTGCTCGATCGGTTACGGTCGCACCGGGCCGCCTTTTCGTTACACGAGACCACGCCGGCGGCGCGGCCCTACGTGCTTGCGGGGATTTTTCGGGCGTTGCGCACGCCGATGTTCGTCGTCGTGCCGACGGCCGACGTCGCCGAACGAACCTTCGCCGATCTGACCTATTATTTGGGTGAGGACGCGGCGACCGACGTAACCCTCGTTCGGCCGCGCGAGGAGAGCGTCGGCGTCATCGAAAGTCCCTCCGAGCGAAGCGCGCGGATGACGCTCTTCGCCGACCTCGCGGCGAAGCGGCCCGCAATCGTCGTGCTGCCCGTCGCCGCCCTGCGACAGTACGTGATGCCGCGTTCGGTCTTTGCGGCGCTGCGCTTCGAACTGCATCCCGGCGCGGATTTCGGCTTCGAAGAACTGCAAGAGCGGCTCTTCGATCTCGGATATCATCGCACCGACGTGGTCGCGGCGGCCGGCGAATACGCAGTGCGCGGCGGCATCATCGACCTTTGGGCGGCGAGCGCCGACGCGCCCGCGCGCATCGAATTCTTCGGCGACGAAATCGAATCGATCCGCAGCTTCGACCTCGCAAGCCAACGCAGCACCGACCCGCGCGAACGCCTCGAGATCGTTCCCTGGAGCGAAATCCCGCGCGACGAACGCTATCGCGAGCGAACGCTCGCGCGACTCGAAGGCACGCCCGCGACCATCTCCGCCGCCCGCGCTTTCCTTGCGAGCGGCGCCGACGTGCCCGAAGCGTGGCTCGCGCTAGCCCACGACGAACGCGAAACGCTGCTCGACTATCTCGGCGACGACGCACTCGTCGTGCTCGAAGAACCGACGCTGCTCGCGACGATCGACCGCAGCCTCGATGACGAACGCTCGCGCGAAGAGCAGGTGCTGCTCGCGGCGGTTGAGTCCGGGGAACTGACCGTCGATGACGACGCGGTCGGCGAAGCGCTGCTCGCCGACGTGCTCGCCCCTCACCCGGTGCTCGCGACGCTCGCCGGTGCTTTCAAACTGCGGCGCACGCTCGTGCTCCCGGGCGCAATCGAAGGCAGCGGCGGCGATTGGCTGCCGCCTTCGCTCGAATCGTTCGTGCTCGAAACGCGGCCGGTCGAACATTTCAACCGCCAGCTCACGATGTTTCTCGATACGGTCAAGACGTGGGTCGCGGGCGGCGAAACGGTCGCGCTCGTTGCGTCGGGCGCCTCGCGCTTGACCGAGATGCTACGGGCGGCGAATTTGACGGTCGAGCGCAGCGCGACGATGCTGCACCTGCGCGAAAACGGCGCGGCCTCGTTCGTCGGCAGCGCTCCCGGCATGACCAAGGGCGGCGTCGTCTTCGTCGATCAGGGCAATATCGAGGCGGGCTTCGCGATTCCGGGCCTGCGGCTCCACGTTCTGGGCGACCGCGAGATCTACGGTCAGCCGCCCAAACGCGTGAAGCTGCGCGCGGTCAAGGAAGGCGTGCCGGTCACGCTCGCCGATCTCAAAGTCGGCGATTACGTGGTGCATGCCGTGCACGGCATCGGCCAGTATTTGGGTCTGCGAACCGAAACGATCCTCGGCGCGACCCAAGATTATTTAGATCTCAAATATGCGGGAACGGACCGCATGCTCGTGCCCGTCACCCAGATGCATCAGGTCACGAAGTACGGCGCGAACGAAGGCGCCGCGCCGCGCCTCTCCAAGATGGGCGGCGCGGACTGGGCTCGCACGAAAACCCGCGTCTCCGAAAACCTCGCGAAGATCGCCGACGGCCTCGTCGGGCTCTACGCCGAACGCGAGAGCGCGCCCGGCTATGCGTTCGCGCCCGATACGCCTTGGCAAGCGGAACTCGAAGAAGCGTTTCCCTACGATACGACGCCCGATCAGCAAAAGGCGATCGACGACGCGAAACGCGACATGGAACTGCCGCGCCCGATGGATCGCCTCGTTTGCGGCGACGTCGGCTACGGCAAGACCGAAGTCGCCGTGCGTGCGACCTTCAAAGCGATCGCCGACAAACGTCAGGTCGCCGTGCTCGTGCCGACGACGCTGCTCGCCGCGCAGCACTTCCGCACGTTCAGCGCACGCTTTGCGAGCTTTCCGGTCCGGATCGAAGAGCTCTCGCGCTTCAAAACGAAAAAAGAGCAGCAGGCCGTTCTCAAAGACCTTGCCGACGGCAAGGTCGACGTCGTCGTCGGGACGCACCGGCTCTTGCAGAAGGACGTCGTCTTCGCCAACCTCGGGCTCATCGTGGTCGACGAGGAGCAGCGCTTCGGCGTGATGCACAAGGAGCGCCTCAAGACGATGCGCGCGACGGTCGACGTGCTGACGCTTTCCGCGACGCCGATTCCGCGCACGCTGCACATGTCGCTGCTCGGCGTACGCGATCTCTCGCTCATTCAAACGCCGCCGAAGAACCGGATGTCGATCAAGACCGTCGTCGTGCCGTTCTCCGATGCGATCGTGCAACGTGCGATCGTGCAGGAGCTCGACCGCGGCGGCCAGGTGTACTATCTCCACAACCGCGTCGAGTCGATCTACGGCGTCGCCCGTGCGCTCGGGCAGCTCGTACCCAAAGCGCGCATCGGCGTCGGTCACGGTCAGATGACCGAGGGCGAACTCGAACCCGTGATGGCGCGCTTCGTCGAAGGCGAACTCGACGTGCTCGTCGCCACGACCATCATCGAGAACGGCATCGACATTCCGAACGTGAACACGATCGTCGTCAACGACGCCGACCGGTTCGGCCTCGCGCAACTCTACCAGCTGCGGGGGCGGGTCGGCCGCTCGAACCATCAGGCTTACGCGTATTTGCTCTATCAAGCGCACAAGGCACTCAGCGAGGATGCCAAGGCGCGGCTTGAAGCGATCCGCGAGTTTACTCATCTCGGCAGCGGCCTGCAGGTCGCGATGCGCGATCTCGAGATCCGCGGTGCCGGCAATCTGCTCGGCGCCGCGCAATCCGGGTTCATCGGCGCGGTCGGCTTCGAGACGTATTGCGAACTCTTGGCCGAAGCGATCGCCGCGCGCAAGGGCGAGCGGGCCGAAATCGTCGAGAAGCGGGAAGCGGTCATCGACGTCAAGCTCGACGCGTACATTCCGAACGACTACATCCCGCAGGTCTCGCAGAAGATCGCGGCTTACCAGCAGCTGGCGACGGCGCGCAGCGAAGCGCAAGTCGACGAGATCGCCGAAGGCTTGCGCGATCGCTTCGGAACGCTCCCGGAACCGCTCGCGAATCTGGTCGAGATCACGAAGCTGCGCACGATGGCGCTCGAGAAAAACGTCACGCGCGTCGTGATCGACAACACGCGCCTGACCCTCGGCGTCGGCAGCGCCTTCGACATCTCGCCGACCGCGATTCCCAAACTTCAGTCATTGACGAAAAATAAATTTCGTTTCGGCGACGGCAAGATCACGATCGACCTGCCCGAACGCAAACCCGTGGAGCACGTGCCGATCCTGCGGGCGCTGCTCGAAGCACTCTAACCGGTATCCGTTTGCACCCTCAGACCAAACACTGATTGCGCTATCGGGCCACATTAAGATCGCTTTACGCCGAGCCCGTGGTGGCAGCTCCGACCCCCTTCGACAGGCTCGGGGTGGCGAGTCGGTGTCTTTGTCATGCTGAGCTTGTCGAAGCATGCGTCATGTCGAAGCGTGCGCCTGCTGCTCGGCCTGGGCGGCAGTGACTTGGCCCGGCAGGACCCACGAACGCGCGGCCGCGAAAGGATGAGAGTTTGCGGGGTCCCCGGACTCCGCGCCTTTATGTTCGTCTTGGAGTTTTCATGCCTCACCGCGTCTCGGCCGGATTAGCCGCCCTCGTTCTCACTCTCACCCTGAGCGCTTGCGCCGGCGGCGCGTCGGCCGGAGGCGACGGCGATATCGCTACGGTCAACGGCAAGGCGATCTCCCGCTCCGACTTCGATGCGAAGCTCGAAGCGAGCCAGCAGGGTAAGGCGATCTTCAACCAGATGGTTCAGGGCCTGCTGATCGACCAGTATGCGAGCGATAACCACATCGACATCTCCGACGCCGACGTCCAGAAAAAAGAAGACGACATCAAGTCGAAGTACGCGCCGGGCCAGTTCGAACAGATTCTCAAAACGCAAAATCTGACCGAAGACGACGTCAAGCGTATCCTCAGGCAGCAGCTCGTCGTCGAAAAGGCCGTCGATGCCAACGTCCACATTTCCGACGCCGACGTGAAATCGTACCTCGACAAGAATCACGCGACCCTCGACACGCAAGCGCAAGTTCGGGCGCGCCACATCCTGGTTGCCGACCTGAAGCTCGCGAACGAAATCGAAGCCAAGCTCAAGGCCGGCGCGAACTTCGCCGACCTCGCGAAGCAATACTCGAGCGACCCGTCGAGCAAGGTCAAGGGCGGCGAACTCGGCTTCTTCTCGAAGGGCCAAATGGTGCCGGCCTTCCAGGCTGCCGCATTCTCACAGCCGATCAACGTCGTCGGGCCGCCCGTGAAATCGCCCTTCGGCTATCACATCATCGAAGTCGAAGAAAAGAAGCCCGCGCAAATCGCTACCCTCGCGAACTCGAGCGACAAAATCAAAACGCTCCTCACGCAGCAACAGGAACAGCAGCAGGTGCCGACGTTCCTCGCCAGCCTGCGCAGCAAAGCGACGATTACGATCACGGACGACAAGCTCAAGGACGCGTTGCCGCCGGCGGCCCCGCCCGCACCGGCCGCGAGTGCCGCCGCTCCGGCACCCTCGACCGCCGCATCGCCGTAATCGCGCGATAAGAACGCGGCCGCCCGGCGGCGAACGACCGTCCCAAACATGCCGGGACTAATTCGGATCGTCGGCCTCGGGCCGGGCGACCCCGATCTCCTGACCCTCGGCAGCCTCGAGGCGCTGCGGGCGGTCGGGCGCGCCGTGGCGCTGCTCGCGCCGCCCGAGCTCAACCTCTTCCTCGAAAGTGAGGACGTCGCGATCCTGCGCGATCGGATCGCGGACGCTGCGCTCTTCGTGCGCGGCTCGAACGACGCGATCGAGGCGTTCGTCGCGAGCCTCGACGACGGCGACCTCGCGCTCGGCGTTCTCGGCAACCCGCTCTCCGATTTTCCCGGCCTGCCGCTGCTCCTGCGCGCCCTCGAACGCGCGGGCGCGCGCAGCGAACTCGTGCCGGGGATGCCGCGGGCCACTCTTTCCGCCGCCGTCACGATGCCGCTCGTACCGCTGCCGCCCGCCTCCGATCACTTCTCCTGGGCCGACCTCGTGGAGATCATGGCGCGTCTGCGGCGCGGCTGCCCGTGGGATCGCGAACAGACGCACGCGTCGCTCGTGCCGTATCTGATCGAGGAGGCGCACGAGGTCGTCGATGCGATCGAAGCGCATAGCGACGGCGACCTCTGCGAAGAGCTCGGCGACCTCCTGTTGCAGATCGTCTTCCACGCGCAGCTCGCAACCGAACGCGGCAAGTTCTCGATCGCCGATGTCGTCGACGGGCTCTCGAACAAGATGATTCGCCGCCATCCGCACGTGTTCGGCGACGAGGGCGTTTCGAGCATCGCGGAGGTGTGGCAGAACTGGGAGCAGCTCAAGGCGCTCGAGCCGGCGGCGGCGACGCGCACGAGCCGCCTCGACGGAATTCCGAAAGGCCTCGGCGCACTCCAGCGCGCGCAGAAAATGCAGGACAAGGCCGCGCGCGTCGGATTCGATTGGCCCGATCTCGCCGGAGTCCGCGAAAAACTCGCCGAGGAACTCGCGGAGTTCGAGGCCGCCCGGCGGGACGGCGACGTGGCCGCAATGCGTGAAGAACTCGGGGACGTCATCTTCACGGTCGTCAACGTCGCGCGCGCGCTGCAGATCGACGCCGAGGGTGCGATGCGCGACGCGAACGAAAAATTCTACAGGCGCTTTACCTTCATGGAGCGCCGCGCAGGGAACGAAGGCCGTAAACTCGATGAACTCACGCCCGGCGAACTCGAGGAACTATGGCGGTTAGCGAAGACGCAAGCGGCGTAGACGCGGTCCGGCTTCGGTTACGCATGAGCGCGCACGACGCGCACTACGGCGGCAACCTCGTCGACGGCGCGCGGATGCTCGCGCTCTTCGGCGACGTGGCGACGGAGCTGTGCATCCGCGACGGCGGCGACGAGGGTCTTTTTGCGGCGTACGAGAGCGTCTCGTTTCTCGCCCCGGTGTACGCGGGCGACTACATCGAGGCGGAGGGCCGCATCGTTCGCCGCGGCAAGCGGTCGCGATTGATGGAATTCGAGGCGCGCAAAGTGATCGCGGCACGGCCGGACCTGGGCCCGAGCGCGGCCGAGGTTTTGGGTGAGCCCGCGGTCGTGTGCCGGGCCCGCGGCACCTGCGTGCTCCCGCCCTCCCGAGCGCGCTAGTCCGTGCGAATAGACAAGTACTTGAAGGTTTCGCGCTTGGCCAAACGGCGCAGCGAGGCGCACGAAGCGCTGGTCAACGGCCGAATCACGCGCGAGGGAAAAGCGCTCAAACCGGGCTACGACGTTCGCGTCGGCGACGTCCTCGAACTGCACTACGCCCGCAAATATCTCACCGTGCGCATCCTGCACGTTCCCGAGCGCGTGACGCCGGCCCTCAAAGCGATCGCACTTTACGAGGTCCTCGGCGAGCGCAAAGACGAGCCGGCGGACTGGCTCGCGTAAGGTGCCGTCGTCGTTATCCGCCGACGCGAAAGACGCCCTCGCCCGCACGCCGGTTGAGGCGCCGCACTGCCGCGGAGCGCTCCGCGACGGACTCGCGCGATTCGGCGCTGACCCGTCCTCGGGCGTCTTCCGAACGCAACGGGCGGCGGTCGCGCGCCTCGCCTGGTCGCTGCTCGCGGACCGCAAATCCCATGCCGTCCGAAAAGTGAACGAGACCCGCCTCCGACGCGCGCCGGCCTACGAAGTGGACGGCCTAATGCAGCCGAGCGCGGGAACGGCCAGCGCGGCGCCGGGGGCCACCGGGCCCCGGGCCGGGGCACGTTGCGATCGGCGGATGGAATTGCGCGGCGCGTTTCTGGCCTGCGGGTCGCTTGCCGCGCCCGCGCGCGGATACCACCTCGAATTCGTGCCGCCGCCGGGCGAGGCGACGGCTCGGCTTATCTCGCTGCTGCGGGCCGAAGGCGTGCGGCCCAAGGTCGCGCCGCGCAAAGGCCGGCGGATCGTCTACTTCAAGGACGTCGATGCGATCACGAGCGTCCTGGCCGCGATCGGCGCCTCGCAGGCGGTCTTCGCGCTCGAGGATCTGCGGGCGCTCAAGGAAACGAAGAACCGCATCCACCGCCTCGTCAACACCGAGGCCGCCAACGTTGACCGCGCGATGAGCGCCGCCGCCGCCCAACGCGAGGCGATCGCGCTGCTCGCCGACGCCTACGGCCTGCACCACCTCAAAGCGCCCCTGCGCGAAGTTGCGGAATTGCGGCTCGGGCACCCGACCGAAACGCTGGCCGAGCTCGGCCGCCGCTGCGAGCCGCCGGTCAAGAAGTCTACGGTGAACAACCGCGTGGCGACCCTCGTCCGGATGGCGCGCGCCCTGCCCGCCGGCGCTCTTTCCGCCGGCGCTCTCCCCGCCGACACGCCTCCCAGCGCGTTCCCCGCCGGCTCTCCGCCTACCGGCGCGCTGGCCGCCGGCGCGCGACGCAAGGCCGAGCACAATCGCTGATACTGCTCGCCTAGTGCTAGAGGCCGGGCGTCTGGCGGGACCGCCCGGACTTACGAAGTCGTTACGTTGTGAAAAAGGGCTCGGCGGGAGCGGTCGGGTAACGAAACGAGCCGCCGCAGCCCTTTGCGCGGAAGTTTCTTTCCATATAGGAGTATGAATGCGCATCGGTATCAACGGCTTCGGCCGCATCGGCCGGAACTTCACGAAGGCCCTCCTCGAACGCCACCCGGGGGTCGAAATCGCGGCCGTCAACGATCTGACGAGCCCGTCCGAATGCGCCCATCTCTTTAAATACGATTCAAACTACGGCACCTTCGCGGGCGACGTGCAGGCGACCGCCGGCGGCATCGCGATCGACGGCAAGCCGATCAAAGTCTTCGCGGAGCGCGACCCGGGCAAGATTCCGTGGAAAGACCTCGGCGTCGACGTCGTGATCGAGTCGACCGGCATCTTCACCGACGCAAGCAAAGCGCGCGCGCACATCGACGGCGGCGGCGCGAAAAAAGTGATCATCTCGGCGCCGGCCAAGGGTGAGGACATCACGATGGTCCTCGGCGTCAATCACCGCGCCTACGATCCCGAGAAACACCACGTCATTTCCAACGCTTCGTGTACGACGAACTGTCTCGCAACCGCCCTCAAGCCCGTGGTCGACAACCTCGGCTGGGTCAAGGGCTTCATGACGACGGTTCACTCCTATACGAACGACCAGAACATCCTCGACGCGCCCCACAAGGATCTGCGCCGCGCTCGCAACGCCGCGACGAACATCGTGCCGACCTCGACGGGCGCCGCGAAGGCGCTTTACCTCACGATTCCCGAGATCGAAGGCACGTTCGACGGCTTCGCGCTCCGCGTGCCGACGCCGACCGTCTCGATGATCTACCTCGTCGCCGTCGTGAAAAAAGCGACGACCAAGGACGAACTCAACAGCATCCTCCGCGGCGCGGCCGCGAGCGGCGACCTCAAAGACATCGTCGGCTTCAGCGAAGAAGAACTCGTTTCGTGCGACTTCAAACGTTCGTCGTTCAGTTCGATCATCGACTCGAAACTCAACAACGCCAACGGCGATCTCGTGCAGATCGCCGCCTGGTACGATAACGAATGGGGCTACTCGTGCCGGCTCGCCGACGTCACTCAGATGGTTCTCTCGAAGCTGCCCACCGCCGTTTAAGCGATACCGTCGCGCGATGAAGTTCCGAACGCTCCGCGAGCTCGACGTTCGCGGTAAGCGCGTCGTCGTACGCGAAGACCTCAACGTTCCGATGAAGGACGGCGCGGCCGGCGACCCGACGCGCATCGTCGCGAGCCTGCCCACGCTGCGCTATCTGCACGACCAGGGTGCGCGCACGATCGTGCTCTCGCATCTCGGTCGCCCCGACGGCCGCGTCGTGCCGGCCATGTCGCTGCGGCCGGTTGCGGCGGAACTTGCAAAGCACCTCAACTTGCCGGTTGCGTTCGCCGCGGACTGCATCGGGCCCGAAGCCGAGGCCGCGGTCGCGGCGCTTGCGGACGGCGACATCGTATTGCTCGAAAACGTTCGGTTTCACGCCGAGGAAGAAGCGAACGATCCCGCATTCGCGGAGCGGCTCGCCAAACTCGGCGATATCTACGTCAACGATGCGTTCGGCACGGCGCACCGCGCGCACGCCTCGACCGAAGGCATCGCGCGCTATCTGCCGGCAGCGGCCGGCTTCCTGATGGAAGCGGAACTGACCGCACTCGCCGCGCTCACGGACGATCCGAAAAAGCCGTTCGTCTGCGCGATCGGCGGCGCGAAAGTCAAAGACAAGGTCGGCGTCTTCATCAATCTGCTCGATCGCGTGACGTCGTTCGTGATCGGGGGCGGCATGGCGAATACGTTCCTCGCGGCGCAGGGCATCGACGTCGGAAAGAGTTTGCGCGACGCCGATCTCGGGCCGGCGACGCACATCATCGAGCTCGCGAAGACGAAAGGCGTCCCGCTCCACGTACCGACCGATGCCGTCGTGTCGACGGCCTTCGGCGACGATGCGAATGCCGCCGTCGTCCCGCTCGCAGAGATCGGCGACCGGATGATCCTCGACATCGGCCCGGAAAGCGCGAAAGCATACGCGGGCGTTTTACGCGCGGCGCAAACGATCGTCTTCAACGGGCCGATGGGGGTGTACGAGAAACTTCCCTATCAAAACGGAACGCGCACCATCGGCGAAGCGATTGCCGACGCAACGAAGCACGGCGCAACGAGCGTCGTCGGCGGCGGCGACGCGGCGGCCGCGGCGGCCGAACTCGGCTTCGGGGGCGCGATGACGCACGTCTCGACCGGCGGCGGCGCGACGCTCGAATTCCTCGAAGGCAAAACGCTTCCCGGCGTTGCCGCGCTCGAACGGGCGGCACACGAAGCGAGCGTCTCTTGAGGCCCGAGGTCGCAAGGCGCCGGTGGGCCGCGCCGGCCCGTTTGCAATGCTAAGCAAAAGGCCGCTCATTGCGGGCAATTGGAAGATGCATAAGACGGTCGCTGAAGCGCGAGCGTTCGTGCACGACTTGCGGGCTGCGGCACTGCCGCGCGATGTCGATGTCGTCGTCGCGCCGCCCTTCACGGCGCTCGCGGCCGTCCATGAGGCGCTGCACGGCTCGCACATCGGTCTGGCCGCGCAGACGATGCATGAAGGCACGAACGGGCCCTTCACCGGTGAAATAAGTCCCGTGATGCTCTACGAACTCGGGGTGCGGTTCGTCATTATCGGACATTCCGAACGCCGCCTGTACTGCGGCGAAACCGACGCGAGCGTCAATCGCAAAGTCAGATCGGCCCTGGCGCACGGGCTCACCCCGATCGTCGCCGTCGGCGAGACGCGCGAGGAGCATGCGGCCGGCCGGGCTCGCGCGCGGATCACGCAGCAAGTTCGCGACGCATTTACGGACGTCGTCGCGCCCGACGTCGCGCGCTGCGTCGTCGCATACGAGCCGATCTGGGCGATCGGCACCGGCCTCAGCGACACGCCCGAAAACGCCGACGCCGCGCTCGGCGAGATCCGGGGCGCGATCGAAGGCCTGCAGCACGCGCGACTGCTGTACGGGGGAAGCATGAAAGGTGACAACGCGGCGGCGCTGATGGCACAACCGAACATCGACGGCGGACTCATCGGCGGCGCGAGTTTGACGGCCTCCGCATTCCTGGCCGTGCTGCACGCAGCAAGTTTGACCGCAGAGGCACGATGAGCGGCGTGGACGCGAGGGGAACGGCGAACGCCGGCGGGCGGGCGCGCAAAGGACCGCTCGTGCTGGCGATTCTCGACGGCTGGGGCCATCGCGACGACCCGCACGGGAATGCGATCGCGAACGCCGACCTCCCGAATTGGCAGCGGATGCTCGCGACGTATCCGCACGCGCTGCTCGAAGCGAGCGGCGAGGACGTCGGACTGCCCAAAGGCGTGATGGGCAATAGCGAAGTCGGCCACATCAACATCGGCAGCGGACGGGTCGTGCCGCAGGGCGTGGTCGTCATCAACGACGCCCTCGCCGACGGCAGCTTCGCAACGAGCGCCACGCTCACGGCGGCGATCGCCCACGTACGGCGGTGCGGCGGGCGTTTACACTTCATGGGGTTACTTTCCGACGGCCGGGTGCACAGCTCGATCGAGCATCTCTTCGCCCTGATCGATGCGGCTGCCGCGGCCAACGTCCCGATCGCGGTCGACGTCTTCGGCGATGGCCGCGACGTGCCGCCGGCATCGCTCGCCACGTACCTCGACGCGCTCGAAGCCCATTTGGCGAAAGCGGGGGCTTCGGGTGCGATTGCGAGTCTGACCGGACGCTTCTACGCGATGGATCGCGATAAACGTTGGGATCGCATCGAGAAAGCGTATCGCGCGCTCGCCGAGGGCAAGGCGGCGCACGCGGCGCCGACGGCCCGCGAAGCGCTCGCCGCCGCCTACGGCCGGGGCGAGACCGACGAGTTCATCGTGCCGACGCTCATCGGCGAACCGCGTCCGATTTCCGCCGGCGATGCGGTCGTCTTCTTCAACTTCCGGCCCGACCGCGCGCGCGAACTGACGCTCGCCTTTTCGGGGCCTGGCTTCAAGGAATTCGCGGTCCGGCCGTACGCCGATCTCGTCTATTTCGCGACGATGACCAAATACGAAGAAGACATGGCAAACCCCGTGCTCTTCGGGCCGCGTCCGCAGAGCGACACGTTCGGCGAGATCGTCGCCTCCGCCGGGCTCACGCAGTTGCGGCTCGCCGAGACCGAGAAGTACGCGCACGTCACCTATTTCTTTAACGGCGGTCGCGAAACGGTGTTCGGCGGAGAAGACCGCGTGCTGATCCCCTCCAACCGCGCGGTTGCGACTTACGACCTCGCCCCCGAAATGCGCGCGGGCGAAATCACGAGCGCGGCGACCGAAGATATCGCGGATCGGCTGCACGACCTCATCGTGATGAACTACGCGAATGCCGACATGGTCGGCCATACGGGCGTCATGAAAGCGACGATCTCGAGCGTCGAGACGCTCGACGTCGCGCTCGGGCGGCTCGAGCAGGCCGTCCTCGAGGCCGACGGCGTCCTCGCTATCACCGCCGACCACGGCAACGCCGAAGAGAAGATCGACGCGTCGGGCAACCCGCTCACCGCGCATACGACCAACCCCGTCCCCTTCGTCGTCATCTCCCGCGCGCCGTATTTGGGAAGCCTCAAGAACGGCAGGCTCGGCGACGTCGCGACGACCTTGCTGCCATTGCTCGGCTTGAGCCCCCCGGCCGCGATGACGGGCGAGAACCTCTTGGTTCGAGCGCCGGTCGGCGCGACGCGCGCATAGGGCGCATCATCAAAGCGAAGGCGTTGGTGAAAGCTGCCGCGCGACTGCAAAAGCGGGCGGGTGGGGCGCTCGAAGTAGCGATCGTTCTCGGCAGCGGCCTGGCCGACGGCGTCCGCCCGCGAATCGCGGGCGTCGAGATTCCCTACGATCGTTTGAGCGCACCCGTGCCGGCGCTCGCGGGTCACCCCGGCGTCGCGTACGTCGGCACGTGGTCGGGCAAGCGCGTGGTCGCGTTCGCGGGTCGCGCGCATCTCTACCAGGGCTATTCGCCGCACGACGTCACCTATTTCGTGCGGCTCGCGGCGGCGAGCGGCGCGCGCACGATCGTGCTCACCAACGCCGCGGGCGCCTTGAATCCCGCGTACGTTCGCGGCGACGTGATGCTGATGCGCGACCACCTCAACCTCACGGGCGCAACACCGCTCGACGCCTCGCGCGCCTCGCGCGGCGCGCAAGGCGACCCATTTCTCAACCTGACCGACGCCTACGCGCCCCGCCTGCGGACGCTCGCGCGCGAGAGCCCTGTCGATTTCAACTTCCAGGAGGGCATCTACGCCGGCGTGCGCGGCCCGCAATACGAGACTGCCGCCGAATGCGAGGCGCTACGACGCCTGGGCGCGGATGCGGTCGGCATGTCGACGGTCCTGGAAACGATCGCGGCGCGCTTTCTTGGGCTCGACGTGCTCGGCATTTCCTTGATCACGAACGCCACCGGCGGAGGCGAAGCGCTTTCGCACGCGAGCGTACTCGAAGCCTCGCGCGAAGGCGCCGAACGCGTCGCGCGCACGATCGAAGGAACGCTCGCCGCGCTCTAAACCGCGGTACATCGGCCCGTGCGTTTTTAGTTGCAACGATACGAACCGCTCGCATCGACGGAAAGCGTCCGCGAACCGATGACGATGGAGCGGACGCGGTGCTCCCAGAAGGCGACCACGCGGACGGCGACAGGTTTGATTCGCGCAAGCAACGCGCGCGCCCGCTGCGAGATCGAAAGCGTATCGCGCATCCAGGCCGGATGATCGTGCGGGAGTGCCGGGCCGTCGCCCCAGCCGTCGCTCGGATCGATCGCAGCGACGGCTCCCGGTACGAGCGGCGCGGCCGGCGCAAGACCCGCACCGGGCGCGGATGCGCCCGTGGCATCGGACTCGACGCGACCGCTCACGGCGCAACCGTATGGCGCAAACGGGCGAGCGCGAGAAGATGCAGTTGCGAGATACGCTGGGGCGAAACCGCGAGCGCCCGGCCGATCGCGTGCAGCGAGAGGTCGCGCACGTAGTGCAGGGCGAGGATGCGCTGCTGCCGCTCGGGGAGCAGCGCGATCGCTTCCCGCAGTTCGCGCGACCGGGCCCGCGCGAGCGTCCTGCGGGCCGGCTCCGCGCTCAAGTCGGGAATCGCATCGCGCCCCGACGATCGCGCCGCGTCGAGCGAGAGCACGGAGCCTTCGGCCGCGGCCGCGCGGGCGCGGCGTAAGTCCGGGTCGACCCGTTCGAGTTCGGCAAACGACGGGAGCGTGCCGATTTCTTGCGCGAGCGCATAGCGCCGCTCCTCGGCGCGCCGGATCGTTCGACGGACGCGTTCCGAGACGGGATCGCGGCGGCGCAAGCCGTTGAGCATGGCGCCCGAGATCAAGCGTCGCGCGTACGACTCGAGCGCCGTCCCGCGCGCGGGATCGTAGCTGTCGACCGCGCGAATAAGCCCAATGCAGCCGTCGCCGACGAGATCGTCGAGCTCTGACATGTGGGCCAGCCGCGCGACCCGTCGCGCGACCTGGCGAACGAGCGGGAACAGTGCGCGGATGGTCGTCTCGCGGTCCCCACGCGCCGCCGTCGCGGCAGCGGCGTCACTCACTTTGAATCGTCCGCTAACGAAGCCGCGAAGCCGTCGTGGGTGCCGGCCGCGACCGCGCGAGCGACCGCGCCGGTCACGACGTCGCCATAGAAGCCGAGCGATTTTGCAACCGGCGCGAGCGCGAAGCTAACGAGCAACGCTTCGAATTGCGCGGCGACGGCGCGAGCATCGCCAGCGCCGGCGGCCGCGCCTTGCGCGCTCGCTGGTTGGACGTTCGTTCGCTCAGGAACGGTGAAGGTTGTTTGCGATGCGCAGCATTTCATCCGCCGCCTGCACTCCTTTCGCATTGGCTTCGTACGCGCGCTGTGCGGTGAGGATTTCCATCATCGATTCGATGGTCGAGACGTTGGAGCGCTCGAGCATCCCGAAAGCGACCTTCGGTTCGCGGTCGCCGCCCGCCGCGAGCGTGCGCGGCGAACCCGACTCCGGGGTGGCGGCGAACACGGCCGAACCGAGCGAACGCAAGCGCTCCGGCGCGTTGAACGCCGCAAGCGCGATGCGTCCGGCGGCGACTCCGGCACGTCCATCGACGGTCACCGAGACGCGGCCGTCCGCTGCGACCGTAGCTCCGAGCGCGTTCGCCGGAATGCGGATGCCGCGCAGCACCCAGCCATCGGCGCTCTGCAGCGTTCCGTCGGCGGCGCGCGCGAAGGAACCGGCCCGCGTATAGGCGCGTTCGCCGTTACGCTCGACGCAGAAGAAGCCCGGGCCGTCGAGCGCCACGTCAAACGGGCCACCGGTCCGCATCAGCTTCCCTTGCGCGAACGAACGCTCGACGCCCGTCGCGGCGGTGCCGAGCGATGCGTCGCCGCCGATTGCCGCGAAGGTCGCTTGGGCGCGCTTGAAGCCGGCCACGTCGGCGTTCGCGAGGTTGTCGGCGACGATGTCGAGATTCTGCTGCTGCGCCGCCATCCCGGTCGCCGCGGCGAAAAGCGCGCGGTTCATGCCTTCACCCGCGCGACGTCGTCGGCATCCTTTTGCCGCGTCTCGTCGAGTGCGACGAGCGTCTTCTGCGCCGTTTCGAACGACCGCTCCGCGACCAGAATGCCGACCATTTCGCGAACGGCGTCGACGTTGGGCGCTTCGAGGAAGCCGCTCTCGAGCGATGCACCCGGGGTGAGCGAAACGCGTCCGGCGTAACGATCCGCGTCCCGCACGACGCCGTTTGCATCGATCGTGGCATCGGGACCGGCGACGAGCGGCCGGGTTCCGCCGAGAAGAACGCGGCCGCTCGGATCGATGAGATTCCCCGCGGCGTTGCGCTCGAAGGACGCCGAGCGTTCGGACCAGATGCGACCGAAGCCGTCACGCACGCGCATCGCTCCGGCACCGGCCACCGCAAGATCGAACGCGCGACCCGTGCGCCGCAGCGGCCCCGGCGACGCATCGAAACTCCGCTGCGCAACGAGTCCCGCCGGCCCAAGCGTCGCGCGGACGAGCGATTTGTGAAAGTTGGTACTCGAAACGTTAGCGAGGTTTGCCGCCGCAACGTCGAGCTTAGTCTGCGCCGCGTGCATCGCGGTCGCCATGAGTTCCATGCCGTCCATGACGGTGATGCTACGAGGCGAGCATTTCCGGGAGGTAGACGTGCTGTTGCGCGCATCCGACCGCTGCGCTCGCTGCCGCCCGGCGACCCAAGGCGGCCGACGCGAACGCGGCGCTCCGCCTCCCGGCACGGCGGCACGAGCGGTCCGGTATTCGACGATTGCTCAGTCGCCGCCGAAGCGGGTAGAAGCGCAAGGTGCACTTCGAACCGTCGGGCCTAGCCTTTGCCGTCGACTCGCGCGGCGTTCCCGTCGCGGGGCGGCGCGCCGAAGCGCGGGTGCTCTTAGAAGCGGGCTATCGCAACCTCAGCTACGGCCGGCTCTTCGAGGGACACGTCAACGCGTTGCAACTCGTCGGCCGCCTGGGCACGGCCGCGCAGCGCGAACGGGCCAGGGCCGACATGGCCGCCGGAAAGCTCTTCGGCGTTTGGAACACGCAGGATCGCGACGGGGTGAAGGTCGTCGAGTACGGCGGCCGGCGGATCCTGCGCGGCCGCAAAACGTTCGCTTCGGGAGCGGGGACCGTGGCCCGCGGCCTCATTTCCGCCGCCCTGCCGAACGGCGGCGGAACGCAACTGCTTCTGTTGCGAATGGACGAGATCGCCGTGCTCGTAGACCGCTTCTCGTGGCGGCCGCTCGGCATGGAGGCTTCGGAAAGCTTTTCGGTTTCGTTCGACGACGTCGCGGTCGACGACCGGGACGTGCTCGGCCTTCCCAACGTGTACGAACGCGAGCCGTGGTTCGTGGGCGGTTCGCTGCGGTACGTGGCCGTCCAAACCGGCGGCCTCGCCCGCTTGCACGACGAGATGCTACGGTACCTCAACGCTTTGGGCCGCGCCGGCAGCCCCTTCATGCAGATTCGCATCGCCGAAGCGACCCTCGCCGTCGAATCGGCGAAGCGCTGGGTCGAGGCGGGCGTCGAACGCTGGTCAGCCTTCGATGAAGCTCCGAGCGAAGAACGGGCGCAAGCGATTCTCGAAATCGCAGACCTGGCTCGCGTCGCCGTCGAACGCGCCGCCTTCGACCTGATCGAACGGGTCGAGAAATCCGTGGGCGCCCGTGGCTTACTCGAGCCGGAACCGTTTGCCGGACTGATCAAAGACTTAACCATGTACGTGCGTCAGCCGGCACCCGATGCAACGCTCGTCCGTATCGCGGACCGCGCGACCGCCGCAAGCGCGGCAGCGACAAGTGTGGCCACGGGTACGGATCCCGGGCTGCGGTAAGCTGCCGGCGAACCACGTGTGGCCGGTCGCCGGACCCGCGGCGCCACCGACGAAGATGACGAGAAAGCAGACGTTCGAGACGAATTCGTCATCAAAGTTTATACTCGAACCAGGCGCTGTAGTAGGCCGTGCTTAGGGACGGAACGCCCGGTGCTTCAGGGCTAGCGTCAAGGAATGCACCCTTGAGGTAGCGCGCATATGCGCCGATAACCTGGACGTGCCGGTCGAGCACGTACACGAGCGACGTGTAGCCGAGGTTACCGATCGGCGATGCGTCGCTTCGGGCCGGCGCCCGGAGAGGATACCCGGGTGCCGAGTAGATGCCGTCGTAAACACTCTGGCGGTAAAAAAAGTAATCCTTGACCGCGACGGTGATCTTCTTGTTGTACGTGTACGAGACGTTTGGTGTAAAGCCCGAGGTATTCTCATTGCCGTTCGCCTCGATGATCCCGAAGGTGAGGCCGGTTGGATACGGAGCGCGGAAGGTTGTGAAGTGGGAGCTCTTCGGATTGTGGTCGCCCGACGCGATTCCGCCGCCGAGCCCGAGGCGGAAACGGTTGCGCCCGCGCGCAAGCGCATACCCGACATTTGTTTCTATGGCGAAGGCGTCGATGTCGTCGCCCATGAACGATCCGAACTGCCAGTCGAGTTCGGTATCGCTATCGAACGGCCCCGAATTTGCGGCGTACCGCGTGCCGAGCGTATCGCGGATCTCCGGCCCGACGCCGCGATAGTAGAACTGTGCGGCGCGTTGATCGACGAAGGCGTACGCGTCGAGCGAGCCGCCCTCGAACGTATCGGTCCCATACCCGCCGAAGAACGACGCCGATTTGTTGGCGAGGTCGTCGAAAGCGTACGGGGCTACGGTGACGGGCCGAACGTAAAAGAGGTCCATACGCCAAGCTCCCGTGTTGATTCGAGCGCGAACGCCGTCGAATGGTTGGATCGTGTTCAAGCCGCTGCGGTCGTCGATCATCCGCTCCGAGCCGTAAGCGAGGCGCTGACGCCCCACACGAAGTTCGAGCGGTGCATCTTTCGCGCCGGTCACACCACCGACGGCGTATTCGACGTAGGCGCTCGTCGAAGCGAAATCGTCATGCCACGTGGGGTCGATCGGCGCATGGGGGTTCGTAGCCGTCGCGTATTCGAGTTCGGCGAACTCACGCAGGCGGTCTTGGTGGAGGTCGGCGTCGAGCAGATACCGCTGGAGCACGTATCCGTTGTTGCTCGGATTCCAGTCCTTATTGAAGAAATGCTCGTATTTCTCGCGTACGTCGATGCCAAGCGTCGCGTAGATATTTGCATCTGTGCCCGAGAGGGGAATGCATTTGAGCGAATCTATGGGATCGGGTTGAGTTGCAGCATGGCAAACCGGCTTCCAATATTCTTCATCGGGAAGATACGTGTACTGCGGTTTCCAGGCCGAAGCCGTAGCTGTCCCGCTTGGCGAGGGCGAGGGCGTGGTTGTGGGCGCCGTTCCGCCCGCTTGTGCATCGGCGGCGACCGGTGCCCAAGCGAGCAGCAGCAACGCAACGAAAATACGCGCGGCGTTCTGCCGTACCGTCACCTAGGCTGCGGCGGTAGCGGGGGCGAGGAGGCTGAAGGCGGCCTGGCCCGCGGAGGTGCTCCAGTCGTGGACGAGTTCCGAGACGATCGCGTTGGTCGTCGTGAGCGGGACGCCCGCTGCGATGAGGCGCTGGATCGCGATGTCGTCCGCCATCTTCGTGGGCGAGCCGCAGCAATCAACGACGACCTTGACGTTGTAGCCCCCTTCGAGCAACGTTACGGCGGGCGGAACGGCGCACACGTCGGTCGTCGCACCAGCCATGATGAGATTACGGCGGCCGAGTGCGTAGACCGACTTTGCGAAGTTTGGATCGTCCATAGCGTTGACGATTCCGGCACGCTTGACGCGAGCCGCATAGGCGTCGGGAAGCGCTTGTTGGATCGCGGGCATCAAGAGGCCCTGAACGTTCGTCTCCATACTCGATGTGAGCGCAACCGGCATTTTCAGGCGGGACGCGACTTGGGCGATGACGCCGACGTTTCGCGTGAGTTCTTCTTGCGTGATCGAACCGATCCAACTACACGTGCCGACCTGGTGGTCGATGAGGACGATAGCCGCGTCTTCTGGGGTAAAGCGGAGCATCGGGTTCCTTTCAGTTTGGAAGTGATGCCGCCGATGATACCCCGCGTCCGCGCGAGCAGAGAAGCCACGTGGAAAACATACGATTACGAGTGGCAGGCGTTGCGAACGACCTGCCGGAGCCGCCCACCAGAAGCGCACGTACTCAATACTGGTAGTGCCAATCATAGTTTATCTGGGAGGATGGGAGCTACACCAATCCCAATGAATGCGCTCCAACGTGATCTCAAAACCGGCCCAGACAAATCAAGTCGATATCTTGCGCGCGCGCAGGATCGAACTCGGCTCGTTCCTGCGCCATCGTCGCACGCGGCTGAAGCCTGAGGACATCGGTCTCGCGGCGAGTGGAAGGCGGCACGTTCGCGGCCTGCGCCGCGACGAGGTCGCGCAGGCGGCCAACATCGGCATCAGCTGGTACACGATGCTCGAGCAGGGCAACGTCGAAAATGTCAGCGCTCAAACGATTAACGCGATCGCGAGCGCCTTAGGCCTGACTTTCCGCGAGCGCGAATACATGCGCTCGCTCGCGGTGCGCTCGTTCGAAGAACTCCATGTCGATGCGCGCGAACCATCGCCGGCGCAGGTTGATTTCGTCCGCTCGTTCCCGCTCGGCGGCGCTTTCATTCACTCCGGTCGCCACGACGTCGTCGCGTGGAACGAGTTCGCCGACCAATTCTTCGATTTTTCAGCCCACGGTCCGGAACCCAATCTTCTCCGCATCATGCTGACGGACTCGGCCGTTCAAGCTCGTTTCGCGGCTCCCGGGTGGAGTGAGATCCTCGAGCGCATGTTGGGCGGCTTTCGAAATTCGCACGCCGCGCTCGGGGACACACGCTTCGAGGACTTGATTTCGGAGCTGAGTCGCTACGAAGCCTTCGCCCGCCTCTGGGCGGAGCGCCCGCTCTCGATGCCGCCTTGCGAACGGCAGACGGTCGTCCATCCGAAGCTCGGTACGATCGATTGCAACGTGATGGCCTTCACGACGCCATCGAGTCCGACGTACACGGTCATCTTGATGACGATTGCGAAGCCGGCACGAGGCGGAGCGAGCCCGGCAATCCCCGCAAAACGACCGGCGCTCTCGGCCGCCGCCGCGCTCGAGGTACGTCGCCGCCGCCGCGTCACTCTCGGCGCGTTCCTCCGCGACCGGCGAGAGCAGATGCGTCCGGCAGACATCGGACTCGCGTCTATCGGGCGACGGCACGTAAAGGGATTGCGACGCGACGAAGTTGCCGGTCTCGCCGGGATCGGGATCAGCTGGTATTCGATGCTCGAGCAGGGTCGCGTCGAGAATATCACTCCGGCGACGCTGAACGCGATCGGCGCTGCCCTCAAACTCGGAATTCGCGAGCGGCAATACTTGCGGAACCTCGCGGCCGATTCTTTTGCCGAACTTTCGACCCTTGGAACCGAGCCGAACGAGGTCTTACTCGAATTCGTTCGCACGTATCCGCTCGGGCACGCTCACTTTCACGACGGCCGCTTCGATCTTTATGCCTGGAACGATATGGCGGACGAGTTGTACGAGTTCTCGAAGCACGCTCGTCCGAATCTGCTCGAGATCATGACTCGCGAAGCCGGGCCGCAGGTTCGACACATTTCGCCGAACTGGCAGAGCGTGCTCGACCGAATGCTCGGTCACTTTCGATTCACCTTCGGCCAATACGGCGACGTCCAGTATTCTGAACTGATCGACCGCCTTTGTGACGAGTCGCCGGCGTTTCGCGCCGCCTGGTCCGAGCATCCGACGATTGCCGCTCCACCCGCCGAAAAGATCTTGGTTCGCTACGACGAGCGCGGCTTGCTGGAGTTACAGGTTATCGCGTTGATCCCGTACGCGAATCCGGCGTTCGTCCTTATCCTGAAGAACATCGGGACAAGCTGACCTCGATGCCGGAAGCCGAGCCCAGCCGCGACGAGGACATCGGTCGCCGCCGCCGGGCCGAACTCGGCGCATTCTTGCGCGCCCGGCGGGGTTTACTCCGGCCGCAAGACGTCGGCTTGCCGGAGCGCAGCCGCCGCCACGTTCCGGGCCTGCGCCGGGAAGAAGTCGCCCAACTCGCCGACATCGGATTGAGCTGGTACGCTATGCTCGAGCAAGGCCGCGTCGATCAAATCAATCGCCAAGCGCTCCGGCGTGTCGTACGGTCGCTACGGCTCACACCGCTCGAGATCGATCACGCATTTTCCCTCGCACGCGAGGAAGCGTTGGAACGCGCGGTCGAGCGTGGCTCCGTCGACACGCTCTACGCATTCGTTCGCGCCTATTCGGACGGAGCCGCGTTCCTCACCGACGCCGATACGGAGGTCGTTGCTTGGAACGTGGTCGCGGACGAGCTTTTTCCGTTTCGATCCCATGCCGAGGGTGACCGAAGCATGCTCGCGCTTATGGTCCGGGACGAACGTATGCGAAGTGCCTTCGTCCGATGGGAAGAGACGCTCAAACGCATGATCGGCGTACTCCGCGTTACGTTCGCGGAGGCGAGTAACGAGAAACTCGACGATCTCATCCGGTCGCTGCGGGCCGAGAACACCCTATTCGATACGCTTTGGCGCGCGTATGTGGTCGACGCAGCGACGTCGCACATTTGCGTCTTGCGTCGGCCGGACGGTACTCGGCTGCGCATGCATTTCATCGCTTTCTCGCCGATCGACCATCCCGAATATACGGTGGTGGCGCTGCGGCAAGTGTCAAACGAAGGATAGATACAGACGACGCGGGCGTCATCCCGCCACTACGGTTGGGCGCGAAGTGCTTTGAGGGTATCGGCTTTGAGCGGCCCAGGGGCTGAGGGCAGCTTGACGTGCGGCAAACTCGCCGGGTTCATCACCGCCATGCGTTGCCCGCTTTCTCCCAGCTTCGTCGCGACGATCCGATAGTCGAAAGGAAGCGTCGCGTGCCCGCCGCCGGCTTCGCGCACGACGAACCCGGTCGGCGTCTTGGAGGCCACGTAGAGCCCGCGCGTGTCGCCGTCGGGGGTAAGGAAAACCCGATAGCCGGCACGCGCGTCGATTGACGACGCGAATGTCTTATCGAGGGCGACGGCCGCCGCGCCGGCGGCGAGCTGGGCCGTACCGAAATCCTCGACGATCGGCGTCGATGTTGTCGCCGTAAACGATCGAACGACCGTCCCGTCCGCGTGACGAGCGAAATTGTTTAGTGATCCGTCATAGGACACGTTGCCGTTGCTGTCGACGTAGAAGATCACTCTCGAGGCATCGCTATTAATGAGCTCGAGCGGCAAGCCATCATTTCCGGTCACGCCGCGGAAGGCATTGTAGACCCCCGTCGCCGTAATCGGCGCGCAGCCGGTAAAGGTGGGGCACGGCTCTGCCTGCGTCGTCACATCGATCCCGTCTCCACCGTCCCCATTCACGGCCGAAAGCGCCGGATGTGTGGCGCTTTTTGAATCCGCCAAGACGCCGGTGCCGGTTTCCGAAGATCCATAGACTCCGAGATCGCCGCCGGAACCCTCAACCCCATAGCCGTCCGCGCCCGGGGCGCTACCCAGAATTTGAGCGCCGCGGAATGATTGGGCGCTCGAAGCGCATCACGTGCGGGTCTGCGTTCCTGAGGCCTCATCGCGCCCGATTGGCAGAACGGATAGGAGTTCTTGTAGCATTGGATGCCGCGCGTCGGGCCGCAATCCGCCGAGTTCTGCGTTGCTCGTTGCCGTACGGAGCGCCGCGATCGCCGGAATCACCGGCATGCGGCGGTAGCCCGCGTAGACGCCGCGTTCGATCGCGTCGCGCTCGAGGCGTTGCATGTTGGCGCCGAACGTGTCGTCGATGTCGTACTTTGCAGCGAGCGATTCGCGCTTCAACATGAAGAGCGTGGAGACGTCCCGTTGCGCCGAAACGCCGCCGGCGGCATGGAATCGACGCAAGGCCGCGCGCGCCCGGATATGGTGCAGCGTCTCGGCGGGATGCTCCACGAGCCAGGCCTTGGGCCCGCTCGCATCGTGGAGGAGCCGAATAAAACCGGCGAAACCGCCTTCGACCCGCCCGACCGTTCGCGGCGAAGTTGCAACGCGAACGCGAAGGCTGTGCCGCACGCGAGCGTCGATCCGCACCAGCGCCGCGTACAGCGCCGTATCCTCGCCACGCGGCAGCGCGGGAAGGCCGCCGGCCTGCACGTACTTCCCGGCGCGCACCGCCATGCTGGCCGCGAATTGCATCGCATGCCGCGGGCCGGGATCCCACGGGAGCGGGTCGAGCGCTGCCTCCACGCGCGCGACGGCGCGCCGGTAGGCCAGATCCCAGACGTAGAGATCGGCCGCGCCGGGTGAGAACGCGCCCCGGTCGCCGGGCGCCACGAGGACCCGGCCCATCACCGCATCGCACCGCGTTTCCGCTTCCGTCGCGTCGAGCCAGTCGGGCGCGACGACGGTGTCGGCATCGGTCGAAAGGACGAACCCCTCGGCGCGCCCGGCAACGATCAGCCGGCGCGCTGCGGCGTGCATGACGAGGCGCCGCGCGACGCCGACATGCGCGTCCGCGCCGAGGTCGGCCTCAACGCAGTGCACGGTGTGGCCCGGACGCCGCGCCGCACATCGACGAACGAGCGCCGCGGTCTCGTCCCGGCAGTTGTTGGCGAAGACGATCGTTTCGTAGTCGCGCGGGTCGCGCGGTCGGCCCTCCGCCGTCCGCTGTTCGCAGAGCGCTTCGAGCGCGCGTTCGATGTGGCAGGCTTCGTCGCGGGCGGGAACGATCGCGATCGCGCGCGTCCGCGCCCCGAGCGGCGGAAGTTCGTCGAACGGGGTCACGCGGACCGGCGCAAAATGTCGATGCGGTAGCGCTCGGCGCGTTCGCTGCGAACGCTTACGAAGCGCCCGTCGCTCAAGAATGCCGCGTGGACCGCGTCGCCGTCGCGCACGTAATCGGCGACCTTCGGTAAGAAATGCACGAGCGCGAGGTCGCCGCCCGGCACGAGCGCCTCGGCGAAGCGGTCCCGGGCCAGCGCGAGATCGGCGTCGGACCAGTAATAGCCGACCTCCGAGAGCACGATGAGATCGAACGCGCCGGGCGGGAAATCGCCAGGCAGCACGCGCCGCTCGAAACGCACGTTCGTCTTGAGTTTATTGCGAACGCGAGCGCGCTCGAGCGCCTTTTCGCTTACATCCGTTGCGAGCAGAGCCTGCGCTGCGGTCGCGAGGTCCGCGGTGAGGACGCCCACGGAGCACCCGATCTCGAGCGCCGATTCGTAGCGGCGCCCGCCGAGTGCCGCGACCGTCCGGTCGTACTTCTCCCGCTCGTAGGCGCTCGATTCGAAAGACCACGGGTCGTCGCTCCGGTCGTAGAGCGCGTCAAAATATTCCGGACTGAGCGATGCTGCCTGCATGCCCGTCTAGCTACCCAAAAAACTTCTTGCGCCAAGCTTGCTTGGGAAGCACCGGCTCGTCGATCGCAGGGGGACGACCGGCCTCAGCGAGCATGACTCGCTGCCGTTTATACGTCTGCGCCTGCGCCGGCCTAATCGAGCGCGGTTACGATCTCAGAGCACGGGGCGCAGAGCGTCGGATGCAGCGCGTCGCCGCTGAGGGGCAACGTTTTCCAGCAGCGCGAGCATTTCTCGCCGTCGGCGGCCGCGAGCACGAGCCGCGGTTGCGCATCGTCGGCGAGCGACGGGTCGGCGACGAATTGCAGCGCCGAAACCACGAGCGCCTCGCGCACGTTGTCGCCGAGCGCGCGCAACTTCGCATCGAGCGCGATGTTCGCGTGCACCGTCGCTTGCAGCGCAAAATCGCGAACGCCGTCGTTGGAAGCGACGAGCGCGCGCATCGCCTTGAGCGTCTCCCAAAGCTGAAGATCCGCCGCTTCAGCCGTACCGCGTTCGCTTCCGCGCGGAAGCGCGAGATCGAAAACGCTCTCCCGGCCCGCACGCAACGGCTCCGGTACG
>Ga0116227_10004443_pt1 | contig 30457 bp, 24 predicted proteins | sample S1TSphgellanicum_FD_89693 | JGI IMG/M metagenome (GOLD analysis project Ga0116227, IMG submission 89693) | Host-associated microbial communities from peat moss isolated from Minnesota, USA - S1T2_Fb - Sphagnum magellanicum MG | ecosystem: Host-associated > Plants > Peat moss > Unclassified... | reverse complement strand
TTGGCGCAGGCGATCTCCACGTCGAAGTAACGGCCGGACGCAAGGATGCCGGTGTCGGCCAGCTCGTATTCGGGATCCTGGCGCGAGCGGCGCCCGTTCTCCTGCAGCAACTGGGCATAGGGAAAGGCGGCCTGCGGATAGCGGTAGACCATGCGCATCCAGCGGTGATCGGGCAGGTTGTCGAGGTACCAGTACTGTTCCTTCACATCCTCGCCGTGGTTGCCTTCCGCATTGGTGAGGCCGAACAGGCGCTCCTTCAACAGTGGGTCCTGGCCGTTCCACAGCGCCAGCGCCAGGCAGAGGCGCTGCCTGTCGTCGCTGATGCCGCCCAGGCCCTCTTCGCCCCAGCGGTAGGCGACGCTGCGGGCCATGTCGTGGGTGACCGCCGCCCAGGCATTGCCGTCCGCGCTGGTGTCCTCGCGCACGGTGCCCCATTGCCGTTCCGACAGATAAGGGCCCCACAGCCGCCACGCAGCGCTGCCGGAGAGGGCGTCGGATGGCGGCGGTGGATCGCCGGGGGGAGCGTGCTCAGGTGAGGTGGGCATGGGAGAGGAGGGTTGTCTGGCACAGCAGCAGTGCGTGGCCATCGGGGTCGTGTGCCAAGGCCGCGCCGGGTTGTGGCAGCGGCCGCATGGGCTCCAGAGGGGGCACGGCGCTGCGCCAGCGCGCCTGCAGCGCCGCCATGTCGTCGACGAGCAGCATCGTGCAGCTGCGCGGGCGTGGACTGCCGGCCGCAGCGGGGTACGGTGGCGGCCCGCCCCGGTAGCCCAGCAGCTCGAGGTGCGGCGTCGGCCGTGCCGGCGCGAGCCCGATCACGTCCACCTGGGCGTCCGGCAGGCCGTCCAGCCGTGCCTGCGCCGCGCCATGGTTGAGCTGCCGCGAAGACACGGCCATGCCCAGGGTGTCACGGTAGAAGCGCAGGGCGCGTTCGGCATCCACCACGCAGAGTGCCGAATGGTCGATTCCGAGGGCGACAGCCGTGCCCGCATCCGCCTGCCAGGCTGCGGGCACGGCCTCTTCGGGATAGGCCAGCAGCTCCACCGGGTGGCCATCAGGGTCGCGGAACTTGCAGGCCGTGACCCCGCCGGAGGCGGGCGGCAGGCGCTGCGGGCCACCGAGGGTGATGGCATGGAGCATCGGCGCCTGGGTCTGCAGCCGCGCCCAGGCCTGGCCCATGTCGCGTACGACCACGGCGATGTGCTGAAAGCGCGGATCGCCCGCGCCGCGGTCAGGCAGTGGCGGCAGTGCGTCGGCGGCGAACTCGGCCAGCTCCAGGCGCTGTGCACCCAGCCGCAGCAGGATGCTGCCGCGCGGCATCTGGCCGAAGACCGCCTCAAGCAGGGCCGCGTCGGTGCCGCCATCGTCCACCGCAAATCCCAGGGCGTCACAGTAGAACCCTATGGAGCGCTGCAGCGAGGCCACCGGCCGCAGCAGCCGGCACACCTGCATCACCCGGCCTCTGAGCGTGGTGTGGTGCGTGGCGAGCGCGCTGGCGAGGTGCGGCATGTTTGTCATCCCTGGCAGCGGTGGGCGGGCCGTCTGCTGTCGGCAAGTCTGGGCGCGCGCGTCATACCAGCCTGGCGCCGCGCGTGTTGGTGTGGATCGCATACAGGGTATGCGACGCACAGAGGAACAAGCGGCTGTTGGCCCGCCCGCCAAAGCAGAGGTTGGCCACCGTGGAGGGCACCAGGATCTTGCCCAGCAGCACGCCGGATGCGGCGATGCAGTGCACCCCGTCGGCGGCGCTGCTCCAGAGGCGGCCGTCTTCATCGCAGCGCATGCCGTCGGCGGCACCAGGAGCGATCGTGTGGAACACGCGTCCACCCTGCAGCGAGGCGCCGTCGGCGCTCAGGTCGAACACGCGTATGTGCTGCAGGGGCGTGGCCGAGAACTGCAGCCCGGTCTCCGCGACGTAGAGCCTGAGCTCGTCGGGCGAGAAGCACAGGCCGTTGGGGCCCTGGAAGTCGTCGGCCACTACGGTGAGCCGGCCGTCGTGCGGGTCGAGCCGGTAGACGCGGGGCGGCAGCTCGGCCACCTGCCTGCCGCCCTCGTAGTCGGTCTGGATGCCGTAGGGCGGGTCGGTGAACCAGATGCTGCCGTCGCTCTTGACCACGACGTCGTTCGGCGAGTTGAGCCGCTTGCCCTCGAAGCGGTCGGCCAGCACGGTGAGGCGGCCATCGAGCTCCACGCGGGTGATGCAGCGCCGCTGATGCGAGCAGCCGACGAGCCGCCCCTGGCGGTCGCGCGCATGGCCGTTCTCGAAGCCCGCCGGCGCCCGGTAGACGCCGAGCCCGCCGGACGCGGTCCAGCGCAGGATGCGGTCGTTCGGCAGATCGCTCAGCAGCAGGCAGCGCTGGTCGGCGAACCAGACCGGGCCTTCCAGCCAGCGGAAGCCTGCGCCCAGTGTCTCCAGCCGCGCATTCGGCAGCACCAGCGCCCGGAACGCGGGATCGAGGATCTCGTAGCCTTCCATGCCCTTATTGCCGGCCGGTCATGTGAAGCGCGCTGTGCGATGCCTGGGCATTCTTCATCGCATATGCCCGGGCTCGCGCACCGGCGCCACGTGCAGCTGCACCGTCATCAGGTGCGCCGGTGCATCGCCCACGGTGCCGGAGCGGTGGCCCCTGCGGCCCTGCGAGTCGGTGCGGCAGCCCTGGTCTTCGCCGAAGGACAGCTCGCCAGGCCCCATCTCGACACGGCTGCCGTCCATGGCCTCGACGAACCAGCGGCCCGACAGCGGCACGATCCATTGCGGCGCGGGGTTCTCGTGCCATTCTCCGATCCAGCCGACCGGCTGCACGGTGAACACGACCGTGGCTTCGCCGCGCGCCTGGACGTCGTTCCATTGCGCCGCGGCGCCGCCCACGCTGTGCTGCTCGAACTCCGTGAGGCGGCAGTAGCGCTGGTGGCTGACCCCGGCTTCGTCGGTCCAGAGATGCCAGTAGCTGGTGGAGGGCGGGAGCAAGGGTTTCATGGTGGATCCTGTTCAGAAGCCCCGGCCGAGCGCGACCAGCAGCAGGCCGCCAACCAGGCCGAAGTTCTTGGTGAAGTCCCAGAAGTGGCTGCGCCCGGTGCTGGCGCCGTGCTTCCAGAAATCGCCGCAGGCCCAGAATCGGTGGAACAGCAGCGCCGTGGCCGCGCAATACATCGCCAGCAGCAGGGCCGCCGGCTCCGCGTGCCAGCCCACCACGATGCAGACCGGCGTGGCGATCTCCACGCCCATGCCCAGCACCAGCAGCAGCGGCGCCCAGGCCGGCGGCAGGAAGCTGCTGCGTGCCTGGACCAGGGCGTCGTCCCAGTGCAGGACCTTGTCCAGAGCGCTGAAGGGAAACATGAGCACCAGGCAGACGCGGGCGATGGTGGCAGTCGGCAGCCCGTGCAGCCCGCCCGCGAGCTCGGCCCACCCTGCGCTCACGCCGCCACCCCCAGCCGGCGCTTGAGGTGGTCGGCCACGCGCAGCGCATTGGCGATGATGGTGAGCGTAGGGTTGACCGCCCCGATGGAGACGAAGAAGCTCGCGTCGGCGATGTAGAGGTTGTCGACCTCGTGCGCGCGGCAGTCCAGGTCGAGCACCGAGCTGCGCGGGTCTGTGCCGAAGCGGGCGGTGCCGGCCTGGTGCGCGGTGCCGCCCAGCGGGATGTTCTTGCCGAAGAACAGGCTGCGCTCCAGCAGGTGGGGATGGACGTCGCAGTGGCGCAGCAGCGCTTCGAGCTTGGCCTTGAGGCGGTGGTGTGCCTCCAGGTTGTTGCCGGCCACCTCCAGCACCACCCGACCGTCGGGGCGCAGGCGGATGCGGTTTTCCGGCCGGGGCAGGTCCTCGCTGGACAGCCAGAAGTCGATCGAGTGGCGCGCCAGCATGTCGAATGGCATCTCGGGCAGCCACTCCAGCCAGCCGGGCAACGATTCGGCGCGGATCTGGTCGGCATGCGACTTGGCGCACATCTGGATCAGGCCGAGCGGGTAGTCCCAGTCGTCCGCGCCGAAGTAGTAGTCGCTGACCGCCAGCGTCTTCTGGAACACCGTGTCGTTGGGCTCGTGCGCCACCGCCATCAGCACGGACTGGTTGTGCCGCATGTAATTGCGCCCGACCTGGTCCGATCCGTTGGCCAGTCCGTTGGGGTGCCGTTCGCTGGCCGAACGCAGCAGCAGCAGGGAGGTGCTGAGCGCACCGCAGGCCAGCACCACGATGTCGGCGCTGAAGCGGTCCTGTTCGCCCTTGCGCGCGCCGCCCTGGTATTGCACCTCCACCGCGTCCACGCGGCGACCGCTGGCGTCGGTCTGCAGCCGGGCGACATAGGCGCCGGTCAGCAGGCTTACGTTGGGCCAGGCAGCCAGCGTCGGGTCGATGCACACCACCTGCGCATCCGCCTTGCCGTTGAGCAGGCAGGGAAAGCCGTCGAAGGCGTCGCAGCGTATGCACCGGCTGGTGGGGGTGGGCTTGCCATCGACCTCGTCCAGGAGGATGCCCAGCGGCAGGTGGAAGGGGTGAGCGCCCTGGCGGCGCAGGTCTGCGGCCAGGCGCTCTATGCGGGGTTCGTGTGCCACCGGCGGATGCGGAAAGCTGCCGCTGCTGGGGGGCTCGTTCGGGTCTTCCCCGCGTTGTCCGTGCACATGGAAAAGGCGCTCTGCCTCTGCGTAGTAAGGCTCGAAGGTGTCATAGCCCAGCGGCCAGGCAGGCGACAGGCCATCTGCATGCAGCAGGGCTCCGAAGTCCTGCTCGCGCATGCGCAGCAAGGCAGCGCCATAGACCTTGGAATTGCCGCCTACGCAGTAGTGCAGGCCCGGGTGGAAGCTGCTGCCGTCGGCTCCGTACCAGGTATCGCGCGCCTGGTAGGCGCCGTCCACGAATACCGTCTTGGAATCCCAGTTGGCCTGGGTGCGCGGCAGGTAGTCCCCGCGCTCCAGCACCAGGATGCGCTTGCCGCTGGAGGCCAGCCGGTGCACCAGCGCACCACCCCCGGGGCCGGAGCCGACGACGATCAGGTCGTAATGGTCATGGGGCACGTGATGCTTTCTGTCGCCGCGGCGGGGCGCTGCGAAAGAATCATCAAGGGGGCGGCCTGCCGCCGCGTAAGAAACTGCTTCCGGTGCGCGGCGGCGCCCGCCACGCCGTGGTGCCTGCAGGGCCAGCAAGAGTGCCCTGCGCCCGAGAGGCGTCCGCGGCGCAAGGTGTCCAGCCTGTTGGACCTGGCCACCTTGCCCGCCGTCCGATGCCGTGGGCGCGGCCCGGGACGGTCAGTTCGCCGAGGCGACCTGGGCCGCTGCGGCCTTGGCGGCCGCCAGCGCGGTCATGTTGATGATCCGGCGCACAGTGGAGGAGGGCGTAAGGATGTGCACCGACGCCGCGGCGCCCAGCAGGATCGGGCCGATCGTCATGCCGTGGCCGCTGGTGGTCTTGAGCACGTTGAACAGTATGTTGGCGGCGTCCAGGTTGGGGCACACCAGCACGTTGGCCGAGCCGGTCAGGGCGCTGTCGGTGAGGCCTGAATTGGCACGCACGGTTTCCGAGAGCGCCGAGTCGCCATGCAGCTCTCCGTCGGACTCGATGTGGGGCGCGAGTTCCCGGAAGCGTTCGTGCGCCGCGCGCATCTTCAGCGCGGAGGGGCGGGTGGAGGTGCCGTAGTTCGAGTGCGACAGGAAGGCCACCTTGGGCGGCAGGCCAAAGCGCTGCACCTCGTCGGCGGCCGCCAGCGCGATCCGGGCCAGCTGCTCGGCGTCGGGCGCCTCGTTGATATAGGTGTCGGTGATGAACAGCGTGTGCTCGGGCAGCATCAGCGCGTTGAGCGCCGCGAACTCGTGCGCGCCCTCTTTCAGGCCGATCACGTGCTTCACGTGCTCAAGATGGTTGTCGTAGCGGCCGACCAGGCCGCAGAGCATGGCGTCGGCATCGCCGAGCTTGACCATCAGGGCTGCGATGAGCGTGTTGCTGCGGCGCACGGCAGCCTTGGCGGCCTCTGGGGTGATGCCGTTGCGGCCCATCGCGCCATGGTAGGCCTCCCAGTACTGGCGGAAGCGCGGATCGTCCTCGGGATTCACGCACTCGGCGTTGTGGCCGAGCTTGATGCGCAGGCCGGCCTTCTGCACCCGGGCCTCGATTACGGCGGGGCGGCCGATCAGGATCGGCTTGGCCAGTTGCTCGTCGATCACCACCTGCACGGCACGCAGCACGCGCTCATCCTCGCCCTCGGCATAGGCCACGCGCTGCGGCGCCGCCTTGGCGGCATTGAACACCGGGCGCATGAACATGCCGGTCTGGTAGACGAAGCGGGTCAGGTTCTCGCGGTAGGCGGCGTAGTCCTCGATAGGGCGCGTGGCCACGCCGGATTCCTGGGCGGCCTTGGCGACGGCGGGGGCGATCTTCAGGATCAGGCGTGCGTCGAAGGGCGTGGGGATCAGGTAGTCGGGGCCGAACACCAGTTCCTTGCCTGGATAGGCGGCCGCCACCTCGTCGCTGGTCTCGGCCTTGGCCAGGTCGGCGATCTCGCGCACGCAGGCGAGCTTCATCGCCTCGGTGATCTTGGTGGCGCCGCAGTCGAGCGCGCCGCGGAAGATGTACGGGAAGCACAGGACGTTGTTGACCTGGTTCGGGTAGTCCGAGCGGCCGGTGGCAATGATGCAGTCCGGGCGGACGGCCTTGGCCAGCTCGGGGCGGATCTCGGGCTCGGGATTGGCCAGCGCCAGGATGATCGGCTTGGGCGCCATGGTCTTCACCATCTCGGCCGTGAGCACGCCCGGGGCCGAGCAGCCCAGGAACACGTCGGCACCGTTCACCACGTCGGCCAGCGTGCGTGCCTCGGTCTTCTGGGCGTAGCGCTGCTTGGATACGTCGAGGTTGGTGCGGCCGTCGTGGATCACGCCCTTGGAGTCGACCATGAAGATGTGCTCGCGCTTGACGCCCAGGCCCACCATCACGTCCACGCAGGCGATGGCGGCAGCGCCTGCACCCGACACGGCAACCTTCACGTCGCCGATCTGCTTGCCCACCAGTTCCAGGCCGTTGAGCAGCGCGGCCGACGAGATGATGGCCGTGCCGTGCTGGTCATCATGGAACACCGGGATGTTCATGCGCGCGCTCAGCTGCTGCTCGATGTAGAAGCACTCGGGCGCCTTGATGTCCTCAAGGTTGATGCCGCCCAGCGTGGGTTCCATCGCCGCGATGATCTCGACCAGCTTGTCCGGGTCGCGCTCGGCCAGCTCGATATCGAACACATCGACGCCCGCAAACTTCTTGAACAGGCAGCCCTTGCCCTCCATCACCGGCTTGCCGGCCAGCGGGCCGATATCGCCCAGGCCCAGCACGGCGGTGCCGTTGGTGATCACGCCCACCAGGTTGCCGCGCGAGGTGTATTCGTAGGCCGCCAGCGGGTCGGCCTGGATGTCCAGGCAGGGATAGGCCACGCCGGGCGAGTAGGCCAGCGACAGGTCGCGCTGGTTGGACAGCGGCTTGGTCGGCGTGACGGAAATCTTGCCCTTGGAAGGAGAGCGATGGTATTCGCGGGCAGCTTCGCGGAGGGCTTGTTCGGCGGCGGAAAGAGGGTGGGACATGGTGCAGGAAGGGCCGCAGGGCGGCCGGCGGCATGGAGCGTTAAGAAAGCAAAAGGGCGCCAAGCTTACCCCTTCGCACAGGCTCGCCACTGCTGCGGTGCAGCATTGATTGCGGTGCCGTGGCTTGTGCTGTCCACATCCCGGCCGATCTGCTCGGATGCATGCGCCGCGGAGCGCTGTGGCTGGCGGTGGTGGTGTCAACGACGGTTTGCGCATATCGAGGTGCGATATCCGTCGTTGTGCGGGAGGCCGTGAACTCCCATCATCCCGGCGCGTTACGAACAGGACTCCATGAAACCGCCATCGCGCGAGGCCCACGGCCGCGCTTTCCTATCCGGCCACGGGGCCGCGACCTTCGGCTCCCCATCCCTTCGCTCTGCCACATGGGAGCCGCCCCAAGCCGCTCCAGAAGCTTCCCCATCGGGCAGGCCTGCTGCCTGCCGCAGGGGGGCTGCATGACGCGCCGCATGCTTCTGCAGGCGGCTGGCGTTGCCGCCTGGGTAGCGCTTGCATCCCCTGCCCGCGCTGCCGGCTCTTCCGAGCGGCCGACGCGCATCGTCATTCCCACCGCCAGCGGCGGAAGCCTCGACACGCTGGCGCGCCTGCTGGCCAACCGGCTCGAACTTGCCCTGGGCAAGGCGTTCCTGGTGGAGAACCGGCCGGGCGCCAATGGCAACGTGGCCTTCGAGGCGGTGGCGCGTGCTCCGGCCGACGGCCAGACCTTGCTGCTGGCGTCGGATGCCATCACCATCAATCCCCACCTCTACCAGAAGGTGCACTACGACCCGGCCTTGAGCTTTGCGCCCGTGTCTCTGGTGACCACGGCCGCGCAGGTGCTGGTGGTGCAGCCTGCGCTGAAGGTGCAGACGCTGCAGGACTTCACGGCCTTGGCGGCGCGGCGCGCACGCGAGGGCAAGCCCCTCAACATTGCATCGCCTGGCTCGGGGAGTGCGGGCCACCTTGCGGCAGTGCTCTACCAGAACCAGGCCCACGTCCAGTGGACCCATGTGCCCTACAAGGGTGGCGGTCCTGCCGTGGCGGACTTGCTGGGCGGCCATGTGGACGGGCTCTTCGTTACGCTGGCTTCGGCGGTGCCGCAGATCAAGGCGGGCGCACTGGTGGCCCTGGCCGTCACGACACCGCAGCGGGCCGTCACGCTGGCCAACGTTCCCACCGTGGGGCAGGCCGGACTGCCGGGCTTCGACGTGACCAACTGGCAGGGGCTGTTTGCCCCGGCGGGCACGCCGGAGGAGGTGGTCGCGTCGCTCGAGCGCAGCATCGCCAGGATCGTGGCAGAGCCGGAGGTACGTGCCCGACTGGTGGAGCTCGGCTTCGAACCGGTATCAGGGGGGCCTGCCGTGCTCGAGAAGCTCGTGCAGGGCAATACGGAAAAATGGGGCCGCGTGATCCGGCAGGCCGGCATCCATCTGGATTGAGGACGGTCTTCCGGCCGCAGCGACCGCAACAAAAGGAATGAGCGACAGCACATGGATCTACAACTCAAAGGCGACCGGATCCTGGTCGTGGGCGCCAGCGGCGGCATCGGGCTGGCGACGGCACGGGCACTGGCCCTGGAAGGCGCAGAGGTGACCCTCGTGGCGCGCCAGGCAGACGCCGTGGCACAAGCGGCCCGGCAACTGGCGCAGGAAGTGGGCGGCGCGGTCCATGCGCTCACCGCCGATGTGACGGATGCAGCATCGATCGGGGGACTGCGTGACCACTGGGAGGCCGACGGGCATCCGCTCGATGCGCTCGTGGTGGCCACGGGCGGGAGCCATCGCGCGCGCTTCGAGGACCTTGACGATGCGGCCTGGCTGGCCAACTACGAATACAACATCCTGGGCGGTGTGCGGCTGGTGCGCGCGTTCCTGCCGGCCCTCGAGCGGGCGAAGCAGGCGCGCGTGCTGCTGTTTGGCGCCGCCGCGTCGAAGATGCCGTACCCGAATCAGGTCGTCTCCAATGTGCACAAGGCCGGCCTGCTGGCATTGACCAAGACCTTGGCCGGAGAGCTGTCGCCACGCGGCATCCGCGTCAACTCGGTGTGCCCCGGGCGCACCCTGACGAGGCTCTGGCGCGACCGCGCGCGCGACCTGGCGCTGGCCGAGGGCATTTCCGAGGCCCAGGTGATCGAGCGCTTTTCGGAAGAGATCCTGGCTGGGCGCTTTGCGCAGCCCGAGGAGATCGCCGACGTGGCCGCGTTCCTGCTGTCGCCGCGTGCTTCCTACGTGATCGGGCAGTCGATCAACGTGGACGGCGGCATCGCGCGCGGGTTGCTCTAGCAGCGCTTCCCCCGGTGCAGGGCGGTCTCAGGGCGGGACTGTCGCTCTGCGGTATGGCCCTGTGGGCGTACCATGTCGTTGAACACCGTCTCACGTGTGCGGAGGGCTCATGCGATGAACGTCATCAAGCAGATCCGTCAATTCAATGCGGACCGCGAGCCCGAGCGGCTGGCGCTGAAGTACCGCAACATGCGTAGCGATCCTTTCGTGTTCCTGCGCGCCACTTGCCACCTGTTCTACGCACAATTGCCGCTGGAGCCCGTGCTGCGGCGGGTGCCGGCGGCCTGGGCCTGCGGCGACCTGCATCTGGAGAACGTCGGCAGCTACAAGGGCGACAACCGGCAGGTCTACTTCGACCTCAACGATTTCGACGAGGCGTTGCTGGCGCCGCTGACCTGGGATCCGATCCGCTGCCTGACCAGCATTCTGGTCGGCCGCCACAGCATGCACCTGGGCGCACGCGCCGTCGATGTGGCGCAGGAGTTGTGCGAGGTCTTTCTCAATGCCTATGCACAGGCACTCGCGGATGGCAAGGCGCGCTGGGTGGAGCGCGAGACCGCTCCGCCGCCGGTGAGCAATCTGCTGCAGGCGGTGCGTGCGCGCCAGCGGCCTGAATTCCTGGGTACGCGCACGCTATTGCAGGGGCGTACCCGGCGCATACGCATCGACGGGCGCAAGGCGCTGGCCGCCACGCCTGAGCAGCGCGAGCAGGTGATGTCCTTCTTTCGCGGCTTTGCCGCCCGGCAGCCGGTGCCGCGCTTCTTCGACGTGCTGGACGTGGCGCGGCGCATTGCCGGCAATGGCAGTCTGGGCGTGGACCGCTATATCGTGCTGGTACGCGGAAAGGGCTCTCCCGACGGCAACTACCTGCTGGACTTGAAGCAGGCGGTCCCCTCATCCCCGCTGCCACGCGTACCGACGAAGCAACCCCGCTGGGCCGATGATGCGCAGCGCGTCGTCACCATCCAGCGCCGCATGCAGGCCATCGCAATGGCCTTCCTGCATCCGGTGCAGATGGAGGGCCGGCCCTACGTGCTGCGCGGCCTGCAGCCCAGCGAGGACAGGGTGGCGCTGGCCTACACCCGGCACCCGGTCACGCGCCTGCGCAACGTCGCGACGGTCATGGGCCAGTGTCTGGCCTGGGGGCAACTGCGCAGCAGTGGTCGCGACGGCTCGGCCATCGCCGATGAGCTGATCGATTTCGGCTCCCGCCAGAAGTGGCGTGCCAAGCTGATCGCGATTGCGCGGCACTGCGCTTCGCAGGTCGAGGCGGATTGGGAGGTGTTCGCGGCGGCCTATGACGACGGGGTGTTTGGGCCGCCATCGAAGAGCCAATAGCTGGAACGACCGCTGGAGTCCGGAAGGCCTGTCAAAAAGGCTGCTAGAAAGAACGTCAGTTCGCCAAAGTGCTCTTGCATGTTGCATCCTGCGCGCTCGCGGGCTTGCATATGCGGGCTCTGCCAGTGACCGCTACCAGGAGCAGGCGAGTCTGGTCTACGGACGACACATCGCTGCGCGCTAGCTGGAGCGTCAGGTTGCCGCTGGCCGAATCCTTGCTGCTGGCATAGCCAGAGCCATTGAACATGATGTAGGGCGTTCCAGCTTGGGCATTGCCCGTGCCAACGGGCGTGCTGAAGTAGGACGGCAACGCTTCCTTCGTCATCACGATGATATCGGCCGTACCCAGGTCGTTGTTGCGGTCGGTGTCCACGAACACGGTCCAGCCGTTCTTCCAGTTCACCTTGTCCGTCGGAATGACAAACGCATTGAGGTTGCGCTTCATGGCTTCTGCCCGTGCCGCGTTGATCGCTGCCAGCAGCGAGTTGGCTGCCGCCGTCAATTCCGAGTTGCGCTGGAACGCGATGAAGCTCGGAACGCCCACCATCATCAAGATCGCTGCGATGGCAATGGTCACCAGCAGCTCGATGAGGGTGAACCCTCGGGCAGCTTTGGAGTAGCGCGCAGGCTTCAGGGCCAGCATAGCTTGAAGTTGGTAGTGCTGGCAGACCCGGTGCAGTCCTTCTGGCCTGTGCTGGTCATGCGCAACTCATCGACCTGAGGGTCGGAGCCCGTGGGCCTGGCACCAACCTGTATGCATTCGTTGACAGCCGGGGCACTGCCTCCAGAGGGCGCCGGACATTGCTGTGCATATAGCCAATATGCCGGGCTGCCCGAGGAGTCACCGGAGAAGACCTTGAATACGTCCTTGGCCGCGGCTGGACTAGTGACCCCCGCGTTGATGCTGAACGCGTAGTACGTGTTGTTCTGCGTCATGTAGCGCTCCTGCTGCTGCATGAGCTCTGCCAGCGCGGTACGCGCCTGGGCCCGCTTGCCCTTGCGGACCGACTCGGCATAGGACGGGTAGGCAATGCGTGCCAGCAACGCTACTACCGCCACCACGATCATCAGTTCGATCAGGGTGAAGCCGCGGACTCGGTTATTGGAATGGTTCATGGCGTTGCCGAGGCTGTTCCCTTCAGCTCCCTGTAGTTGTTGATCTGGCGCCAACTGAGGCGGCCGGTGACGACCGTCGTGGTGACAGACGCGCTGGGGCTCAAGCCGGTAGATCCTTGCTGGATGATCCGGCTGGTCGTCGATCTGGTCTGGCGACCGGTATTGTCCTTGGTGGTGTAGGACGTGGCTGGAGTGATGGTGGCGATCATCGGCTCGCCCAGAATGCCGACAGTCGACACCCGATAGGTGGTGGCACCAGTATCGATGTTGAGCACGTACTCGTAGCCGCTGCCGCCATCCGCTCCGCAACTATTTGCGCCGCCAGATGCACCGGGGACCAGGCTGCCGAACACCAGGTAGTCGCCCAGGATCTGCCCATTGCTGACTTGGCGCTCGCCGGATGTGGGAAAGTCGAAGTAGTAGCCGGCGCGCTTCGAGGTGTCGCTGGCGCTGCTGGGTCGCCCCCACACGAATGCCGGGACGGTGACCGTGCCGGTAGTGGTGTTCACCGTTCCGACTGCCAGGCGATTGCGCCCGGCAATGGCACTGGTTGCACCGCTGTCGATGGAATTTTCGTTCGGACTGTCGAACACTGCGTAGAAGGAGTTCGTGGCCGTGGATCCGCGGTCGGCTGCTTCCAGGTACTTGCCGGTGCCGAAGGCAACGTAGGTCGCCCCGAGGGCCTCTCCCGAGAAAAGACGCGGCCCGACGGTAATGGGCTGAATCGCTCCCGACGCGTCCTTGGCAATGAAGAGGGGATAGGGAACATTGGAGCCGGACACATTCTTCTGGAAGAAGGAGAGCTTCTCCATGGTCCAGTCGCTTGTGCCGGCGTAGCCGATTTTTGAAAAAGTGGCCTTCCACAGGTTCCCGTGCAGGTCGCCCATGAAGATGTCGGTGACTTCATTGAACCGGCCCAACGCGGCCCTGAAGTTGATCAGGCCGGGAGCAACCGTCGTAGCTATCGTTGCATCCACAGGCACGCTCAGCTTGAAGTAGTTGGTGTTCAACTGCCAGGCAGCCCCTGCCGCCTTGGTCAGGTCCAGCAGGAACAGCGTCGGTTTGCCGCTGGCGTTGCTCAGGTCGTTGCCGTCGCTGACATAGTTGTTGACTCCGCTGGCCACGACGGCAAACCACTTGTACGTCGCTGCCTGGGCCGTGAGAGCATTGGTCCTGAACTTGAGAATCTGCGGGCTGCCGACCACATAACCCATGTCCGGATCGTTGAGCCCCGTGAATTCCCACATGACGTTGGAGGCTGAAAAGGTAGCCGGATTGGTCACGTCGAGCGCGAAAATTCCACGTCCACCGGCGCCTGTGCTGCCCACCAGCACGGTCTTCCAGTCGTCGGCGCCCCCACTGGTGCCGACCTTGGCTTCTGCCACCACGGAATAGCCGTCCACATAGCTCTGGTGGTTGCCGACGTAAGTCTTGCTGGTCAGGGCGGCGAGCTTGGGCCCCATCCAGCTCGGAATGTAGGCGAAGATCTCCTTGCCGGAGTCCCCCTGGTTCACGGTGGCATTGAAAGCATGCAGCATGCCATCGTTGGCCCCGACGAATATGGCTGGAACGCGGTTCTTGTTGGTCGTGTAGAACTGGGCGTAGTTGGCGTCCGCAATGGACAGGCTGGGCGCGCCGGAATAGGCGACGCCCGAGTTGACGATGTCGCCCAGCAGCTTGTTGCGCAGTCGGAACGTGGAGCCTTCCTTGCTGCGGTCGCCTCTCAGGTAGTTGAGCCGATCCTGCGCGTTGTTGTCCGCAGCGGAGCTTGGGGTGACCTTCGCCAGATCCGACTTGAGGCTGGCCTCGATGGCGTCCCAGGTGAATGCGCTGGCCTTTACGGTGGGATTGGCTCCCTTGGTTCCCACCACGATGTTGCGCGTGGTGGCCGGTGCGGTCAACGCCATCAGCTGGTCCGACGCCGACCAGTACTTGCTGGTACCGATGCTGAGTTCGTTGGAAGCGCTCACGACCATCGGATAGGCCAGCACGTCGCCCGACCAGTCGGAGGTCTCAAAGGCCGCCTGGAAGGCAATGCCACCCGCCTGTGTCACGTTCTTGCTCTGGCTGGCAGCACCGGCGATGCTGCGCGCACTGCTGGAAGCCTTGCTGAAAATATCGTCGAATGCGGCCAGCACACCCCGTGCATTGCTCTGCAGGTAGTAGGACGCAGCTTCGCCAGGCTGAGTCTGGCTCTGCCAGACGTTGTTGTTGGCAGTGCCGTCCTGTTGCAGGAAGGGGTTGCCATAGGTGTTGTAGGGCCGCTTGTTCGGATTCGCCGGATCGGCTTCGAAACCGCCGTACTTGGCTGCCATGAAGAACTGGTTCTGGTAGCGCCGGTAGCTCGCACTGGTCGAGTTGCCGTACTCGTTGACGTCGAATGTGAAGGTCTTGACCCGCAAGCCAGGTCGTTGCTTGGCTGGCGCGCCGGTCCAGGTCGTGCCTCGGATATCGTGCGTATGGGCCCAGTAGGCCGCACCCATGATGGCGCTGGTCTTGGAGTCCGTGGGCACGCTGTTGTTCGCCCCATTGGGATTTCCAGTCTGCCGGCTGGTGTTCTGTCCATCCACGTAGGTGCTGGCTACGTTCTTCTCGAAATTGCGAACGGTACCGGTCCAACCATTGATGTCCACGATGTTATTGGCGGCACTGGCGGTTGGAAAACGGTTGCCGTCATGCGTGTTGACATCGCCGATGACCACGATGTTGCTCTTCAGGCAGGCGTAGTTGCCCGTCGTGCTGCGGCCGTCGTAGGGGTCGAGATTGGTCCAACTGGTGTAGACCGGGAATCCGTCGTAGAGCGCCGCCCCTGCCTGGGTGCTCATGGTGACGCCACTGATGGCCGCGTCGCTGGGCTGCAGTCCTTGCAGGTAGCGTAGTGTCTCGTAATACAGCTCGCCGACCGGATCGTAGATCTTGTAGCGGCCCGCCACTCCGGTGCGGCCGAACTTGTTGAGGTAGTTGATGACGCCGCTGATGGCCGGCGTTTGTGTGCTGTCGTTATCGGGGTTGGCGTAGTAGACGCCGGTGGTGGGGTTCCATTCGACATTGGCATTTCCCGTGGCGGGGGTGTTCTCCTGGCCATAGACATCGAAAGTCTTCTGCCCTACATACTTCATCGGGGCGCGCAGCACGCCGCCATAGCGGCCGTTGTTGTAGCTGGCAGTCTGGTCAAGCAGGTAGCCGAAGGCCGCGAGACGCATCTGTTCGCTGTACTTCTGAATGACGCCCGTAGGCTTGTAGTTGCCGTTTGCATAGCGCGTGCACAGTCCGTAGTCACGGTTGTCCAGCACACTGCCGGATGTATCGGAGCTGCACACGCTCACCCGCGCGTAGAAGAAGCCGTCGGAATTCAGGGCTGTTGACGAGCTGGGAGGACTTTGGGTGCCGGAGTAGGTCCGCACGTAGCATTGCTTGGCAGTTCCGTTCAGAGGGTCGCCGAAGATGCCGTTGGAGCAGCTCACTCCTGACGTGATCGGGGCAACTTTCCAACTCTTGTTGGCCCCGTACCAGACTTCTTTGACCGGGCCGCCGGAGAAAGTGCAGGTGCCGTTCTCGGCGGCGCACTGCGTGGCGTCGCTGGGCAGGGAGTTGCTGCTGTTGGTGATCGTGCCCACCCAGGCGGGGGTGGAGCCGGCGAGCTTGTAGCTGCTGGTGTCGGAGCAACTACCGCCCTTGGCTGTACCAAAATAGATGCCGTTCAAGGTATTGGCGATCCAGATGTCGCCGCCGTTGGCGGCCGTGATCATCTTGGCCGGTACGGCACCCCAGTATTTCCCCGTGCCGCCACCATTTTTCTGCAATTGCTTGGCGGGAAAATTCTGGCTGTTCCACATGCAGACGGGATCGCCATTGGGAATGACGGCCCGCTGCAAAATGGTCAGCGTACTGGTGTCGATGTAGCGGTCGCCACCGGACAAGGCCAGCCGCAACATGTCAATGGCGGAATTGCTGGCCCAGTTGAGGAAGTTGCCGCTGAAGGCGTCGCCGCACATGCGGTTGGTGGCCGGGCCTGAACGATCGAAGCGCTTGTAGTCTGTCTTGCTCAGGCCCGTGGCCGGTGTCTCGGTGGGGGCGTCGTTATAGACGTAGCAACTCTCGGCATCGTAGTAGCCCAGGTATTCCTTGGTGTTGGCGTAGCTTGGATCCTGGGTGTTGTCCGTGCCGCCATCATCCCGCAGGTACTGGGCACCAACTGTCGGATACTCCACCGACAAAGCCAAGGCCAGAGTCGGCTTGTCGCCGCTGGCGGTGGCGTATAGCGGGTCGCTGGAGAGCGCGGTCGCTTTGTAAGAGGAATAGGCGGGGGTGGCCTGGCCGAAAGCAATGAAGGATGCAATTGCTCCGGCGCCGATCAGCAGGGCAGCCGCCGCCAGGCGACCGCGGCTGCCGGAGAACATGCGCGCAAGCGCGAATGCGCCCAGGGTACGCCGGGGGAGGGAGACATGGGACATGTGCGGGCCTTCCGGTGGCTCAGTTTCTGAAGATCATCTGGACGACGGCCTGGATGTCATTTCGTGGGCCGAAGCCCATGGAGGTCACCCGGAACACATAGCCGGGAGACGTGGCTGATCGGTCCCTGCTGCCTTGGCCCTGGTCCTTGATGGCCTCGATGATGTAGCGTGGCGGCTGTGCGGGCTGAGGCCCGCCGGAGCCAGCCGCAAAGGTCCGTCCGGTCCAGGTGCCGAACTCGGTGGTGCTTCCGGTGCCGTCGAAGTCCACTGTCAACCATGCCGGCTTGTCGCTGTCGCTGGTCGGCAATGCGCATAGTCCCTTCTGAGAGCCACTCGTGCCGCAGCCGACTATGAAGTTGTTGATGTCCACTTCGCCCGTGGCGTTGGCCCCGAAGAGGGAGGACCGGGTCTTCGACGCCGTGGGGGACTGGCGCAGGTCGTATTCCGCGTCGACCAAGCCTGCTTCGGCGGATTGCCAGGACATCTGGGTGTCACGGTCATTGCGCGCACCACGCTCCGCCATCATGGAAATCTGCACCGCGCTGATGCCCAGAATGGAGGCCACCACCAGAATCATCATGACGATGATCAGCGACAGGCCATGCTGACGGCCGTGTGGACGCGTCGAGTGTGCAGGCCGGGCCATTACGACAGATCCTGGTAGTTGCGCAGGTGGATGGTGAAGGTCACCACCTGACGCAGGCGCCCGTCCGCAGGGGCGTCGAATACCGTGCCGGCATCGCCGGATGAAGACAGGAACCCGCCCGGGCTACTGCCCGAAGGAGCTACGCCAAAAGGGTACAGCCGTTGCGTGGCATTCTGTTGCGCGGAATTGGGTGGCCCGCGCAGCACCATGCCGATCCTGATGCTGCGGACGCGCCGCCAGTTGTTGTTGGTGTTGATGGCGTTGGACTCGGCCGACCCGCTGGTGACAGTCAACTGGTCCGCGCGCAGATAGCGGTCGGCCTTGACGGGGGCGGCAGTAGTGGCGGTGGCGGTACCGGGGGTGACGCCGTCCACTCCATACAGCACCTGGAAGTTCTCCACCCCATCGACCAGAGGTTGTCCCGTCGCCGCCGGCGCACCGACGCCATCGGCTGAGGCCCGGCACATCAAGGCGAGTTCACCGCTGCTGCTGGGCGCTACATAAAGAATGCTGATCATGCGTGTGTCGCGGTCCAGCGGTACTGTGCTGCCGGCGCTACCCAGGCACGTGATCATCGTGCCGTCCGCCACGCCGGACCCTGGGAACGTCTCGTCCGCCTGATAGCGCAAGATTAAAACGTCGCTGCCATAACCCGCGCTGCCCGCGGTGCGTGTGGTCGCCGAGTTGAGGGGGTCCGTGCTCGACGGTGTGGCGTTATTGAAGCCAAAGACATTGGGCGGCGGATTCGTGTCGAGGCCCCCCTCCCGCTTGCGTGAAGACGTCGCATAGCGCACCCCCGGATATCCTGCCTGTACCACCAGCCGGTTGACCATATCTATTGTGTAGCGGGCGTTGTCGCGCAACTGCGAGGCCGCATCCACGGTCATGAAGCCGCGGCGAGCTACCGTGAGCGCCGAGACGGCTGCCAGGGCGACCAGCAGACTGACCACCATGGCCACCAGCAGTTCGACGAGGGTCATGCCGCCTTGGCGGTTATGGGGCGCGTGCCTCATGTGCCGGCCTTGATGTCTACGGGGACTACGACGCCGGGCACAGTGGCCCGGTCCAGGGCACCACTTGCCCGATTAAAGGAGCCGCGAGTCCAGCCGATCTTGATGGTGGCGATGCCTTGGGCCGCAGTGCAGCCCCAGGTAGGAAGCCCTGCGGCATCGAAAGGTGCGCTGTCGACGCACACTTTCACCCGCGCTCCTGGCAGTTGCTCGTCCACCCTTGCAAGCCATTCGGTGATCTCGGCATTCGCGATGGCTGTGGTGTTTGCACAACTGCTGCCCACTGCCAGGCAATAGGAAGCCGTCGGCGCAGCCAATGGGCTGGAGAGGTCGAAGATATACGGATTGCTTGCGGTGAGTGCGGCGATGTCGGCATTGCCGCGCATCAACTCCCCAAGTTCGCGGGCGAACTCCGACGCGATCGATTGCAGGCGCGCCTCGCGATTGGCCTGCAATGAAGTCGCCTGCAGGCCCACCATGCCCAGCAGCCCGAAGGACAGCACCACGATGGACACGAGTACTTCGACCAGACTGAAGCCAAGGGCCGTACGGCGATGCTTGCGTGGAGAAGGGGACATGGGAACAGGCCGTCCCGGGTCAGGGGACGGCTGGCGTCTGGGATAATCGGAATTGTCCCCGGGGCATGGCCGAGCGCCCTTGCCGCCGATCCCTTGCCATCGGCCGTTCAGCGGCCAGCGGGGGCGGAGTTCCCGCCCCATCGCCCCGCGTCCTTTGCTGGCCGTGCCGCTGCGCGGCCTTTGTTCTGTTTCTCATCTTTCTATGCTTCCCTCGTTGTCCGTTTCCGTCCGCCCCGCCGAACTCCGCGATGCCGCCGCCGTGGCCGCTGTCCACCACCTGCATGTGGGCTCCACCGAGGCGGTGTCCCCGCGCCAGGTTACTTTCTGGCGCGAGGCGATCGAGTACGGCGAGCCGCAGGTGCAGGTGGCGCTGGAGGGCGAGCGGATCGTCGGTTTCGTCGGTTTCGACCGCTCGCGCGATCCCAAGTCCAAGCCGACCATGGGCGAGATCTGGGCCCTGTACCTGCTGCCTTCGCACCAGGGCCGGGGTGTGGGCGTGGCCCTGTGGGATGCCGCGCGCGAGGGGCTGGAAGACGAGGGCTGCACCCACGTCACGGTCTGGGTCACCCTGCGCAACGAGCGCGCGCTGCGCTTCTTCGAACTGGCAGGTTTCAAGCGCGAGATGACCACGCTGCGCACCGCCCTGGTGGGCGCCGAGCGTGTGGAAGAGGTTCGGCTCAAGCGGACTGTGGACTGAAGAGTTTGTAAGGGAAAACGGGCTGAAGCCAAGGTGCCACCTTGGCTTTCTGCTATATAATTCATAGTGTTTGGGTGGCGCCGCCGCTGTCCCGCACGTGGCGGCGTGCAGGCGGCACCCGCTGGCAGAATCCGGCGCGATGAACACCACGCCCGCTTCCTCCGCTGCCCGGCCCGGCCCCGAGCCGCGCACCGCCTACAGCGCGTTCCGCTCCATCAGCACCCGCTGGGCCGACAACGATGTGTACGGCCATGTCAACAACGTCGTCTATTACAGCTGGTTCGACACGGCCGTGAATGCGCACCTGATCGAGCAGGGCGCGCTGGACATCCATGGCGGCGAGACGATCGGCCTGGTGATAGAGACGCAGTGCAACTACTTCGCGCCGATTGCGTTTCCCGACACGGTGGACGCCGGCATCCGCGTGGCGGCGCTGGGCTCGTCCAGCGTGCGCTATGAGGTGGGCCTGTTTGCGGCCGGCGGCGAGCTGACGGCGGCGCGCGGCCATTTCGTGCACGTCTACGTGGACCGGGCCTCGCGCAGGCCGGTGCCCTTGCCTGGCCGCCTGCGCCAGGTGCTGGAAGCGCTGCGGGGCCCGGCCGCCTGAGCGTCCGGGCCCCGCAGGGGCCTTGGCGTTTGTCGCCGGCTTAGTTGGCGTTACCCAGCACGATGCCTTCGCGGCGCGGATCGGCGCCGCCTTGCAGCACCGGGCCGCCGTTGCGGGTGGTGCTGATGATGGTGCCGATGCCGCTCGACTGCGCCGAGGTCGACACCGTATGGCCCAGCGCCCGCAGTCCGACGATCAGCGGATCGTTGTTGCCGCCGTTGGTGATGTCCAGCACCGGGTGCTCGCCGCCCAGGTTGGTCGTGGCGCTGTTGCTGGCACCGAAGTCCACCAGCGAGGTGGCTTGCTGCGCATCCAGGCCCCAGTCCAGCACACCGACCAGGGTCTTGGTGACGTACTGGATGATGGTGCTGCCGCCCGGGGAGCCGGTGCCCATCAGGAAGTCACCCATGGAGCCGTCGGCGGCCTTCTTGAACACCAGCGTGGGCGCCATCGAGCTGCGCGGACGCTTGCCTGGCTCGACCTTGTTGGCCACCGGCAGTCCGGCGCTGTCGGTCGGGGTGGCCGAGAAGTCGGTCAGCTGGTTGTTCAGGATGAAGCCCTGCGTGAAGTGGTAGGAGCCCATGCCCGCTTCCACCGTGGTCGTCATCACCACGGCGTTGCCGGCGGCGTCGACGATGGTGAAGTGCGTGGTGCCGCGTTCCTCGATCAGCGACACGCCCTGCGCGGCCGTCCCGAACACGCCGGCCTGCGCCGTACCCATGCTCTTTCCGGTGCTGATCAGCGCGGCGCGGCTCTTCAGGTAGGGCTTGTTCAGCAGGGTGTTCCAGGAGTTGCCGGGCAGCGGGGTGAAGTCAGTGTCGGCCACGTACTTGTCGCGGTCGGCATAGGCCAGGCGCTCGGCCTCGCTCACCAGGTGCACGCCCTGCACCGTGGGCTTGCCGCCTTCGGCCAGGCTGCCGGTGGGCTTGAGCGGGGCCAGGTTGAAGTTCTCCAGGACGCCCAGCGCCGAGGCCACGGCGATGCCGCCCGAGGACGGCGGCGACATGCCGCAGACCCAGTAGTCGCGGTAGGTGGTGCAGACCGGGTCGCGGCGCTTGGCCTGGTAATTGGCCAGGTCGCTGAGCTCGGTCAGGCCGGGCGTGATGGCCACGGCCGGCGAGCCGCCGCTGGTGGCCTTGATCTTGGCGACGATGCCTTGTGCCACCGGACCGGTGTAGAAGGCATTGGCGCCGCCCGCGGCGATGGTGTTGAGCGTGGTGGCATAGGCCGGGTTGCGCAGGCGCGTGCCCAGGCCCTTGGGCGTGCCGTCGCTGTTGAAGAAGTAGGCGGTGGCCTCGGCATCGCGCTTGAGGCCGGTGGCGCCGCCAGCGATGGCGTCGGCCAGGCGGCCGCTGATCAGGAAGCCGTCATTGGCCAGGCTGATCGCAGGCCTGAACAGGTCAGACCAGGGGCGGTGGCCGTGGTCGGACCAGGCCAGCTCCAGCATGCGGACGGCGCCGGGCGTGCCGATGGAGCGGCCGCTGGCGCGCGCACCGCCGGGCTGGGGCAGCGTCTGGTCGGTGTTGCTGACCCAGCGCAGGTAGTTCTCGGTGGCCGCGGCGGGGGCGGTCTCGCGGCCGTCATAGGCCTGGACCTTCTTGGTCTTGGCGTCGTAATACAGCATGAAGGCGCCGCCGCCCAGTCCAGAGGACTGCGGCTCGACCAGGCCCAGCACGGCTTGCACCGCCACGGCGGCATCGGCGGCGCTGCCGCCGTTTTTCAGGACATCGCAGCCGGCCTTGGAGGCCAGCGGGTTGGCGGTGACCACCATGTACTTGGTGGCGTACGTCGCCGTCTTGCCGAGGACGTAGCCGCTGGCGGGCTCGGGTGCGGACGGATCACCGGCCTGGCCGGAACCGACGACGACGCTACCGCCGCTGTTGGTCGTGAGGTTGCAGGAGTTCTGCGCGGTGTCGATCGGGATGGCGCCGCGGTCGCTGCCGCCGCAACCGGCAAGTGCCAGCAGCATGGCCAGCAGCGGAGGGGCGGCGCGCCAGTGCGTGTGCCTGGACTGGGTCTGCGCCTTGGTGGGGCATGGGGTCATGGATGAGTCCTCCAGGGAGATCGGTTCGTTTTAGGTTTGCCAGGCACCACCAGGAGGCAGCGCCAGGCGCGAGGAGTGTGACATGCAAATTACAAGCCTGATACATCCGCCTGCAAGCCGCGCCTCGTGATGCGAAAATGCCCAAGGGCCTCGCATCGCCTTCCGCGCATCGGCCTGATCTGCACCGCACCATGATCATCACCAGCCTGCTCGATACCGACCTCTACAAGTTCACGATGATGCAGGTTGTGCTGCACCAGTTCCCCGGTGCACACGTCGAGTACCGCTTCAAGTGCCGCACCCCCGGCGTGGCGCTGGCGCCCTTCGCGTCGGAGATCCGGGAGGAGATCCGCGCCCTGTGCGGGCTGCGCTTCCAGGAGGCCGAGCTGGCCTACCTGCGCTCCATGCGCTTCATCAAGAGCGACTTCGTCGATTTCCTTGGGCTGTTCCAGCTCAATCCGCGCAACATCACCGTCACGGCACTGCCCTCGGGCGAGATCGACATCGTCATCGAGGGCCCGTGGCTGCACACCATCCTGTTCGAGATTCCGGTGCTGGCCATCGTCAACGAGGTCTACTTCCGCAACACGCAGCGCGTGCCCGATTTCGTCGGGGGGCGTGCGCGGCTGGACCGCAAGATCCTGCAGCTGCAGGGCGAGGGCCTGCAGTCGCTCAAGATCGCCGACTACGGCACGCGCCGGCGTTTCAGCCGCGCCTGGCACGAGGAGATCCTGCGCGTGCTGTCGAGCCGCCTGGGCACCGGCCCGCAGGGCCAGTTCGCCGGCACCAGCAACGTGCTGTACGCGATGCAGCTGGGCCTGACCCCGCTGGGCACCATGGCGCACGAGTACCTGCAGGCCTGCCAGGCGCTGGGTCCGCGGCTGCGCGACAGCCAGGTGTTCGGCTTCGAGACCTGGGCCAAGGAATACCGCGGGGATCTGGGCATCGCCCTGTCGGACGTGTACGGCATGAACGCCTTCCTGCGCGACTTCGACATGTACTTCTGCAAGCTGTTCGATGGCGCGCGCCACGACAGCGGCGATCCGTTCGCCTGGGGCGAGCGGCTGCTGGAGCACTACCGCCACAACCGCGTCGACCCGCGCACCAAGACCCTGATCTTCAGCGACAGCCTGACGGTGCCGCGCACCATCGAGCTGTACCAGCAGTTCCACGGGCGCTGCCAGCTGGCCTTTGGCATCGGTACCAACCTGACCAACGACCTGGGCGACCCGCCCGCCCACGTGCCGCTGCAGATCGTCATCAAGATGGTGCGCTGCAACGGCCAGCCGGTCGCCAAGCTGTCGGACACGCCGGCCAAGAACATGTGCGACGACGAGAAGTATCTGGCCTACCTGCGGCAGGTGTTCGAGATTCCCTCGCCGGTTTGAGCGCTCGCCTGCAGTCTTCCCGGCCGGATGCTTGGCCGCAGGCCTTGCGCGCGGCGGTGCTGTCGGGGGTGGCCGCCGTGTGCATGTCGCCCGGCCTGGCCCGGGCCGCCGAGCTGGACGGTGCCACGCTGGCCGCCTGGTGGGGCGTGCCCTTCGCCGGCCTGCTGCTGTCCATCGCGCTGCTGCCGCTGGTGGCGCCGGCCTTCTGGCACCACCACTTCGGCAAGGTCGCCGCGGGCTGGGGGCTGCTGTTTCTGCTGCCCTTCGCCTTGACGGCGGGGATCTCGACGGTCGCGGCGAGCCTGGCGCATGCGCTGCTTGCGGAATACCTGCCCTTCATCCTGCTGCTGACGGCGCTGTTCGTGGTGTCGGGCGGCATCTTCATCCGCGGCAACCTGCATGGCAGCCCGGCGCTCAACACCGCCATCCTGGCCCTGGGCGCGGTGCTGGCCAGCGCCATGGGGACCACCGGCGCTTCCATGCTGCTGCTGCGCCCGCTGATCCGGGCCAATGACAACCGCCGGCATCGGGCCCATGTGTTCGTCTTCTTCATCTTCATCGTCTCCAACGCCGGTGGCGCACTCACGCCGCTGGGCGACCCGCCGCTGTTCCTGGGCTTCCTCAAGGGCGTGGGTTTCTTCTGGACCCTGTCGCACCTGCTGCCGCAGACGCTGTTCCTGGTGGGCAGCCTGCTGGCGCTGTTCTGCGCCATCGACAGCTGGTACTACCGCAAGGAGGGTGTCCTGGCCCGCGATCCCACGCCGGATACGCCCACCTTCGGTGTCGACGGCGCGGTCAACTTCTGGCTGCTGGGCGGCATCGTCGGCCTGGTGCTGATGAGCGGGCTGTGGAAGTCGGCGGTGGTGTTCGACGTGTTCGGTACCGAGCTCGGCCTGCCCGGCCTGCTGCGCGATGCCGGCCTGGTGGCGGTCACGCTGCTGTCGCTGGCCGTCACGCCGGCGCGCGTGCATGCGGACAACCAGTTCGGCTGGGCGCCGATGCAGGAGGTGGCCAAGCTCTTTGCCGGCATCTTCCTCACCATCATCCCGGTGATCGCCATGCTGCGCGCCGGCACGGCCGGGCCTTTTGGCGCTGTGGTGTCCGCGGTGACGCATGCCGACGGCAGCCCGGAGCCGGCCATGTACTTCTGGGCCACGGGGGCGCTCAGCTCCTTCCTGGACAATGCGCCGACCTACCTGGTGTTCTTCAATACCGCCGGGGGCGATGCGGCCGTGCTCATGGACCGCTTCGCGCCCACGCTCGCGGCGATCTCGGCCGGTGCGGTATTCATGGGGGCCAACACCTACATAGGCAATGCGCCCAACCTGATGGTCAAGGCCATCGCCGAGAGCCGTGGCGTGCGCATGCCCGGCTTCTTTGGCTACATGGCCTGGTCTGGCGCCATCCTGGTGCCGCTGTTCCTGGCGATGACTTTCGTTTTCTTTCGATAGGAGACCCTCCCACATGAGCAAGCCCCGCATCCTCGTGGCACGTGCCCTGTTCCCCGAAACCGTGGCGCTGCTGTCGCAGCATTTCGACGTCGAGCACAACCAGGCCGACGAGCCCTGGGACGTTGCCCAGCTCATCGCCCGCCTGCAGGGCCGGCAGGGCGTGCTGACCACCGGCAGCGAGCGCATCGACGCCACCGTGCTGGCGGCATGTCCGGAGCTGCGCATCTGCGCCAACATGGCCGTGGGCTACAACAATTTCGACGTCGATGCCATGACCGCGGCCGGCGTCCAGGGCACCAACGCCCCGGACGTGCTGACCGAGACCACGGCAGACTTCGGCTTCGCGCTGCTCATGGCCACCGCGCGCCGCATCACCGAGAGCGAACACTTCCTGCGCCGCGGGGAGTGGAAGCGCTGGCGCTACGACATGTTTGCCGGCGCCGAGGTGCATGGCAGCACCCTGGGCATCCTGGGCATGGGCCGCATCGGCCAGGGCGTGGCCCGGCGCGGTGCATACGGCTTCGGCATGAACGTGGCCTACCACAACCGGTCGCGGCTCGATCCGGCGCTGGAGTCCGAATGCAAGGCGCGCTACGTGGGCAAGGAAGAACTGCTGAGGACGGCCGACCATCTGGTGCTGGTGCTGCCCTACAGCGCCTCGTCGCACCACGCGATCGGCGCGGCGGAGCTGGCCTTGATGAAGCCCACGGCCACACTGATCAACATCGCGCGCGGCGGCATCGTGGACGACGCTGCGCTGGCCGCCGCACTGCGCGAGGGCCGCATTGCCGCCGCAGGGCTGGACGTGTTCGAGGGCGAACCGCGCGTGCACCCGGACCTGCTGGCGCTGTCTAACGTCGTGCTCACCCCGCACATCGCCAGCGCCACGGTACCGACCCGGCGCGCCATGGCCCAGTTGGCCGCCGACAACCTCATTGCTTTCTTCCACGGCGATGGGCCGCTCACGCCGGTCAACGCCGTGGCGGGGAGGGCGGTTTGACGGACATGTCGCTGGACCGCTGGGCGTTGCTGGGGCTGGCGGCGCTCAACCTGCTGGTGCTGCTGGCCCTGCTGCTGCGGCGGCCTGGTGCCGAAGGACGGGACGAACTGCTGAGTGCCATCGACAGCGCCAGCGAGCGCAGCGAACGCGGCGAGCGCGAACTGCGCCGCGAGCTGGCGGCCGATGCGCGCAGTGGCCGCCAGGAGCTGGCGCAGGCCTTTGCCACGCTGCAGCGCAGCCTGTCGCAGCAAAGCGCGGAAGCCATCCGCACCCAGAACCTGCAGATCGATGCCTTCGCCCAGCAGCTCACGCTGCTGCAGAACACGCTGGCCACGCAGTTGCAGGGCCTGTCGGAGTCCAACGCGCGGCGCATGGCCGAGGTGCGCGCCACGCTGGAGGCGCAGCTGGCGCAGCTGCAGCAGTCCAACGCCGCAAAGCTCGACGAGATGCGGCAGACCGTGGACGAGAAGCTGCAGAACACGCTGGAAACCCGGCTGGGCGAAAGCTTCAAGCAGGTGGCCGACCGGCTGGAGCAGGTGCACAAGGGCCTGGGCGAGATGCAGTCACTGGCCAGCGGCGTGGGCGATCTGCAGCGCGTGCTGACCAATGTCAAGACGCGTGGCATGTTCGGTGAGGTGCAGCTGGAGGCGCTGCTGGAGCAGGTGCTGACGGTGGAGCAGTACGGCAAGCAGGTCGAGACCCGTCCGCGCAGCGGCCAGCGGGTGGACTTCGCGATCCGCTTCCCCGGCCGGGGCGACGATGGCGCGCCGGTGTGGCTGCCGGTCGATGCCAAGTTCCCGCGCGAGGACTACGAGCGCCTGCTCGATGCCCACGACCGCGCCGATGCCGCCGGTGCCGAAGCCGCCGCCAAGGCGCTGGAGGCGCGCATCCGCGCCGAGGCCAAGACCATTTCCGAGAGCTACCTGGCGCCGCCGCACACCACCGATTTCGCCATCCTGTTCCTGCCGATCGAGAGCCTCTATGCCGAGGTGCTGCGCCGGCCCGGCCTGATGGACGCGCTGCAGCGCAACTACCGCGTCACGCTGGCCGGCCCGACCACCTTGCTGGCCATGCTCAACAGCCTGCACATGGGTTTTCGCACGCTGGCGCTGGAGCGCCAGGCGTCCGAGGTCTGGCGCGTGCTGGGTGCGGTCAAGACCGAATTCGAACGCTATGGCGAATGGGTGGTGCGCATCCGCGAGCAGGTGCACAAGGCCGCCGACACGCTGGACAAGGCCGACACCCGTACCCGGCAGATGCGCCGGGCGCTGAAGAATGTCGAGGCGTTGCCGGACGCGCAGGCCCAGGCGCTGCTGCCCGCGGTGGACGACGAGGCGGAGGGCGGGCCTGCCCCATGACGCCGGAGTTGATGCGCCTGATCCTGGCGCAGGTCTTTCTGCACGCCGCCATGGCCGGCACGCGCATGACCGCACCGCTGCTGGCGCTGTCGGAGGGCGATAGCCCCGCTGCGGTCGGGGGGCTGCTGGCCCTGTTCGCGCTGGCGCAGGTGTTTCTGGCGTTGCCGGCCGGCCGCTTTGCCGACCGGCATGGCCTGCGCCGGCCGTTGTCCTATGCGGTGGTGGCGGCTGTGGTGGGGGCGGGCGGTGCTGCCGCATTCCCGATCTACCCGGTGCTGTGCCTGGCGGCGCTGCTCACGGGCGGTGCCACCGGCACGGCCGTGATCGCGCTGCAGCGCCATGTCGGCCGCGCCGCCAAAAGCGCCACGCAGCTCAAGCAGGTCTTCAGCTGGCTGGGCATCGCGCCGGCCGTGGCCAACTTCGTCGGGCCGTTCGCGGCCGGGCTGCTGATCGACCATGCCGGCTACCGGACGGCATTTGGGGTGATGGCCTGCCTGCCGCTCGCGTGCTGGCACCTTGCGCGCCGCACGCGCGAGCTGCCGCCGGTCGTGGCGGCGCTGCAGACGGGGACGGGCCCCAGGCAGCGCGTATGGGATTTGCTGCGCGTCGTCATGTTCCGGCGCCTGCTCTTCGTGAACTGGCTGCAGTCGTCCTGCTGGGACGTGCATGCCTTCGTGCTGCCCCTGATCGGCCACGAGCGCGGCTTCAGCGCCTCGACCATCGGCACCATCCTCGGGGTGTTCGCGGTCGCCGCGGCCCTGGTACGCCTGGCGCTGCCGCTGTTCGCCGCGCGGGTGCGCGAGTGGGCGGTGATCGCCACCTCCAGCATTGCCACTGCCGTACTGTTCGCGGTCTACCCGCTGCTGCCCTCGGCCTTTGCCATGGGCGTGTGCTCGGTGCTGCTGGGCTTTGCGCTGGGGGCGGTACAGCCCATGGTGATGAGCATGCTGCACCAGGTAACGCCGCATGCACGCCACGGCGAGGCGCTGGGCCTGCGGCTGATGACCATCAATGCCTCCAGCGTGGCCATGCCCATTCTGTTTGGCGCGGCCGGCGCTGTGGTGGGCATCTCAGGCGTATTCTGGATCGTCGGCCTGGTGGTAGGCGGCGGCTCGCGGGCCGCCTGGCTGCTGCGCGACGGCCTGCCGGCCGTGCCGCAGCAGGATCACAGCCGGTAGAAGGCCTGGATGTAGTCCCAGGCGTCCTGCGGGTCGTCGGTCAGGTGGAACAGCTTCAGGTCGGCGGCGGAGATCGTGCCTTCTTCCACCAGCACGTCGAAGTTGATCAGGCGCGTCCAGTAGTCGCGCCCGAACAGCACGATGGGCACCTGCCGCGACTTCCTGGTCTGCACCAGCGTCAGCACCTCGAACAGCTCGTCGAGCGTGCCGAAGCCGCCCGGGAAGGCCACCAGTGCCTTGGCGCGCATCATGAAATGCATCTTGCGCAGCGCGAAGTAGTGGAACTTGAACGACAGGCTGGGCGTGATGAAGCGGTTGCCGCTCTGCTCGTGTGGCAGGGCGATGTTCAGGCCCACGGTCAGCGCGCCGGCCTCGTGTGCGCCACGGTTGGCGGCTTCCATGATGCCGGGGCCGCCGCCCGTGCAGATGTAGAGGCGTTCCTCGCGCGGGCGGGGCAGGCTGTCGGTGGCGACCAGGCTGGCGAAGGCGCGGGCCTGCTCGTAGTAGCCCGCATTCTTCACCTTCAGCCGTGCGGCGGCGACCGCTTCGGCATCGCCCGCAGCCTCGGCCGTGGCGAGCAGCGCCTGCGCCTCGTCCAGCGGCAGGAAGCGTGCGCTGCCATACACGACGATGGTGTTGTCGATGCCCTGGGCCTGCTGCTCGATATCGGGCTTGAGCATCTCCAGCTGCAGGCGGATGCCGCGAGTCTCGCGGCGGACCAGGAACTCCGGATCCGAGAAGGCCAGCCGGTAGGCGTCGGCCTGGAGGGGGTTGCCGCTGTCGGCATGGGCTTGCAGCTCTGCCCAGGCGTCGGCGATACGGCGGTCGTTCAGGTTGTGGGTGTCGTTGTCCATTCCCCCGATTGTCGGGGATGCGCGGGGCGGCGCGCCTGGCGTGTCAGGATGCCCGATCCAGCAGCCCCAGACCGCGCAGGGCGAGGGCCATCTCCGCGTACTGGCGGTCCAGGTAGGCGGAGGCCTCGCGGCCGGCAAGGAAGCGCGGCTGCAGCTGGTTGGTCGCCAGGAACTCTGCCCAGGCCGGCGTCTGCGTGGCCGTGCGCAGGGCGCGCACCCAGTAGTCCAGCGCCTCGTCCGGGATGCCCTTGGGGGCCAGCAGGCCTTGCGAAGAAACCCCCACCACGTCGATGCCTTGCTCCCGCCAGGTCGGCACCTCGGACAAGGCGCCCTCCAGGCGCTGCGGTGCATCTACCGCCAGCACCCGCAGGCGCCCGGCTTTCACATGGGCGATGACGTTGGGGGTCGAGCAGGACACCACGTCGAGGTGGCCGCCCAGCAGTGCGTTGAGCGACTCTGCCGACGACTTGAACGGCACCACCGTGAGCCGGCCGATGTCCACCCCCGCCCGTTGCAGGGGCCGGGCGATGCCGATATGGATATGGTTGCCCAGCGAAGACGCCACGCCGATGCTCAGCGCCTGGGGGGCCCGGCGCAGCCGGGCGGCCAGGTCCTGGGCGGTGGCGACGGGGGAGTCTGCCCGCACCGCCACGGTCACGAACTCCTCCATCAGCACCGCCACGGGCGTGAAATCGTGGTAGCCCACGGGCAGCGTGCCGGTGGCGCGTCCTGTCAGGAAGCTCGACGTGAGCGTGACCAGGTAGTGTGCGTTGCCCGGGTTCTGTTGCAGCACATGCAGCGCCAGCGCTCCGGCTCCGCCAGCCTTGTTGGTGACGACGACGCTGGGCGCCAGGCGCTGCGATTCGAGGATCTGGCCCAGGCGGCGCGCCGCCATGTCCAGCGCAGCGCCGGCG
>Ga0116227_10004441_pt1 | contig 30460 bp, 23 predicted proteins | sample S1TSphgellanicum_FD_89693 | JGI IMG/M metagenome (GOLD analysis project Ga0116227, IMG submission 89693) | Host-associated microbial communities from peat moss isolated from Minnesota, USA - S1T2_Fb - Sphagnum magellanicum MG | ecosystem: Host-associated > Plants > Peat moss > Unclassified... | reverse complement strand
CAAGTCGGCCATGCATTTCCATGCAACAATGATGGGGCGCCGTCACCACAAAACGGTTGATGCAATTATGCCTAAAATCCAGGATTAGATCAGATTGCACAATAAGTAGACAGCCCCCCCTTTTCACATTACATTGGTCTCCACATGGTACCGCTTTTTCATAACCATATTTGTCTCCTCCATGTGGGCTTTGGTTTCAATAGTTGATTCATGAACAACTCCACTTTGGTCACCTTGGTTTTTTTTGGCAAAATCATCGTCACACTACACCTTGTTTGGCTACGAGTAAACATTTTTTGTAGCATATCAAAAAAATTCAACACACAAGTGTGGTATAAGCTTACAGAGTTTAAGTTTCTATAATTTATATATAAAAAAATTTCTTGTAAAACAAAATGCTTACAATGTCTAAGACTTTGCAATTAAGTAAAATTTTATATAAATTTCCTATAAAATAAAATAACACTTCTACCAAATCAAAACCAAAATTGTTGGTTAAATATCCCTAGTTAGTACGGTTGCCAAATATAAAAATCACTCAAATAATCAACGAAGTGAAATCTACCAAAAGCTAGATTGAGTTTCAATTTGAAGGATTCCAAAAAAACAATATTGTAATTTTTTTGTAGAAGAGAATAGTTTCTAAGCTACAAAATTTTAAATAGGAATTTTAAATGTAACCTTAGACTAATTCAAATTGCAAATGAAATGATAAACCAAATCAAGACAACATAAGACTTGCAAGAAAAATATGAAATTGCAAAAGAAAATCTATGTCTACAAAAGTAATGTAGCATTACGAAAATCAAAATATCACAAACAATGTAATTTTCCTACAATAGAATCAATAAAAAAAAATACAAAACAACAACAACCACAAGAATAGCCATCTTCCTCTTTAAATATGGCTTGAAAGCTAATGCTTGCTTTTATTAAAGAACTATCAAAAGGATTTAGTAGAAGTAGTATTAATTAAGATGGTTGGTGCCCCGTGTTAATCTCATCAATGATTTTTTTAGAGCTCACCATTTTATAGCTAAATGGTATATTGTATCTAACTCCTACAAAAACTATCAATTCAATAGACATTGTATGGCTATCAAAGGTATCAATTTAAAAATTAAAAAGTTTGATTTGGCCTTTAACAACAATGGATAAGTGTAAATAGCGTATCCTTACACAATTTCACATAACTTAAAATAGATTTACATGATTTTAACACTTACATGTTCAAAGTTATACATTTACCTTTACATGGATGTAGATGAGGGATTTACATTTACATGAAATGTAAATAAGTTTCAAATTTTCATTTACACTTACATGTAAGGTATGATATACACACCCAACATTGGTGGCCATGAGTTGAAGGCTATATTTGTAAATTTGTTCAAATGTAAGAGTAGCACGAAAATAGAAATTAATTTGAAATGGGTTTGTGTACATCAATGAAATCATATTCACCAAATTGGGGAATGGGGAGTTTTATTTCCATTATTTTTTGGTGGTAGTTGTAAGCTATGAAAAAACAAAATTTGAGGAGGAGGCCTCGAGGGTTGTCAAAAATTATTGTCATGTCATGAGGCCAATGGAGTAGCACAAACTCAATGGAACAGGCTCAAGCCCAATGTCAAAGGCATAGACCTAAGCCCAAGAGGCCCAACCACAAATTTACCAAAGATTGGAGGGGTTTTTAATCACTTGCCAGGACACCTGAAGAGTCTTCTAAAGTCCAAACACAGGAAAAAGTGTTAAGAAGAGTTTGGCAGATATGAATGAAGGAGAAGCGTTCTTACTCAAATACTTACTCCAATATATTTTTGCATTCAAGTTAAAAAATTGGGGTAAATACGCCTCAAACTTTAAAGTTCATCAGTTCTATTAATTAAATGTTGTGGCTCCCTAGTCTTTGGTTTTTTTTTCTTTTTTTCTTTTTTGGGGCAATTAGCCAATTTGATTGACCCACTACAAGAAAAAAATATTCTTGAAACTTTGGAAGCTTCTAATAATATGTAGTTTTCATGTAAATATGATGAATTGTCTCTTTGGCCCAACTATATAGGCAAGAAGGTGAGAACTTTGGGCATACCATATGGGATAATTGAGGATTAGTAGTATGTGGTAAAAGTGCACATGTCAAGACTGCTAGGTGTGTATGTATGTGGTAAAGATATTTCCAATCGAAAGGTCTCCCACTTTGATGGGCCATAATTTTTCCCATACCATATGGTATAAAATTGAGGATTACTAACATGTGATAAAAGTGCATATGTTAGGAGTGGTAGGTGTGCATGATGAATATATTTCAAATGGAAGAGTCCCCTTACTTTGAAGGGTCATGATTTTCATGTTAAATAATAGAATTTGAAGATTCAAAAGTTTACTAAAGTGCCCTAAGATGAGTTGCAAATGATGTAATTTGTTTTTTTGATATATTAAATGTTCATTTGTATGCACTTTAGTGTTGGATTTGTAAACACTTTGATTCATAGTGTTTTGATTCATAAAAACTTTGATTCTTGCATTTTGACCTATGAAAATTTTTTTGAATTCCAAAATGTGGACATTTGACTTTCATTTAAAATTTTCATACTCATTTTTGACCTAGAAAAGGCATATATGATATGGAGGTACTCATAGCCTACCCATCTACCTCAAAAATAAAATTATGTATACCTGGAGCTTAATCTGATGAATTTTTTTAATGTTAATATACTTTTATGTGATGGATATATATATATACCCTCTCCCAAAGATGCACTAACTAGAACCCACCATTGAAACACACAAACAAATTTATGTTGATGTTTATGACACAATAGATACCTTACCATACTCAGTGAAATCTTTCCTTCACAAAAGGCAGGGTGTTTCACTTTTTGAAACACTTGGCTTCTTTGTTGGGCTTGCCTACCAAGGCAAGCATATTGCAGCTTAAGGAATTTTGGATTCATTCTAGAGTGTAGTAGCTTAAGGGATTTTGGCCCCTATGTAATAGGTCAATTTTCATATGAGGATTTTGGACCGATGATATTTTGGCTTGTGTTGAAACTTGATATTAGTTATAGAGTTATAATATCTTGAAGGATTTTGGTTTCTTTTAGAGGATTTTTTTGAAGATTATATTTTTGCATGGTGAAATATTTGAGCTTCCATAAGTCTTCTTTTGTGTTAAGATACTTTTTAATATAAATGGCAAGGCCACAATGTTACTGCCCAATTTCTTGTGCAATTGTTGCCGGACCCATTCCATGGGAGGAATGTGATGATGATAGCCAATGAAAAGGGCAAAGCTATGCTAGTGAAGATACAATGATTTGGAGCAAAAGTTTCATGAGATCAATAGTTGCAGAATCTTCTCCCTTTTTGTAAACTCTTGGCCTTTCATAAACATTGTGTCATCTCGGGTGACATAATCTACCCAAAGTCAAAACTTAAATGCAAGCTAATCAAATTTTTTTAACAAAAAATCTTCGTCAAACCTTATTACTAGTGCATTATAACCTACACAACAAGCTTACATAATTGCGGTCAAAATGTTGAATGATTTGACTATATTACTATAACAAAAAAAAACTTGAAATAAAAATCATAGAAAATATTTAAATACTTTACTAAAACCATTAAAAAAAAAGTCTCTTTTTAAAAACCCAAGGTAATTTCAAGTCGAGCACACATGAATTCATTAGCTAATCAGTATTGCTTCATCCTTATATGGCAAGAATGATATGAAACAAAACAACCACATAGAGGGCAATGAAAAAATCATCATTAATAATCATTATTTATTTACTAAATTTCATCTCTGACACTCCAATAGCAGCAAAAAGATTGATTATTTATTTATTTATTTATTTATTTAGCTGCTCTCTGACACCATCTCAAGAACAATTTATGAATAATAGTCTAATTTTATGACAAAATTAACGAAAAATACAACTATAAGATTTGAAGTCACCCCTTCAAGGTCAAGATTTGACCATCCAGAAGGGGGTCAAAGATCTCAACCCTTTAAGTTGGTTGTGCAATGGTTTCCATTGCATTTATTCAATACCTTCGTGTTTCCTATTGTCCCACATCGCATCACTACCCGTACTTGTACGAATACGCATCCCCCTATTGTAATCTCCCACCTATGCAGGTATAACCAATGTGCTTACAAATATCTTGAATGACAAAATTTTGTAAACGATTAAATTGTTGAGATCTTCATATCAATACAATACCTTGTAAAGAGCCACCATGAAATCCTAGAACGTAACACTGTCAAGTTTTGTAAATTCTACTTTTTAAGAATTATATATATTAGAGAAATCCGCAAATTCACCCTGTCTTCACCTTGTCTGTGGACCTCCTTTCACCCCCTAACCCCTCGTTTACTTGTATCCGTGAAGTAAGGAAATTTTATTAAATCTCAGTATGAAATGCTGAAAAATCTCAGCATAAAAGTGCACAAAGTTCTAGAGGAATTGTGGTAGGTGTACAGGTAGGAGCAGTGGAGGCGCTCAGGAAAAAGGAAAGACGTGGTGAAACTCAGAAACCCATAAAAAATTGATGGTTTTTTGGGTTTCACCCCCCCTCTTGAATGCTAATGTACTTTTTTGCAGGTTTTTTTTTAATCTCATCCTTTTTATGACCAAATTCAGGGTCCGGGTGCTGCCCTTTCCTTACATTACGGATATCTCTATTATATACTTCAGTTCAATGCAATCATTAGTCCATGGTTAATGTGACTTACCATAATCATCACCAATATGATAAAAATCATTAAAATCATCACATATTTGTGTGATGAGTGTTGCACAATTGGTGAATTTTTACTGTGTGACATCCAAGCTTTGTTTGATCCTTAAATCACAAATGTGGATTATTCATGTTGGTGTAGTAGGCAAATGAATTTCGTTTAAATCTCACAAGGTTGATCATGGAAAAATTTGCATCCAAAAGGCTAATGTCACTCGTCATATCAGCACTTAAGTACACACTAACGTGTTTTTTTCTATTTTATTTTATTTCCTTACATTGTTGACTAGCCCATTGACCCTTGTGTAGGTTGTGGGTGCAAACTTTTAATCCAGTAGGTTTGAAATGGAAATGGCATACATGATTTTCTTTGGGCTTAGATCATCAGATCTTTTTGAAGTACATACCATAGAACCTTTTCAGGTTAGGCAATAATTAAATTATTTTTTAAATTTTCAATTTCTAAAAACGTACCAATTCAAAATGACAAAAATTAAAGAAAATACTACCTTTGAATGCCAAAAGCTTTGGAACCAAGTCAATTTTCTATGGCACCTAAATTCTCTACCACTTGCTTTCATTCTTCACTTGCAATAGTCTTGAACAAACCAATGAGCAAACTTTGTTGCAACTTTTTCATCCCCACTTTCAAATGCATGTACATCAAAATAATGTTATGGCACAAATATGTATCCTCTACATTTTTCAATACGAACCCTCTTCAACTTCAGTCCAAACCATGCAAACAAAGCATTGCAAAATGCCCTTTAAAATTTACATTACAAAATATTGAAAAAAAAAATTCAAAATATAAAGAACTTGCATATAGGACCTATTTCAAATATGTGAAATAGGTGCCCACATTTAGATGTAACCTTAATATTGATATCATATGTACATGTGTACACGATCTATCATCATTTCAAAAACAAATTGATATAATATTAGTCCAAAACTTTCATAATTTTTTTTATTGGACCAAAGTGGATAATTTGGGACTCAAGGGTCAAACCTGAAAATGTACTAGAATAGGATTACAATATTACAAAGGGTATTCATGAAAATCCAGAATGGATTTATTCATTCTAATTTTTCGTCCATACACATCATTCATCATGCCTATTGGGTGAAAAAATATGCAACAATGTTAAACCAATTTTATATGTTCTTTCACAAAATGAAACTATATCCTAATTCATATGGTACATTGTATTAAATATTAATGAAACCATGTTATGGAAAGTGTAAATTTTGATCATAATGATTAGCCAAAATTATATTATATTTATTTTCTCCTTATATATATGTATATCTAATTTAATACTAGCTCCAATATATATAATGAACATTAGTTTCAATGTAATTGTTAACGAGCAGCTAATTGCATAATGTCTTTGCCTTAAAGCGTATGGATATTATTAACTTTTGCAATGGTATTGTGGAACATAATCTAGCAATTTGAATGTAAAATATATTGGCTTGTGGTTAGTCCAATATGCTTCAACAACTCTTTAAATACATTGTTGGATGGGTGCATTTATATACATGTGATCAATATAGGTACAATAAATTGTTGTGATTTCTTTAAACTAAATTTCGCTTGAGTACTGGTTCATAAAAATTTTAAGTTGATTTGGTTGTGTTCAGTTTTGGTCAAACATGTCAATGTTGAAATCACCCATTATTATGGTTGGACAATATGTTGGCATTACAACCAAAAGTGTTTGAAGTTGATTTGTGAATGTTGAAAATAATAATATGGAAGGTTTATATATGGTTATTACATGTATAACTTCTCTTGTATTTGTATTGAATGTTGTTGTAATAAATTCCACTCTCAAAATGTTAAACGTTTCATGTGATGATAATGTTGCGAATTTGTCATATATTATCATTGTGCCATTTTGTGCATATACATTTATGCTTGAATGTTTTTCTGGATCAATGAAAGAAATAATATTTGATGTTTGTGGATTGAAATGTGTTCCATTGAGACATAATATATGAAATGTTTTCATATTGTAATAAAAAAAGACATCATTTTATGTATTGATAAGGATACAATGTTAAGAAAACCAATAAAAACATGTGAGTGATGAAATATATGTGGTGTAGGAATTAAGACATCCCATAATGCAATTGTTTGCAATCAATGAATTTTTATGGCAACACTTGGGTTGATTTGAAAAAATCCATTTGTAAAGGTTGAAGGAGGTAAAGATTTTCTTTGTTTTTAATGCGGGAAAATGTTGTATGAGTGAAGCCATGTTTATATCCTCCATTAGGATCAAAGGCCAAATGATCAAATGTCAATCCTTGTGTTTGATGTATAGTAATGTTGCGATTAGTTGAATAAGAAATTGCATCTTTGTTATAATATGAATTGAATTTGAACCAATTTGGATATCCTTAGATATGGGTTTTATTGGTGTCCACATGGGATGTATTTTGTTTTCATGAAAGTGTGCATTTTTTTGTTCTTTTCAATTGACCACTTTGAAGTTATTAAACAAAATCCAAATGACTTCTTGTGAATTAATCAATTTACTTGAAGCTTGGAAAATTTCATCTACACCATTTACCAAAACATAATGTGTTGAATAATTACCACCATAAAGTTTGACCAACATGTTTTTTTTACTCAAATTTTTTAATGTAATGTGGCTGTGAAATTTGGATCATTTTGCAATTGAAATGATTTAGGACATGTATCATGATGTTTATTTTCACAAAATATGTACACATTTCCATCACTTCATAAGAAGGTTGATTCATTTTGTTTAAGCATTGCTTCATTTGTATATAATAAATATGCAAGTTTTAGATCTTCAAATGGTGTACAGAAACATTGACTATTTATTGTATCTATGTCAAATTGTGATTATGTGGCAGTTTGAAATTAGTTTAACATGTTGATGAATTGTTCACCATTTTGGCACATGACTTGTTCCAATTCATAACATTTGATATTTTCCATCCAAAAGTTTGGTGTTAAACTATTAATTCATATTGATTTTGAAAATTCCTACATCACGAATAGGTTGAATTTGATAAAAGTCACCTATAATGACATTAAAATCTTCAAAGAATTTTGTATCCACATGAAGGTCAACATTCACGCAATTAAAAAAATTGCACATGTTTTTATTGTTATTGTTTAACCTATATATTTTAATGACCACATATTAATACACTAGTAGAAAGCCCCCATTTTTCTACTAGTGATAACATCTTAACTAGCATGCATCAGAATCGTTTGCCATGTGGAAAATATCAACAAATTATATTTGTTTAGACAAGTTACCCCATGTCTAGATTGTGATCAAAAATGGAAAACTTTGGTCGCAATATGGAAAAGTCACCCTTATCCAACTAACGATCGAAAATAGAGACCTTCCCTTGCAATTTAAATAGGTCACCCCTGGTCTAACTTGCTATTGAAACCAAAAAAATTCAGTCATAAGCTGGACAAAGGATTAGTTTAGCAAACAACCAAAACTAAAAAAAATTGATTACAAGGGTTTCAATGGACTAGTCTAGTAAGCAATTGAAACAAAAAAAGTTCATCCGCACTCCTTTGACACATCCCCTATCCAAATTGTGACCAAACTTTTCCAATTTCCCTATCTAATTTACAACCAAAAATGGAAAAGTTTGGTCACAAGCTGGACACGTTAGTCATCTATCTAACTTGCAACTAAATATCCAGAATACTTCGGTCTTAAGCCAATCCCCTAGCCAAGTTGTGACCAAAATTCGATAAATTCAATCACATTTCGATAGGTCACCCCCTTGTTTAATTTGCAACAAAATATGGTGAAGTTCGATCACAAGCTCAATAAATCACCTACTTTTAGTTTGGGACCCAACCTGTCTACTTTTGGTCACATGATACATAATGGCATTGTGTAGCTTGTGATTGAAAGTGGACAGATTCTATCGCAATTTGTCCATTTTGCCAAACCTATCCATTTCTAGTTATATTTAATCTTAAGACCTTAACCTAATTACATCATTTTTTTTACCACCATGGCAGTCAAAATTCAACATGTGTGCTGAGTATTTTCTAGGAGAAAAGAAGAAGGAAGAAAATGTGGGACCTTTATAAAAGGTGTCATTCCTAGCCATTGACTTCATTTTCTTCTTGAACATGTGAGAACCGTGGTTATGTAAGCAATTGATGCCTTACACTTGGAAGAAAGTGGTGGATTATTTGAAGTTAAGATAGATGCAAATTATAATGGCTCAATATCAACAAAAATTACATTCTTTACAAGTCCATACAAGATTTTTTTAAATGATTCAAATGGACATGGTTGTTACTTTAAAAAATGTTATTATTCTAATTTTTGAATAATACATGTTCAATCACCTACAAACCTTCCCAAATCTATGTGAAAACTTGTATTTAATGTAGCTGATGTCATTTTTTAATTTGAAAATTTTAAAGGAAAACCCACAAAGTCCATAGGAATAATGCCCCATCTAAAACTTTCAAAAAATATGTTTTTGGGACAAAAAAATTGAAAAATAAACAAAAATTGCAACTCATATGGACTTATGAAAATATGGTCAAATTTTAACCATTCAAAAGTCCCTAACTATTAAACAATTAAGGTTTTCAAATAAAAGATATAAGTTTATCATCTTGTATTACATTATATATTGAGTCCCAATAACAAATTTGGAATGTGAATCAATATAATTTTTTCAATTTTGTGATGTTCCAGTTAGACAACCAATCCATATTTTTCAACTTCAAAAGTCCATTACTACTAACAAATGAATTTTTTATCTATAAATAACCACATAGTTCTCTTCATAATGAAATTATTAGTTTAGATCCAAGTCTCAATTAATAAATCTATGGATATATTAATCACCACATGCATTTGAATAAAAGGTACCCAAGGAAAAAACAATGTTTTGTCACAAAAGTGAACCATCATAGCTCGCATCTACTCACTAGTGAAGTTTGGATTCTTCAATTGTTTGATAATTGTTGTTGCATTTCATTAGTCTGGCCTCTCTAATATTCACCATATCACTCTTAATAAGCATTCTAATTTACATTATAAGTACTTAAAATCAACCGCAAGGTTATAAACCTTTGTGCTTAGGCCTTTAAAACTAATAGTAAGGACTATTGTAACTAGAAAGATATAGTAGATAGACTTTTAGGGACAAGATGGCAAATTTGGGGATGAAGGGACTAACCCAACATCACCAACAACTAGGTTAAGGCCTCCTCCAAGGAAGTGAATGAAAGGCAAGAGGCATAGCCCAAACAAGGAAATTTTGGAGGATCCTAATTAGTTGGCATGTGATGGATGGTGAAGTGTACCCAACTTTTAGACGCATTATGTGGCAAGCCAATATGTCAATTGGTGTCACATCGACAATTTTTTGTGAATGCAGAGGCATGACATTCATGTCAAAAACAATGTAACCCATTTTAGTAGCTATACGGACCATCATATGAAATCATGATTAGTGGATGTCAATTTTGCTATTTGGAGGACACAAGAATTCAAATGCAATGTCATACCATTGTACATGGCCCAAATGGTGTATGTAGAGGTGGCTCTAGGTGTTGAGATGGATCGTTCGAACATCCCAACAAGCTTCTAATCATAATGAAAACTGAATCTGCATCACAAAATTTCGTGGTCAATCAAAAGTCGGCCCAACCGTATTAGTAGTCCATTTGGAACTTCTAGATTTAAACAATCCATAGTGGTGCCCACTCCCATCAATGTATCTTTTGATGCCTGTGACGATGAAGTAGATATTGACCATGATTTTTTTGGCATGTTTGAAAATGGTCAAACGAACTAAGATATGAACCCAAGTAACCTCAAAGATGCAATTACGAATGTCATTGAAAAGAGGGGGTTTGGACTAGAGGTAGAACATCAAACATAAACATAGGTTGCAAAACTAAAAGCCAAGGCCAAATTTGCGAAAGATTAAATTGCAGAGTTACAAGGACATTTGCAAACTATGGAATCGTGGGCCAATAAAGTTGAATGTGAAGCTGTTGAATTACAAAAGCAAGTGGATGCGAAAATTAAAAGCTTGGGGTGTGAAAATGAACTCGCAGTTGAACAAGAGGCATTGTCATCCCATTCTTTGAAGATGGAACAACTTTAATAAGAGCTAGTAGAAACCAAACAAGAATTGGAACAACAATGTGTAACGCAAAAAGACATGAAGATCCAATATCACAATTGGAGAGCCACTTACATTTGGTTACATCTAGGGAGGTCCAATTTGAATCTAAACTTCTACAAATTGGTGTGGATTTTCAAAAGGATGGGGCCTTTCAAGCACAAGGCTTAACATCTTAGCCAAAGGTTAGTGAATTGTTCCTTAAAGACCTACCTAAGGAGGGCAATGGGACAATATCATAAATTGGCTCAACTATTTGCAGTTAGAGTGGGAGTACAAGTCAACCCAACCCACACATGGCCCAAGTGGGTTATTTTGGCCAACGCTTCAAGCCTTCACATATGATGGCACCACCTGCCTAATTTGCCTCAACCCATATGGGCCAAAAGGGGGGTGGGTTTTGGGCACATGTCCCCACATGTACCATCCCCAATGTATCATTCCCTTCATGGTGCAACATAAGCATTGTGTGTTGTGTCAAGCGTTATTCCATAACTAATTATATGCAATGTTCAACTTAAAACATTACATGCCACCACATTGGAATACAACATTTGCTCAAAATGCACCTAGCTACAAGAAGAAGTGGGGGACTGACCTTGTATGGAAATGGTGGCATGGTTTGCATGCACTAAATTTTGTGGCGAGCTTTGTCAATTTTGAAAAAAACACTACCATGGTGACTATAACCTGCCATGCCTTATACCCAAACCCAAATGATGGACATTGATATTTCTTTTGCCAAGTTGCAAAGGGATATTGGAATAGGGTGCTAGAGCAATTCCACTTCAAAACACATTCAGACAACAAGTGGTTCAACTCGCAAGGGGAGGTTGTTTGTACAAATGTTTTCAATTTTAAAAAGTTGCCTAAGGTTTTGTAGGAATCAATTCAAGTAGACCTCTAATTCCATGGTCGACCCTTGTATGAGGCAATTCAAGATTATTTGTTCAACTAGATTGTCCCTCATGCACTTTAGCCCCTCTAAAGACTAAAGTCGTTCCATGGCTTATAAAAGATTTTAGCCCAAGATTTTGAAACCACAACATGTGGTGTTCTAAGGTGATTAATTATGCAATGGGGGGAAGGTAGTAGTATGAGCAATGTAAGTGAGTGACCATTGTTTTTAGAAGTAGACTCCCATTCAAAATAAGGTTACATATGGTTTCAAGGTTATTTGGTCACCACTACCCACATTGTATGGTTGTACATATCATTTTTCCATATGGTCAATCTTTTGTTGTATTGGGTTTCATTTTGTACTATTGTTGATTTCCATTTTTCTTTATGAAAAAACGAAAAATTGGGAATTTTCATTTGTGTCCAAATTAACTGTTTTATAATGAATTATGTATACACTTTTCTTTTTCCAATTTTGGCAAGGTTTCATCAATTTTATTCTATTTTAGGGAACTCATTATGATAAAACCTTGGTAAACTTCATTAAACAAGGGGTGGGTCACACTGTGGCCTTACCATTTAACATAAAAAATATCTTAATGCAAAAGAAGACTTATGGAAACTAAAATATTTCAACATGTAGTTTTTTTTTTTAAATCTTCTAAAAGAACCAAAGTCCTATAGGATATTATAACTCTCAAATTAATCCCAATTTTCAACACGAGGAAAAAAATATCATCTATCAAAAATCTTGATATAAAAATAAACCTATTACCTAGGAGCAAAAAATCTATTAAACTACTATAATATATAATGAATATAAACACAATAGCCTTGCCTACCAAGGCAAGGCAAATAAAACACCTAGTAAATCCTCGTTACACCATGGATGGGGGAACAATCAAAAGGATCTAGGACTTAAATATGGTCACAAGTTGGATAGGGGGAAAGGCCAAAATGATCCAAGTCCATCCTACAACCAAAATTCAAGCGTAATCTAGATAAATGTCATAGCAAAAATGACCCAAGTCTGGGATATGACCGAATTTTTGCCACAATCTAAACAAGGGTTGCCACCAAAACAAACATAGTTTAGCTTATGATCAAAATTTTGTTGTCACAAACTAAACAAGGTTGCAACCAAAAGGACCTAGGTCCATCCTGCAACAAAATTTTGGTTGCAGTTTAGACAAGGGGTCTCATCCAAACAAACAAGGTCCATCTTGTGACCAAAATTCGGTCCCAATCTGGATAATGGTCACAACCAAGAAGACCTAATCTAGCCTACAACCAAATTTTGATCATAATTTGGATAGGGGTTGTAACAAAAATGACCCAAGTCTAATTTAAAACTAAAATTTGGTTGCAATCTAGATAGGGGTCACAACCAAAACAAACAAGGTTTAGCCTATGATTGATTTTTGGTCATAATTTGGACAAGGTCGTAAATGGTCCAACATCTTAGTTACATTTTAGCAACCAAAAAAAAAGAAAAAAGGCGAAAGGTATTGACCAAATTTTAGTTGCCACTTGAATGACCAAGATTTTTGGTCACAAGCAATCCAAAATCCTAATCATAGTGTAGTGATTTTTTTAAAAAAATTATATTAAAAAAAGGTGGAAAAATGTCAACCAAATTTTGGTTACCACCCGAGCGACCAAGGGTTTTGATCACAAACACTTTAACACCCTAGTTGCAATGCAATGATTAAAAATAAAGTAAAAATGAAAAGGTGTCAACCAAATTTCAATCACCACCTGAATGACTAAGATTTTCGGTTGCAAGCAGTTCAACACCCTGATCCCACTATAGTGAATTTAAAAAAAGGTGGAAAGGTGATGACCAAATTTCAATTGCCATTTGAGCAACCAAGGTTTTCAACATCAAGCAGTTCAACACCCTAATCACATTATAGTGACTTTTAAAAAAGGTGGAAAGGTGTCGACCAAATTTTGGTCGTTATTTGAACGACCAATGTTTTTATCACAAACGGTCCAACACCTTGGTCACAATTGAAAAAAAGACAAAAAGGTGTCAACCAAATTTTGGTTGCCACCCAATCCACTGAAGATTTTTGTCATAAGCAATCCAAAACCTTAATCACAATGTAGTGACTAAAAACCAAGGTGGAAAGGTGTCAACCAAATTTTGGTCAGCACTTGAATGACCAAGATTTTTGGTTGCAACTAGTCCACACCCTAGTTGTAGTCCAAGTGACCCAAAAAAACCTTTATGATGCAAAGTGACAATCAAATAGTTTTGGTTGCGTCCACACCAAGGTTGCAATTCACTAACCAAAAATAAAAAATAGTGATGCAAACTATTGACCAAATTTTGGTTGCCCCTTACAAATAGTTTCAGTTGCAACTAGTTCACACCCTAGTCATAATCTAATGATTGAAATCTTTTTTGTGATGCAAAGTGTTGATCAAATTTTGGTCACCCATTGCAAATAGTTTTGGTCAAAACTGGTCCACACCGTGCTTGCAATCTAATGACCCCAAAAAAACAAAAAAAAATAGAAAACAAATTCATAATGCAAAGTGATGATTGAATTTTGGTTACCCCCTATGAATAGTTTTGATCGCAACTAGTTAATAGCAAAAACATTATTACAAATGTCTACTTCAAAATATATTCCATTTACAATTCACATATTTGGGTTAATTTAAATGTTGTAAAAAGATAAATGGACAAAACCAATTACATGCCATCGCATAGTTTCAAGCCTTAAGGGTAGAGCTAACAAATCTTTCATTTATGTTGAAATTGCTTAGGTTATGGAACATTTGTATTGATGTCATTAATTCATTGATAATGAGAGATGGCTTTAAGACATTCATATTGAGGTCTTTAACAATCAAAGATGGAGGATTGATTTTATTTCAAAAAATATAAAGTCTAGATTCAACAAAAAATGGTTGCAAAATGAAATAATGTTTAAGCATGGAACATTGCCTATAAGCAATTCTCCACCTCAAATCATATTGATGTAAAGAAAAACAACCAGCATAACACAACAACAAAAACCATAACCCATGCATCCCACACTCCCCTTTAGATTGAATAAGAAAGATTAATGAATGCCATGATCAATTAGAAAATAGCACTACAAAACCCACAATAATTTTCAAATTAAGATATGTTTAACATGGCCCAATCACACAAAGGGCAATGAAAAAATTAATCTTGCATGTCAAAGGAATGCCTTTAATGCCTAGTAACAAAAACATCAAGGAAGTCGATGTTGATTTTTTAATAACAAAATAGTTTTTTTTGCAAAGTAGTCAAGGCCTCAACAATCCATCATATTAGCACATCTAAATATTACATGACATGATATCTTTCATCCAAAAATAGACATCCAAGTTTTAAACACATAAAAAATCTATGAAAATTTTACCCCCAAAATTGATAAGACATGTGTTACAAATGTTGCCAACCATAATCAATATCTAAAGCCTCAAATGATGTTTTAAATCCAAATAATAGGAAAGGGAAATTGTTAGTACTCCACGACATTGACATTAAATGCATGTATGGCAAAACCACTTAAGGGGACTTGGCATGAACTTTTAGAATGAAGTCAGGATTGGAAACCTAAAGATTTATTTTGTTGTTGGTGGTGGAGTTGAAGTTCAAAGAACAAATAATTTCAATGTTGATGGTTGGTCATTGAAGGCCTTATCATGCACTACCATATCAATGTGTATAATTATTGTCATCCACATACACATAAACCAAATAATATAAATCACCCTAAATGGTGCTTCACTTTCAAATTGTCCCCCTATTTGGGGTTAAAGTTCCCTTAAATTAGATAGCAACACAAGAAATTATTTTTATAAATCCACCAAAAACCACTTTGGTTTAAGGTGAAAGGACCAATAGGCCAAGTGCAACTGTGAGTTTCATCACTAGTTGTCTAATTACAATCCCTCAAATCCTTAACTAAATGTAAATCATCATGGGGAAAAACTTTAAATACTCTCATTATCTATGTACATGAATATGTACCTAGGTCTACTTAGTGCATTAAAAGTAAACCATTTTCCAACTAAGATTTCTTCTCACACAAATGTGTAATTTATCGTTTTTCTTTGGTACAACTACCAATGGAGATAACCATTGGGTAGTTTCAACAAGGAAAATAAACTATGTGCCTAATAGTTTGTCAAGGTCTTATCTTACTCTTTGAGCATAATTAATATTCATTCGGTAAGGTTGTTGCTTGATTAGGTGTGCGTCGATAGTCAATTCAATTTTGTATTCGCAAATTGATATAGGAATTCCCTTTAATTCTTTATAACTACATGCAAATACATCCTTAAATTTTGTCAATAGTTGTTTAACCTTCACTTGGAACTGTCTAGATAAGATAACATTTACAAGCACCATGCAAGGTTCTTCATTAGTGCCCAAATTTAATTTGTTTAATTGTTCATCAATAATAAATGTCCATCTTGTAATTTGTTTTTTTTTAATCATAATATCAGTAGATTCATGAATGATCAATGTTTTTCCATGTTCATGTTGATAATACTAGAAAGGATAATTAATATCATCTTTAGGTTGCGCCATTCCTACATATACTTTAGGTAGGAATTTTAATTCTTTTGGACTTATTTTTCCAACAAGGCACAACTCTGGTACAACAAGGTACAAACATTCCTCGTCTCCATCTATCAATCCTCCCTCCCAATCATAAGTATTATCAAGATTACAAGGTCTTTGGGAAGGATGTACCATTACTTGCTTCTTTATACTCAATGTCATTGTGTTGGTATCAACAGTGATTGTTAAAGTGTTATTACCCCAATCTTGATGAACTTTAGCTTGCTTAAACCATGGTATTCCTAAAAGCATCAAATAAGCTTCAGGAGTATCTTCCATCTACAACATTGTCATTGAGATTTTCAATGTACATGTTACTAAGTCGATTTTGAAGTTTTGCATAAACCCTATAGTTGTACCTTCTTTCGATTTGCCATTCTTACCATAAACAACACTAATTGAGGTTTCTTCAAACTTAACTTCCTCTACAAATGTTCAGAAATAATATTTACTCCGGATCCACTATCTAGTAGAACATCCATGATTTCATAGTTTCCAATGCATATTTGTACAACGGGCATAACTTCATCAAAGTCATTTTTGTGGTGTGTACCAACTCTGCACACATCTGGTACATGTTCCTCTTACATCCTTAAGAATAATTTTGCTAATATTTTTCCTAATTAGGGGCAAATCTTGATCAATTTCCCCAATTTAACCTCCATTTTCATATTTAAAATTTGATCATCGAACATCCCTTCCAATTTCCCTTTAGGTATAATTAAATTTTCCTTGATACCAAATTGTTATTCAAGAGCTTTAGCTAATTTTATTCCTATATCATTACAAGATTCTTTTTTTTACCCTCCGCATGGTAGGGTAAAGCTTCCTAACCTTGCTCTAGTCCTTCTTCGGTCTCAATTGTTAATTTTTGGATATCCATTAAAGTATTCGGATATAGTTGTGCTAGAACATCCATCTCGACTTGTATTCATTGTATTTCACCCACAAGTTCTTGATGTATTGCCTTTTCTTGATCCCACTTCATCCTTCTCTCTTTTGTGGGACTATTGTTGCCCATGATATTTTCTTCCCAAGGTTCTTTCAATCGTTGACTTCAAGTGGCTACAAATGCAAGTATAATGGGTATACATTGTTCCACAATAGTAACATTGACCCCAACCTTGGGTTGAGAATTCTTATTCTCATGTTCTAAATGTTGTTTCCATAATGGACAATCATTCCTTTGATGTCCTTCTTTTCAGCAGCAAAAACACTTCATATCCCTTCCTTGTCGATTTCCATTATTTTAGTTGTAATTATTCATGTTATAGTTGTTTCAGCTATACCCATTTTGGTTAAACTGGCCATCTCAATCTTATCAATAACCTTGATTATTTTGCCATCCTTGATTTTGTCCCTATCAATTGTCTTGCCATCCTTGGCTTTCTTGTCTTTGGTTATCATAGCTAGGATTATTATTATCTAACTACTAAAACCTTTGGCCTTGTTTAACCTATTCAACTGATGTTTCGAGTTGAACTACATGGATTGGGATGTCCTTTTTAACATATTGTCCTCCTAACTTCTTTGATGGACAATCATTGACTTCATGCCTTTGTTTTTGACAGATGCTACAAATTATCAACAAAAATTTACATTCCTTTGTCAAATGACCTTCATTATGACATTTTTTAATAAAATAGGTCTTGTTGATATCCATCATCTCATTCCTTACAATTTTTCCTTCTTTCTTTCTTTTCTCATCATTAGCTAATTTCTCATCTAAATTTTTATTGTCCGATAGTGGTTGAGATTATTTACTCCTGTGTGGTGTAGGCATCTCTTCTTCAATTTTTCTTACCGAATTAGCCACTTCAACAATTGTTGCTTTGGGCATTCCAATAATGGCTAATTTTAATTTTTTTCTTAGTCCTTCCCTGAAGTTTTCTTTTAAATATACAGCATCTAGTTGTTGTGGTATAACAACACACAATTGTAAAAGTCTGTCATAATAATCTTCGATTATCTCATGTTTCCATTATTTCACTTCTCTTAAAGCTACTATGGCTTGTTTTTCATCGTGCACGTCATTAAATCTTGGAATAAATGCACGCTGAACCTCTCCTTAGGTTGTAGCAAGATTTGTTATTTCAAAACAAGTAAACCAACTCACATTTTTTCCTTGTAATGTTGTAGGAAAATACTATAATTTATGTGCATCATTGTCCTCACCATTTGCTACAGATACTTTGGCTAATCTTCTAATGTGAATTACTACATCATCACCATCGTGGAACTTTGGTAATGGTATTCATAATACATTTGGTGCCACTATCGCCATTGCTGGAAACATAGGTATTACGACTACTATGAATTGGGAAAATAAATTGGTTTGTTGTGCAACAAATGTTGGTCTTTCTTGTTGTAATGATTATTGTTCAATTGCTTCAAACAATGGATTTCTTACTATATTGATTATTTTTGGTGCCACATTGTTATCCTCATATGAGATTGATTCTTCTTCGATTTTGATATTGTATAAATTTGTTCGTAAATTTTTAGTTGGAGTGAAAAATCCCTGTATTGATTGTAAGGATTGTGTTCTTATTTTGGAAGGCTTCTATTTAGGTACGAAAGTTTCCATCCAAGATTGAGCTTTTCCCTCTTGTTGTGTTGATGTTTTAGTTTTGTCATGTTCTTCAAATGTGGTTGATGTTATGGGTTGTGCATCAGCATCATTGGTAGTAAATTGCACTCCTTCAATTGTTGTTTGTGTAGCCAACATAGATGCTTCTTAAAGCAATAGTTCTCAAAGCTAATCTTTTGTCTTGCTTCCCAAAATGCCTAACTCTCTCCACCAACTTTGAGTATGCTTATCCCATAATTCAACATTCCTAAGATCTTCCCTCACTTTTCTTCTTAGATTTCATTCTATATTAGTTTGCTTTTGACTTTTTTTCTTGTCCATCATGGGTTCCCATGAACATATACCTTATATCCTCTCTATCCCTCATATTTTGATGGTTTATGGCCTTTCTGTTAGAGGTGGAATCAATAAAGTAGGTATCAACATAATTTGTCCATATTCTTCTAAAGAATATTTTGCATTTCCTCTTGTTTTTAAACAAAATTCTCCTTTTTTCTTCCAGGTATCCATAATGCATCACATGGCATCCATTTTTCAATTAAAACATTGATATTTACTTTGTTAAATTCTCTATGATCAAGTAGTTTAATAACATGATGTGTTGTATAAACATTTTCAATTCATAGTAATATAAGTAAATAAACTAGGATGGAAAGCCAACATCTATACTTTGTTAATTCAGATGCATCTATAATCAACAATTTATGTTGAATGCACCATGCTTTCGTATTCCCCAATAATTTTTCTATGATTAACTTGAACATTCTATGATAATTCTTGAAATTTTTCCATAAAACACACCCATGTTTCTTATTCTAGTACTCTCTAAGGGTGTCTATAGATATTTTGTTATAAACCATCCAAATCTATTTAATCAACGTAATCTTTCTTGAGCCATGTCTATGATAATAACTTCTTTTAATTTTTCTTCCCTTCGAGTAATTGTAGACATTGTTCACCATTGCTCATGCCAACCTTGATAAAAATTATTATAAAAAATTATTATTATTATTTATTTTGCCATATCTTGTTCATAATAACTAAAGAAATTAAAGTACGTAATTATGTATTATGCTTTGTCTACAGTCATCTTTAAACGAGATACCCCTTCTTTTTTAAATCTATATATTCCATAGAAATCTTTAAATCCACATGGAAAAAAAACTCTTAATATGTGAAAATAATAAAAATCTAAGTCAACTTCATATACTTTTACAAAAAATTTTTTAGCCATTTATAGTAATAACCATGGTATTTATTTTTTTCAATGGACACTTTTGAAAACAATATGATTCATTTCCACAACTATAAGCTACCGAATCCTTGATCCATTTACACCATAATTGTAACAAATCAAGAGGTATCCACCATTTAATTAATGCATTAATATTCAGTTTTAAATATTCTTTTTCGACTCTCATACTTACAATATGATTAGTCATTATTACTTTGTCCACTCGTGTTAAAATAAGAACACAAATTAATATTGGCAACCATTTTCTTTATTGACATAATTTTGCACTATATCAATGTATAGAATATAATTTTGTAATGACCATATAGTTTTTTTTCCATATATTTTTTGTAAAATTAACTTGTGTATTCCCATTGGTAATAATTTAAACTTATCCATAAATTCATTCCAATTGCCTTTTTGTGGACATGATCTTGGGGTATACAAATATGCATGTAGTGTCCATCCATACATACAATGATCTTTGAACAACTATTTTGCCTCCTCTAATGGTAATATATGTTTTTCCCAAAGAACAAGATTATACCTTCTTATCATATTTCCATACCATTTTTGAGTCTACAATTAAAATACACTTTTAAATACATATTTTTTGCATGGTATTGTTCAATTTCAAAGAATAACTCAAGAAAATCTTAGACATAGTTGGCACCCTCCAATGACATATCTTCTAATATCCAAGTAGGTTGATTAATTCGAAAGGCTCCTAAATCAAAATAACGTTTACCTCCATATTGTAACTGTATCCATTTGCTCAAAATATACACATTACAAAATCTTACATTTACGAGATATATTTTTGCATGTTCCATGGTGAACTTCTGTTTATGAACTTAGTTTTCCTTAGCATGGTTGCCAAATGTTAATGATAATTTTGAGGTGAATTGGTTGTGCATCATTGTTGGGTTTTTGTTTACCAAACTACATGTAGTACCACGTACCCAAATAGTAAAGACATGTTATATGCTGCAACTACTATTAGTAAACATTATAAAAAAATGGAACATTCATATAGAAAACACCCTCATGATCATGAGATTAAGAATATAGTGTGTATTCATAGGTCTTAGAACATGAATGCCATTGTCTTAAGTTGTTTGGTAAACACTACTTTTTGCCTCCCCTTATATATATATTATATCCCTCCTTTGCCTCCTCAAACCTTTAGATTGTTATGCCTATGTTGTTTCGGCATGTCCTTGAGTTTGGCAAGTAAATGTGTTAACAACCAAACCTAGCAGTTTCTACTAAATATTGACGACACATTTTCCCTAGATCGGCTATAGCTCAATTCGATATGGTTTTGACATGGTACTTATTGAGACTTCTACAATTACACATTACTCCCTATTTGGTAAGCATTATATTCCTTATAATCACTTTTTAGCTTAGGTGATTGGCAAGGAATCCTAAACCCAAACTTACTTTTGCTGGATGTAAATGTACAAATTTGGATTTTGCATAATTTTAGTACAACTTATATACATGTTTAGAGACAAGAGGACTAACTATTCAGAATGGATATTATAGATATCAGGATTTGTTGGGGATATATGGAATGGAAAAACTACATCAATTTTGGGGAAAGGGGTTCGGGATACTTGTAAACCTACATGTAACTAGTTATTTTTAAGATTAACTACAAAAGAAGGGCCCACCTTTTAGACAATTTTGGGAATTCCTCCACATGTATTTAAAACATCTCCTAGCACCATTGAACATTGAATGTACTTTATGGTTATTTATCTTATATGACAAACCTTTAGTATGGCACTTTGCATTTGAACTTGGTGAATTTGGTGTATTGATTGACGTCCATGTTACTTGTTGTAACTAAATTTTTTTACTCGCTTGGTTTACTATCTTCCACTTCTTTTGTCCAAATTTATTTGGTTTATGTTCAAGGTTATTAACCAAAAATGTGTAGTGTTATTAATTTCATCTTTTTTTGTTTTATAATACAAGATGAATTAATCCATCCTTTTCAAGATGTAAGTAGGAGGAAAACATTGCACCTTTGGAAACTTTGTGAATATGGGGAGTGATGGGGCTTTTCATCATCATAGGCCCATTCTGCCAAAGTGCTTAATTGTTACAATCATTTCACCCTTAGTGGTTAATTTTCTTTTGCCATATCCAAATAAAGAACATGATCCTCCCTTGCGAACAATAGGGATGCAATTGGCTACAATATTGTGCTTTGGCCTTGGACGTCAACTAAATTAGACATGGAGTTGGTCCTATATTTATTTGCTTTATGTATTAACTTTTTGAACCTTGCAATTCTAAAATGAAGCATTTTTTATGGGTTGCAACTTGATTGACATGCTAGATGTTCTTATCGGTATTTTCAAGTTTATATGTTATGTGTACAATGTCTTATGTTATATGTGTATAGGGTAATTATGTCTATTCGATTTAATCTTTCACATTTGGATTTAACATGTAGGTTTGTGATATGCAATATGTGTTTTGTCTATGCAAGTGGTGCGTTGTGATACACAACCCACAAAACCAACATGACATTAAAACATATTGGCATATTACACAAACCCTTCTTGTTAATCCAAATCTAACAAACTAAAACTAGTAATGTGTCAATATTTAATTGGTAAAATTAGCATATATGTTAGACATGTGCCATGTGTGACAAAATATTAGCTAGCATAAAGGACAATCTAGATAAATAACACACGATAGTAGTAAATTAAATAAGACAACACATGTGGCATCCACATCATCACTAATTAAATAGATAATATAGTAAAAAAAAACATGACACCTAGTATTCCATGTAACCTAAAGACTAATCAAATTGGTCAAAGAAGACATTCTAACTATTGAACACATCATCCATCACTACTAGTAGATTTAGTGAAAAAAAACATGCCACTTGTTAGAACATGTCATCTAACACTAATAAATAAATTTAGTAAAAAAAGTGATGACACATGGCACCACATCATCCAACAATACTAGACATGTTAGTCAAAATAGACATGACATTTGTAAGGGCACGTTAGCAAGCATTATTAAACATTTTAGTTAGATCATACAAGTCGTGTGTTGGGGATAGCTAGTGATTCCATCATGTCTGATTTGACATAAATGTTATTTGTTATTTGTCAAAAATGACTATGTAATTATTTTTTACTATACCATCACCTTGTCCGATTGTTTTTTTTTGACTAAAACTTAATAAGAAAAAACAATGTTTAAAATACAAGATTTGTAATAATGTGTTGTTTTCCCCCAATCTTCTAATAGCAAGTATAAACAATGAGTAACAAAACTTTGACAGTAAAGATTGGAAAATGACAAATTAGAAGGTCAATTGCACTTTTCATGTTCGAAACATTGTTTGTACAAATTTGTACAATGTTGTCAACTTCAATGGTTTCAATGTATTCAACCAATGCATTACGTATGTAATGGGCATCCTTCTACTCCCAAGTTGTGTCAATGGAACCTATGAATACATTACCACTTGGACAAGCAAACATTATGTTCAACAATGGATGTCATGTAATGTTGTCCCAACCATCAAAACAAATAATTGTTGCATATTTGTAAATTGAAATTTGCATCCTTTTGGTTACCTATTTGGACACATCGACTTCGGATTGATTTAACAAATTTATGCACAATCCATGGTATGATGGGGTTTTGTAGTAAGTTCAAGATTTGGAGGTTGTTTTCATAACTTTTATGAACGTTGGGTGTTGCACAACATTGAAAGGGATGTTCACATCATAAAATAAAGTTGCCCACTTCTTGTCCAAATCATGTTTTTTGGTTGAATTCAACCCCTTGGGCAATGAGACATGTCAAGAGGTTTGAATGTTGTTATTTGTGGATCTAGGACCTTTTATGTTGTTTGTAGGCAAGGTGCAAGTTTGAGCCCTTTCCACTTGAGGCGTTGAAGCATATTCTCCTTCCACCAAAGGATTTGGCATTTTAATGGCCACGTCCTTTGTTCACCCATTAGGGAAATGGGTTGGTACTTCCATGTCATTTAGTGGTGGAGGGACAAGTCTGCCATATTAGGATAAAAGGGCCTTCAACCATGGCTATGCTTTTCAACACATTATAATTCTAGCTCACCCATTGCCATCATATCGATAGCCCAAATGGAAGAGCATTCTATCCTTGTAGTATGAAATGATGTTGCCCAAAAACTTACATCCACCTTCCTTGGCTTGTCTTTTGGCATCAAATACCATGGATTTTACACATTACACCTTCCTTCCATAAGAAAAACACAAAAATAATAAGGTTGATTAATATGATTAAGGTATTTAACAATAAAGTTGGACTCCACCTTCATGGCTACAATTGAAATTCAACACCAATTGCAGATGCAATATGATGATCTAAAATTGAAACACCCATAAAGATTTCACCCATGCCTCCCAAGTTATATGGAAATGGTTGCTTGTTAAACAACACAAGGCCCATATACCTCAAAAGAGAAAGTGAATTGAGACTACAAGGTTTGATTTTTATTACCAAGCAACATCAATTTTTTTTGCCAAATCAATGTGCAGATCAATCCACCATTAATTAGATAATCAAAATTTAGGATGAAAGCTTTTAGTTGCCATATGTATGGTGATTGAAAAAAAATTGGTCACCGCAAGATTGGCAACAAAGTGCTTTCTATCACCCAAGGATTGGCGACCAAAATTTTTGGTCGCCACATGAATAGCGATTGAAAGTTTTCAGTTGCCACACTAATGGCAATTAAAAAGATTCAATCACCATAGGATTAACGACCAAATTTTGGTCATTGCAAGATTGGCAATTGAAAAATTTTGGTCACCATAAGATTGGTGACCAAAAATTTTGAGTCACCAATCCTTCAACGACCAAATCATCCATTTTTGGTTGCCAATTGTAATGGGGCCAACCTAGGTGTAAAATGTTTTTTTTCTTGTGTCAATCCTCACGAACGTGGCCAATGCATCAGGATAAACACTGAAATGACACCTGATGCAAAATGGCCACATCACATCGATTTTGACAACCATGGTGGCAAGGGCTGAATAGCTTGAGGGATGGCATAAAGGGACCACATGTGTTAAACACCTATACATGTTAATGTGTAGTCTATGGGCAAGGCGAGGTTATGGAACATGACACTTGTGTAGCCCATACCAGAGTGTACAAGGGGGTGACAAAATTGTGGGAAGATTGTGTTTGCCCAAAAAAGGAGTTTGAAGAGTGGCACAAGTTGGATTGCTTCATGGGGGATTGTGCAAAATGTGGGGTGAGTTAGTTGCCAATATGTCCTAATGAATATTTAACAAATGGTTCTTGGACAATGCTTTGGAGATGCTTTTAGCAATATACTATTAAGGTGATAGATGAAGGGAGACCAAAAAAAAATTTAAATAAACATTCAAGAAAACTATAGTTTTTATGATCCTATATTACTTATGACACAAATTACAATAGTTTATCATTCACAACTTTGTGGCAAGATGGTAGGATACTCATTGTAGGTCAGCTATGGTTAACTTGCCTTCAAACTACATTCTATCACACATTGATTTCATTGAAAATTATACATTTAAGATCTAGAATGAAATACACTCAATACTTTGGCACTCATTCTAGGTCATAATATTAATGCACATCACATATAGAGTGGACCTTGCAAATGGATCTAATGATGAAGGTTAGAAGGTCATAAAAAATAATAATTTTTATATTTTTGATGATAAGGAATATGATATTCTATTTGTCCAACATTATTATTACAACATTGGAATTGGCTTACAAATCAAGATGAATAACTGATGATGACAACATTATGGGCAGACCAAAATACATTCAAAGCGCAACCAGATTGGCGATGGAAATGTGACGATTGTATTTAATATTCTTTTGGCCGCCCTATAATGTGAAGTGATGGATGTACAAGTTAATTCAAGGGTTCATGAATTATGTATTTTGTGGTCACTACTTAGGTTTGTCCTCAGGTTGCAAAATGAGTTGGCATTATTTTTGTACAAGGCATGGAAAGGGGGAGTTGGATGGTGCAAGTGCGATTGTGAAAAGGGTAAATGCACCCTAAGGTGGACCAAAAGTGGCACATGTGGTGTCCACAATTTTCTTTTTTCATAAGTTTTAATGTGAATATTTAATGTTTTGGGAATGCAAATTAGTCCATTTGAAAGTAGGAGGTAAGGAAAATACTTAAACCTTAAACTTACAAGTATTCAAATTATGACATGTGCTCTGATTTAATCAATTAAGGTTAAAGTTAAAGCAAAAACATGGGTTTTTTGAAATTTTGTAATTGGAAACTGTTATGTTGGGTGGTAATGTCACCTTTTACAAAGCAACATTTATCAAATTTTCCATTTCAATAAATTATGGTCATTCTAAACTATTGGTAATCTTGTAGAATCCTAATGAACTAAAATATTGAATTTGATTGAAACCCTTATTTTAGCATTACAATAACCTCACAATCATACTAGGAAAAAAAACAATTAAAACATGTTTACTATGTAATAAAAAATTCCATAACATTTTTTATGGACTATGACAAAAGATCTTACATCACTTGAAAAGTTTACCTTGTAATGAAATGATGACATTTTATTTTCAATTTTGAAATTTTGATTTTTCAAGTGTTGTAGTATAATTAAATGAGTCCTTTAAAAAAAATTCAATCAAACCTTAACATATATTATATCAAACTTAAAGTACCGCCATAGAAATTGCCCTTGTGACACCAAAAAATGGACTATTTAGTGTGCAATCACCCAAGAGGGCCTTAAGAACATAATAATTCCACAATCCACAAAAAGAGGATTTAAGATGCAGATAACACTAATAGAAAAACCCTCCTTTTATAACTATGTCTCCAACTACATTTTAACCAAAAAATATAATTGACACAAACAAATGTAGTTGCAAAATATTTTTTGCAACTAAGAAGTTTTTTTTCAACTACGAACCAAAAAAAGAAAAAATGACATCATAGTTGAAAGTGTCAATCATGCGTTAACACCACAATAATAACCACTACTTACCATTTTAGTTACAAATTGCATATCATTATAGTTGAGAATTGTTTGCCATTGTTTTTTACTAGTGGATGAAACTCATTCGTTGATTGGTAATGATGTTAGCCAAAGATCCAATTGCAATTTCAACTAGGTTGTAATTATGTAAAATTATGAAGAAAATAAATATTTTGCAACTAGGCTTGTAACTCAATTTTTGAGTTGTAATGACCATTTGCAGTTCATTGTATTTCTACACCCATGAGTGCTATCAAATGAGTTGCATGAATTATAATAGATGCAACTCATCATATATACGATCATACACTAATACAATTCATTGCAATTCTATCACAACAATTATTTTTCAACTATTATGCAACTCCTATGCGACTACAACCATAATGTCATGTTAATGTCACTTTTCATCCATTCATCAAAATCTAACATTTGGCACTATGAGGATTTTTGAATGAATTGTTTTTCAAAATATTGGTATCCATAGTCCATTATGATTGTTCATTTTAGATGGTCTTAGATTATAACATATGGTATATCAATTGGAATTGGATATATAATTAAATATCCAATTATGGATATTTATTTATTTAATTATTCGAATCAAATATTTTTTAAAATCTAAATTGTATTAATGAATTCATGTGAATAATTTATTATTTAGTTTAGTTAATAATTTTTTAGTGCTTAAGTATATTGCATATTAATTTTAGTCAATAATTATTAACAAATAATTCATTATGAAATATTAAATAATAACCATGAATTTGAATTGAGGACATTGAAGTATATAGACACATATCCATTTGTACACCTTTATTGAATGTTTAATGGAATATACACATTACCTTTATTTTTAATTCAAAAATAGATTTTCATCCTTTATGAAAATTTGTGATTTGATATGTATGTATGCCAACATGATATTGTGAGTTGCAATGTAGTGGAATATCATTAATAAAACAATTGAATGTTAGTCACAAAGAATAAGATTAACATATTTACATAGTGGCAATATCGTGGCAATATAGTGGCATAACTAATTGTACCAATGGGAATCATAGTTGAAAATAGTTGCAAGCAAGTTGAAAGTTTCATATCTAATGGGCGATGGAAATGCACACACATGGCATGATCGCATGTGTCAAGGTCATGCATTAGTTGTAACACTAATTGCAAAGTAGTTGATTGGGAGTTACATTTAAACTAGTAATAATATAGTTGTTAAACACAATTAAAGTCCAATTTGCCAAAAAGTCAAACATGGTTGACTATAACCATATATGCAATGAGTACATTTGACCATGTAAGTGTTTTTCTTGCAATTAACTTGCAACTATAATATAATTCCCTAATTTTCTAACATGACATTTTTTTAATTAATTCCTCATATTTCCATGGGATAGTTGAAGTGTAGTTGTATATAAATTATTTTGGAGTTCTAGTTATAGGGTAGTGTGGTTGCAATAGACATAATTTCTCATAGTGTAAGTTGAACATTTGGTTAATGGTTTGGTGACACATGGCACATTCACAAAGTTTGGGGTCACCGAATAGTTAAATGACATGTGGCATGTTCACAAAGTTTTGGGTCAACAAATACTTAAATGACATGTGGCACATCCACATCCATAGGCTAGGCTATGTGGTGCTTGGACATTAGCCACCTAGATTAAACATAGGTTAGGTCTAAACCTAGGAATTTAAACTAAATTTAAACATAAGCCATTTAAATTAGGGCTAGACCTAGGCTCCTATGTTAGGCCTAGACATAGGTCACATGGCATTTAACAAATGAAATCCTATTTCATTTGGTATAGCTTTTAAAATTGAACCTTTTTTATTGGTGAAATGGCTATTGCATTTTCATGATTATTATGTTTCTCCAACAATTTTAGTGCATTCCTTTATATAGTTTGGATTCTTGGAATGGAAACCAAACAATATGGTACCAAAAATTTAGTTGTAACTTAGTTGTAACCCAATTGTAACTTAATTGCAACTCAGATAATTATAATATAATTATAATTGAATTATAAACTAGTCTAAGCTTAAACTTAAACTTAAACTCATAGTCTACCTACCCTAGGTTTAGCTATTTACATTAATTATTTGTAATAATTATTCATTAATCATTTTTAATTATATAGTTGTATAATTAAAAAATAGATTTATCATTATCATAAATTAAATAATATGCTAATTATTTTTTCAAATTGAGCAATTCATTATAATTAATTATTAAATAAATAAATAATAAATAAATAATAAATATTTAAAAATTACTAATTCATTATAGATTCCTATTAACATTTCGTAAAAATAAATTTAATTAAAATAAAATTTAATAATATTTTAATTACAGTAATTATTATAATGTAGTGATAATTAATAATTGGCTAAAATTACAAAAACATTAATAATAATATGGTAGCTAGGTTCAGTTAGTTATTTAACTATTATTATTTATATTGTTATCTGATTTATTATAACTATTATGAAATATTATAATAAATATTAAATAAGAAAAATATAAAAATATATTAAAAAATAATAGTAGTGTTAAAATAGTAATAATTTCTACAATTGTATAAAAATTATTACATATCCTTATTAACTATTCTGATCATTATTACAATTTAATAAAGAAGTGATAAATCTTGCTAATAAAATAAAAAATTTAAGATTTTATTGGAATTAATAGCTAATATTTGAATTCCAAAAAAATATCAATCATGTATCAATACTTGATATGTTGTAAATGTTTTTTGAATATACATAAAAATAATAAATTACAAATGTATTGAACATAAACTAAATTTGATTTACATAGAAATAATTTTAGTGATGATGTTTCATTGGAATTGGTTTATGTAGGATGGGTATTTTGGTGATCGTCACTGCAATAATTCCAGAATCATTTTGAATTATAATTTTCCATAAATCAAATTCCATTTCAATTTTATTTTTTTTGTCTATTTGTATTTTGTTGTCTGTCTTGTACCCTTTCAATGTTTTTGTCTATTTATATTTTGTTATTTGTTTTACACCCTTTCAATGTTTTTTTTTTTTTTTTGGTTTTTTTTTTTTTTTTTTTGTATTTTTCTTTTACTTTTTTTTTTTTTTTTTTTTTTTTTTTTTTTTTTTTT
>Ga0116227_10004440_pt1 | contig 30465 bp, 27 predicted proteins | sample S1TSphgellanicum_FD_89693 | JGI IMG/M metagenome (GOLD analysis project Ga0116227, IMG submission 89693) | Host-associated microbial communities from peat moss isolated from Minnesota, USA - S1T2_Fb - Sphagnum magellanicum MG | ecosystem: Host-associated > Plants > Peat moss > Unclassified... | reverse complement strand
TTGATTATGGGGAAAAAAATTCAAAGAACCGGAACCAACACTGGAACCAACCACCATTAGCGGGTTATTAGAAGGGTGGTTCTTACCATTCGTTCTCACGGTTCTCAAAAAATCAATGAATTAAAATATGGAACCGGCGGTCCTTTATATTTTTCCAATTTCCCATAGTCATGACTTTCTGAAATGGCAGAATGTCGTTGAGCTTTAGGGTTTCAGGGGTCATCATTAGGGGTCATCGCTGCTTCAATGCTGTGTCGTGCCTTGCAGGCACGGGTTACCACTAGTCCTAAATAAATGTCACCCAATTTTCTTTGGTGATCTTTTCTTTCATTTCCTTATGAAAAAGACAACAAAGTTTTGCATCCATGTAATCATTTCCTACTAACAACCTTGTCTCCATATGAAAATGTATAAAACATTAGCAAATTGTTGTGTACTTATTAGGACCACACATCTTGTGGTAACAACTTATGTTCAATTGTAGCCATTCAACAAATGAACCTCTTACAAATGCAACTAAAGCTAGCGAACATAATTTTTTGAATTCACATGAAACAAACAATTAGTGAAATAAGTTATTCATAACAAGAAAAATGGTTCAATGATATGCTAAGGCATGTTAAAGAGAAATAAATACATATGTGCAAACATTGACTCCTTCACCTTTCTTAGACTTGTTGATGATGGAAGCTAATAACACCACTGAGACCAAGCATTACAAAGATTAAGTAAGATCCAACAAAAAAATTTGTCATTTCACACAAAAAAAATAAGATGCAAAAAACATGAAATAAGTAAAAAAAGATGGATAAACATACTAAAACAACAATGGATTCAAGATAACACACACAATAAGTCCCGAATCCACACCATCTTGTAGGCTTATGCATAAAGGACAAAAATCTATAGATTTTTGTTACTTTTCCTTTGTTGGTATTGTTGCATCCATGTGTCACTTTCACTCCTATTTAGCCAAGGAACCTCAATCAGTCCAATTCAAACCTTCTTGTAAAGGAAAAAAGAAAAACATCAATGTTTTGTTGTCTCCTTTTTCTTCAAGTACAATGAACATTAATGCATTGGGATTCAACATCCATCCTTGTGAAGATTGCATTCCTTGTTGATCATGGCAAACATAATGACATACCAATTGTTGCCTAAAAGATCACACCACATGTTGGGTTCATAGAAGAAAGTGCAAAAATATGGAAAATTTTATAAATTTATGAAAATATTTAAATAGTTAAATAATTAAAAAATGAATTGAAATGTCATTTTGAAATTGTGAGAAAGAGGTATATATATATATATTTAAAAATAAATTCTTTCAACATTTAAGGAAAAAATGAATGTTGAAGTTGAAATATTTTTAAATGTTTGTCCCAATTACATGGGGGTTGCATTGAGACCACATGCACCCACCCACCAAGTGGAAGTAAAGTAGGTAGTAGAAAACAAGACCATTATACCACAACAAACCTTAGAGATGGTGACAATCTTTTAATGATTATGTGGAAGATCATAAACATTACACAACTAAACCTATGAAGGGATCATGTAACTTAAACAAATCTTTTGACATTTTACATAAGTTTGTCAATAAATTGTTAAAGGTTGTTTGATCAATGCTATAATTTTTTTTTCTTGTCATGTGTGTTCTCACCTTCTTGGCACATGGATTGTCAAATTCACAACTCACAAAGAAAAATGTTACCCTCATTGATTTAGGTTTAGGGTTTAAAATTATTTTTAAGGAGCAAGGTGAAAACTAGGATTGTGGTGATATTTGATGGCCAAATGTTTGGAAAGGACTTAATAAAAAATTGTTAATTGTGTTATGTGATAGTGCTTCTATTAGGATTATTTCAAAGTCTTGCAATAAGTAATCAACTCTTGGGCACAAGGTTAAGTTTTTAAAGTAAACAAGTTGACATCTTTTGAAAGTTGACAAATAAATAAAACTTTAATTAATTGTATAGCTATAAACCTATAGAATTGTCATCCATGTTGTAAAACTTCATACGTATACAATCTCCAAACTTGGGGAGCGTGTAATGCGCAGGGAATTGGGCTTGGCTTTTGAACTAGACCTAAAGGTCTCAAATTTGAAAACATGTGCCATCTTTGAAATGAAAAAGTATAAAAATTTGAAGAATTAGGCTTAGACCCACAATTAGAAAACCAACCAAAATTGTTTTGAAATGTCAAACTTGGGATTAGAAGTTTTTTTAGAAAGGGTGAATCAACCAATATTGGTTCAAACCAACATCATTTAAGATAGGAAAATTTCTATGTATGAAAATTCCCAAAAATTGCTCACCCAATTCAAAATCACACATAGTGAACAACCCTAAAAAAAATGGGACCAAATGAATACTTTATGTTGTTCAATATTCTTTAGTCTTTGCCCTAGAGGGATAGCCAATAAAGTGCCCTTAATAATTAAAATAGGATTGGTTCCATGGAGTTCACTAAAAATGTATTGACTCTAATTCTTGTGACAAACTCAAACCAAAAGTTAAAATAAAAAATTCTAGCGATTCGATATCATAGTTAGAATAGGAAATTTTTGCATAATCCATCATATGGTTCACAACTTGACAATTTCAAGCTAGACCCTTTTCATATTCACCATTTTATATCATCATCTTTCAATTATCACATGTGAAAATTTAATGCTTTTATGCTCCCAAGAAATAGCAACACACATTTGGATTCAAGTCACATTAACTATAATAAAATCAAAACTAAGATTGACATAAATAATGACAAACTAATGAAAATCATATGGAAACATATAAGGGAAATTTTTTTTTTTTAAAAACGGGGAGAATGAAGGTACTATTAAGTTAATAAATCTCAATCTCCTTTGCAATTATTCTTGCCTCTTTCTCACATTTTCAAAGTGAAGATTCAATTAAAATTTAAAGATTTATTTCACTAGTAGAGTAGAGTACATTCCAGAAATCCAAAGCTTTTTCCCTGGTTGCAGGGTTCTAGTATTTTCAATTGGCGAAGATTGAATGTCATGTCTTATATAACTAATAAGTTGAAAGATTGAATTTCATGTTTTATAACTAACAAAAGTGGACATGATTTCATGAAAAATTTATATGATCATGGAATTTTTGTTTTTGATGGTGTAGGATTCAAGGAAGCAATGAAATTATATCAATATTTTGACCTTGTGTCGATTGATTGTCTCAGTGGTGATGCATAGCAATGGAAGACGAAGAAGACTCGAGAGATGGGAAACATACCCGAGAAGCTCAATTTTGCTTTCCCTCTTCCTTGTCTCCGTTATAATGTGCTTTCAGTTAGCCTTCCTTATCTTCAGTTTCGGAGAGCCCCGAGAATAGGACCTTGTTTTGGAAGGTTACTCGTGGCTTTGCTCCATTCATTGCGATCATTCGGATCTGCAATTGCATTTGCTGTCTTTCTCTGTTGCAAAAGAGTGATGCAGGAAAAAACTCATGTAAAAGTTTGTAACGAAATGTAATGGCAAAGCAACAGAACACAAAAAGAAGGAAGAAATAGAAAAAGGTAAAACCGCAAGGAGCTTAAGTCCTGAATCCGCGCTCTTCCTCTTTTGGAAGGTTTCTCATGGATCTCCTCCATTTATGCCGTCATTCAGATGTGCAATTGCCTTTGCGGTCTTTCTCTGTTGCAAAAAAGCGATGCAGAAGAAAATTCATTTAAAAGCTGTAACGAAACTTAATGGCAAATCAGGAGAACACAACAAGAAGGAAGAAATCGAAAAAGGAAAAACCGCAAGGAGCCTTAGTCCTGAATCCGAGCTCTACCGCGCTCCCTGAATCTTCAGAAAACCCGAGAACAGGAACGTGTTTTGTAACTTTGCTCATGGCTCTCTTCCACTCATGCGATCATTCGGATCAGCAATTGCATTTCCGGTCTTTCTCTGTTGCAAAAGAGTAATGCACAAGAAAGAGTCATGTAAAAGTCTCTGACAAAACTCAATTGCAATTCAAGAGAACACAACAAAGCAGGAAGAAAATAGAGAAGGAAAAACCGCAAGGAGTATAAGTCCTAAGCCGTCCCTCTCCCTCGCTCTCGGAGTCTTCTGAGAACCCGAGAACAGGAACCTGTTTTTCCTAAGCTCATGGCTCTCCTCCGTTTATGCGATCACCGGGATCTGCAATTGAATTTGCGCTCTTCTTCTCTGTTGTAAAAGAGAGCGATGCACAAGAAAAGAGTCATGCAAAACTCTCTGACAAAAACTCAATTCCAATACAGGAGAACACAACAAAAAGGAAGAAAATAGAAAAGGAAAAACCGCAAGGCGCTTACGTCCTAAACCTGAGTTCTCCCTCGCTCCCGGAGTCTTCCGCTTCCTGTGCTTATTGTTACGTTCTTTCATTTGCTTTAACGATTCCTGTTTTCACGCTCGACTCCTTGTAGAGATCCAACAACAAAAGCGTTGAAGATCAGAGCAGCGGCAGCGTTTCCTCTGCTGTACACGCACTGCAGGCTCCTCCATCTGCATCCGATTTTGCAGCAAACACACGAAGTTCACGGCTCGGATTTTGCGTCGTCGTCCGTTCACTAGCCGAAGGCGGGATGATAAAGACCATGAAACTGTCCTTGCACCTTATCCTATCGTGGATCAGTTCGACCATCGCAAGAGACCAAAAGCAAGCAAGCAAGCATACGATCTTCTTGATGCAAATCTCATGCCAGAGTATCGCCAAAATAGCAACGACGCCATGGCGTCTAGTGTAGGATTTTGTTGCTCTTCCTCCTCCTCGACGTTTATGAGCTCACAATTATTCAGGCACAACAATAACGTTAGTCTGAATTCATCAGTGTCCGGGACATGCTTTCCACACACGAGAATTAGGGTTTGGCTTCCTCCTCCTCAATCCTCTTGTTATGGAGGCGGCGATGGAGCTGCTGCGGGTAAGAGCACAAGAGAATGGCAATCAAGAGGTAGTCCGCCACCACCTCCAGCACCGAGCCTGGCTATGGAGGTAAATGCAAAACGCCAAAATACCTTCTTCACCTTCACGGACTTGTGTTCCAGGATCGATCTCTTTTGTGTCTCCACTGCAAAGGAAAGGCTCAGATGGCTAGACATTCTTTCTTCCAGTTGTTGATGAGAAGGTAGTTGCTTACTACAATGCCATTCAGCATCTCCAAATCATTCCTGTTCTTGCCAGAAACTCAGTATGCATAATTTCTAGACGGTGGGATTCTCCAGTAATTCCACATTCATTTTTGCAACTTTTGATTTGGGTATATATGAAATCTAATGGAAAAGTGATACTTTTGTGTCATTCTTCTGCATTTGTGAAGTTGTGGATTCTTCCCACTCACCACCAGCTAACTTTTTCTGAACAACCTTGGCAAATTGTTATGCTCTCTTTCTCGTTTAAGGAAGCTAGCTTGGTGCTGGAATGCATAATTTCAGAGAGGCTTTTGAAAGCCATGTTTTTCTGTATCCTGATGAAAACGGTTTGTTTCCTTAAAAAAAGACTACTCACTGTTGCATTTGCTGCAAAATAGAAAGCGAATGTGTTGCATGAAGTTCATGGTTTAGGGTTTTATGGTTTAGGGTTTAGTTTCTTGTCCCAGTTACTGATCAAAGTGCTTTTTGGTTCTGAATTCACATGACAAGATAGTGAGAGTGCCAGAATAAAATTATCACCTTGTAAGTGTTCTAAAAAGGAGCTATAATTGTTTGATATCCAGGGACATGTATCTGATGTAGCTGGTGATGCTTTGACTTCTCCAAGAAGGATTTTTCTTCAATCAGCAGCTTTATTGGCACCTATGATGCTTCTTGATCTTTCTATGAACCATGCGGTAGCCTCAGAGTTGGAGGCATCAGAATCAATATCAAGGGCTGCTGATGTTACAGGCATTGTCAAGCCCTCAGTGACCCCATCTGTTAGTGAAGTAAGGAAGCCAGTTGTGGAGACAGAATCTTGGTATCGCTTCAGGGGAGATGGCTTTGCTATTAAGGTTCCTCCTGAGTTTGAGGACATTGTTGAGCCTGATGTAAGTGGGTACCTTCAATCTCCTCAGTGAACAGAAGACCGATTTCCTTTTCTTTGGGGTTTACTTGTTCTTCTTTCTTTTCCTGTTTCTGTTGTCATCATCTATTGTATATCCGGTGATTGTAATTTCCTTGCAGCAGATTATGAGCCTTGTATCATGTCACCAGGCTTTAAGCCAGTGGTTAATGGCAGTACCCTAGAATCTGTCTCATTTGTGAAGAATTAATTTGGGGCAAAACATGAAAAAGGTAAATCTGTAGAGCTGAACTCTAACTTGTAAAGCACCTTGGTGCAAGTATGGAAATGACATAGATGGATGGGGTGCAAAATCTTTGGTGGATATTTCAGGAAGGGGGTACCTCACTTTATGGAGAGCGTGCAAAAGAAAAGCCCTTTGCAGCACGTTTTGCTTCACCCGACAGGCATCTGCTTTTCCATCATTCTCCTTCTCACCTTCCGCAGGTTCACTCTCCAATGTGATTTTGTTCTGATACCCAAGTTGATCATCCAAGACTTGAATGTGCACAATATAGCAAAAATTGTTGAGAAGAGAATTTGAGAGCCTTCTACAGTTGATTCTATCAAATTAGTCATTAAAGGTTTATCTGCATTCATTCTCAATGTTGAGAGAGCCCTTGGATAATGGATGATTGTTTGAGGTTTACAGACAGGAAGTACTGAGTGTGGTTATTCGGCAAGCATCACAACTCAGGCTTTCCTTCTTTGAGGTCAGTCAGTGCCATGGTCTCTCCATTTCAACCTCTTTACCTTGTTCTCATTCCTTTATTCATGTAGTAGTTGTGCTACATGCAGGCCAGAACCTTTTCAAGATGTGCAACAACACATGTAGCTGGATTTCCTCCTGGCAGTATAAGCCATGTACCCAAGAAATGGAGAAGCTTTTATCAGATAGGCTTAAAGTTGTATTGCCTAGAAAGTTTGGCCAATCAGCCCACATTTTGGGCCTCCTGGGCCATCAGATTTGCAGATGACTCAAGGATGGTGTGGAACTATGGGGATTTGGGTGACAGACAAAAGATATTAGTGATTTTGGCTCTTTAAAAGAGGTGGCAGGCATCTTTGTTCCTGGTACTGTCCTTCAATCTACTCCTGTGATTTTTATATCAAGAGATTTGTACATTTGTACATTTGGTTGGAAATTATTGGAAAGGATGCTCCATGCACTAGAATGTTTAGTTTGTTCAATGTTTGGCCTTTTAGGACATGGTTCCATGTATATCAGCTTGTGTGTAGAATTTCTTGGTCTCTTATTTGAATAGCACACAGAATTCTGCACATGAGTGGACATCAGGGTAAGGGAAGTGTCTTTTTCATTGAGTAATGTTGGTTCTGCAGTTATATAGCAGTGGATTTTCAGGTCTGAATTAGGTGATGCATGAAGTCATCAACTGTATTTTCTTGCCTTAGTCTAGTCTTGTGAGATCCTGACACTTGCATGCTGATCGTCTTTGATAGGCAGTTGGAATAGAAGCTTGTATTGGAATTTCTATGCTGATGGATTAGTTGCGAAAATGCAGCAGGATCAAAGATACTTTCAGCACGCATTATGAACTCAGCAGATACACGAGTCCCCAGGTGCATTTCCTTTGTTTGATAATTTCTTTGTGCAATTCTGACCAATTGTTCTCAATCCACACTAGTATCTCGTGGTTGCTTGGAGTGCCTAGATAGCTATTAGGTTAGTCACTTCTTCAAGGGACTAGAAGATCATTTGAGAAGCCTCCACTTACATTGAGATTTTTTTCGTTGCTTGAAAGGATCAATTGTGAATCATGCATGCAACTAATGTCATTCTGTTATGGATCAGGAAGTACTACTTCTATGAATTTGTATCAAAAGATAAGCGGGTTGCCATGTCAGCAGCTGCCGCAGCTGGAAGGGTAAGTCATTATTCTGACTTCTTTTCTCTACATACTGGACTATACTGGCCTGTCAGTGGAAACTCAAGTCCCAAATATGATCCTGTTTAGAATTGGGGAATTTTCCCAGTATCCAAAGTTTTCTAGCTACATTGTGAACAGTCTCAGATTGGAGATGCCTACATGTTTAACAACCTTCTGATTGCAATAAAACTGTAACTTGATTCCTGAACCGGGTGTTCTTTGTGTGATTGTGCAAAATTGAACACAGTTCTTGCAACATAGATTGGTTCAGCTTATGCCATGGGCTTATGGTTCAATGCCCTTCTTAGGTTTGCATTTCAGGACAAGGTTTTGTGTCAAGTTTTGACGGTTAAGAAAAGGGTTAGGGGTCTTGTATTTGTCTCCGTTTTAACTATGCTAGAACAATGAAATGTGTGGCAGGTTTATGTGGTTGGAGCAATGGCTCCACAATCCAGGTGGAAGGATGTGGGTATTACTCTACAATCGGCTGCTGCATCTTTCTCAATTCTATGATGTTTCCAATTTTGCATAATACCTCACTCATCATTTCTTCTCAGCTCATGGCAATTGTAGGCTAGCCTTATAACTAGGAAGGAAATCTTTTCAAGAATTGCAATAAAGACCATAGTTCATGACCACAGGAAGTCATTGCATTACCCAAGGTAAATCAAGGAATTTTTGGGTGTTAATTCACCCAAATGGCCTACTTTCTGCTTTGCAGTATCATCTATCTCCAACTTTATGCACCAAAGACTACCTACTTGCTGCCTGTGGTATCATCAGTCTCAAACTGCATACATACAGATTGTGTAAAGGAAAAGGCTGTGAAACTCTGATCTCTCAAAAATGGGCTCATGTTGGGTGAGTGATGATTTGCCTATCTCTTGGGTATACATAGTGATGTCAGGGGAATGACATTATGTCAGTGCTATGATGTGTTGAAGGTTGAAAGTTATTGTAACTCTTGGTATGTTTATTTCAGATTTATTGTGAACTATTGTGAATTCAGATTTCTTTCTTTGAATCCTGGGAATTATCAACTTTGATTTGCTTCCTCAAGGTTACCTCGAGGGTATCCCACCAAACATGTCAATTGACAAAATTCAATTTTCGTGCTATTCAAGTATGCTGAGTTTTTTCTAAGTATCCTCTTCCAGTCATGTTTAAATCAGACATTATTCTGTCCGAAACTGCATGGAGATTTAATGTCCAAAGAACATGTTGTTAAGCATGGAAGTTCAAAAAATCAAGAGATGGATTCGATTTGGGTTTGTTTGGTGAATGGATATGATGTAGAAAATGTTTGTACTTGGCAAAAGGTTTTGAGAGGTGAAATCTCATGATGATGATTTCATCACTGGGATAATACTTGGCTGATCCTAGCAGCACAATAGTTTGAAAGGGCAATGCATATACACACATGTTCAAGTGGTAGTAATGTAAAGGACTTTCAGTCACATGCTTGAACATTTTGCTTCAGCACAGTAACACACAATTTGACATACAATATGACAAATTGATCCAGAATGCTCCTACAATTAATCAAAAGTTACGATTGTCTGCAACACACAAAAAAGAGTTTCAGGCAGATTTTGTGCCACTTTGTGGCTTTCATAACAGAAAGGTTTAACTGGCTTTAATGGGTAAAAAGGTTTGCCCCACTCATGAATAGTGGACAAAGAGGTTTCGTCTACTCCTGCGTTATGGGCAAACCCAAGCTTTTCTTTTATGAAAACAAGTGTAATGCTTTTGCCCAAAGGGGGCAAGATTCTAAAGTGAGTAAGATCCCCTCATTTTCTCTGCTCTCCCTTCACCTTTTTTTTCCTCCTATTATTTTCTCATATAGTTCCAAATAGTTCATAGCATATGTAATAACACTAATGGATATATTGTCAAAGCTTGCACTAGATTTGTTGGCACTTGCTATGTGCTTAAAAGGCAAGAAGGTGGTGAACATGTTGTAGAGAATCATATGAAACTTGTGGTAATCGGTATCAAGAGTTTTTCCATGGATATATATGACTTTATTACATTAACTCATATTTCTTTCTAGGATGGAAAACAAAAAATGTCACTCCTTGCATGCACACAATCAGTTGTGTCTTGAAGAAGAACCATGAGACATTTCATCTTACTCAATATTCATCTATGTTATGTTCCTAAAAAAGAAAACTAGCATGACATAATAAGAATAAGATCAACTTGGAATACTTCACATGTGGGTATTTTATGGGTAGCTTCAAAGATGAGCTTGAGAGAGAGAAAGAGACAAAATATGAAACATACCCTAATAAACAATTAGTCGTCAGGTTGGCTCCCATATTGAGAATGCATTCATGGCTTGATTCCTCCATCCTGAAAGGAACCAACCACCATCTCGTCCAATGCCAAAGCGTTTGTCATAGGAGCGAAGTATGGACTTGATTGTATTGGTCTCGGATAGTCGTAGTGGCTTTTGAATGAAGCCAGCTCGTTGAATGCGGCTATGCCATTGCCTATAGGACTCAGGTCGCTCCACTCTTTCAAGACCCTCACAAGCAATAATGTTTAGGATCTCTCGACCATAAATCTCCTGCTCTATTAAGAATCTTTCCTTAAGACAGGGGGGCATTATTACATCAAGTGTATCAAACTGTATTGAATAATACTTGATGGTCTCACGAACACGAGACATAAAGAAAGGCTCATTCAAACTGGCATTTGCCACTACTGCGACAAAAACCTGCACAATTCAAATAAAACACTAATGAGATGTATGTAGAATGTGGAATATTGTTGATGATGTGTGAAATTTTGAGGTAGAGCCCATCGAGCTCATAGAAGATGTGTTCAAGCAAAAGAAACCAACAACCATTTCCAATAGAAAACTACATGATCTGAACAAGTGTTTCAACTTAGAGAACAATAACATAGCAAGATCCATGTAAATTTAACCTTTTGGTGATTGGCATTTACCTTTGGATTCATGCTTCGGATCTTGTTTAGAAACATTTGGCGTGGATTTGCTACTATAACAGATTCATCCAAAAGGTTGGAGAGTTTGTAGCCTACATTGACTACGAGCACTTCATCAGGCCTTAGAGCAAGTTGGGTTGCTGTTATACTCTCCCACTTGTCGGCAATTGCCGTGTATTGAAATGGCACTTCATGTGTCTTTGCAAACTCAGAGAGCCTTTGACCACATCGTACTAGGAGTTCTGATGGCTTGCACTTTGTGTCCTGTGCTTGCTCTATTCCTGAAATCTCACAAAAGTCATCATGAAAAACCATTCTAAAAGTTGTTTTTAAGATTTGCAAGATTTCAAAGAAATCACTACAACCCAACACTTTGACAATAACGGAACAATGAATTGTGATCATGAACTCTGATTTGTACCCTAGAGATATTCACAAAAGAGATAGGAGAAGTTGACAAGAGATGACCCAAGCACCTGTGATTCGAAGATTGGGTGCCCCTCCTGGTCTCCGTGCAAGTTCTTGAATGAGACTCAGATATGGGCCCCCATAACTGAGGCCATAGTCAACCAAATGCACTCGGGTTGCTCCCTTGAAAGCATTCAGGATTGCAACATTCATACTGAAATGGGCAAGTGTCAAGTATGGACCATGCAGCACAAGTGCCTTATAGGCTCGCAACATTGTAGCAGGTGAAGGGGCATTGTTGCGAAGTGCAGCGGAAAGTTGTGGACCAGTTCCAAACATTTTAGCAACCTAGAATATTCAATTCATCCAAAAGGCATTCAGCAAAAATAGATTAAAAAAAACACATGGGTAGGAGCCCAAGTGACAATCTAGAATGTATTGCACCTCCAACACCAAATACCCAACCTCTCAATGTCCAGTAGAGATTGCAAGAAAAGCAAGGCAAAGTGCATAAGCAAGGCAAAAATCTTACCAATGCATCTGTGAAGTAATGAGCCATGCGTTGTGCACCACTTCCAGAAGGTGATGTAAGAGCACGAAGCTCTGCAATGATTCTACTAGCCTTCCTCACATCATTTTGTTTCACTGCTTCTGCACATCTGCAATTGTGGGTGGACATACAATGTGTTAGATTTTAGAGAAAAGAAAGTTGAGGATATAACTTCTCTCTCACCCCTCAGATCCAGCACTGCATGCATGACATTGTCCATCAACAATTCCAAAATTGAAATCATACTTGTATGGGCATGTGTTGTTCTCTTACGTGATAAGCAAATTTGTCAAGTCATGCTCATCGCCACTATCAAATGCAAACTTGGCATTGTGTTGCAACACACCAATGTTACTTCCTTGTGGAAGATTCATGCCCACCCCAGTGCTTGTACTTTCTTGGCTCATGTTCTTGTAAATGGTTCTAGGGTTATGAGCTTCATGCATGAGGACATCTGTGTGGTTTGCATCGTTGTTGCTGCTAATGCTACAGATGTTTGTAGAAGACTCAAGACCCAGTTCTTCAAGATGCCGACTCAGAATGTCTGCATAATTATTCAGCGTGTCATCTTCGTAAAATTTTTCTGACAACTGGTTAAAGTCGAGAGATTGATTCCACCCTACATTATTATACTCTGTTTGTGCACCCCATGCCGCTGCCCCCTCTTCCCTGCTGTTCACAAAGCTGTAGTAGCTTGGTTTAGTAGTACTAGTCGATAGAGAACCTTCATTGATGAGATCGGCAAAACCCTTCTCCATGGCTTGGTATGCAGTGCTTTCTTGGTACAGACATGACTTGCTGCCATTCATAACATCTCCCTCCATGAGCATTTCATCAAGGAACGTTACTTGCATCTCATTGTAGTCCATGCTTTCTTCATTCATATACAATTGCTCTGTGTCAATATCTTCCTCCTCCTGCATGAGCATCTCATCAAGGAATGCTAGAGATTCTGGCCCTCCGGTTGGAGATCCTGAATCTCCCACAGAATAAGGGTCCTCAGAAAAAAATGACATATGGTTGTTCAAGTTGGCATCATGGGTGGAGAAGGAATGGAGAATTGGTGGTGGGGCACCATAAGAACTCTTACGAAGATGTGAAAACAATGATGTCTGCATTGATGTTATTGTTGGTGGTGTTAGTTTTGTAAATGTTGTTGTCATTGTCTTTGATGATGATGTTGATGATGATGATGATGGTGATGTTGTTGTTGGTGTCGTCACTGTCAGAGGCTCTCTACTTTTCTGGTTAAAAGCTTGAGCTTCAGAATCAAAAGCTCGAGTTTCAGCATCAAAGGATGAGGAATATGGAGTACTATCCTGTCCCTTAGGCAACCGTGATTGCAGCCATGCTTGTTGGAGCTTTGCTGCTAATGGTGTAGATTCGCCTCCTCCTGCTGCTGCCGCAAAATTACTCTGCTTGTTTGTAAATGCCATTTGCAGCTGTGAATCCTTGTGTAGTTTCTCTTTTCCTGCTGTCCCTGTCCCTCCTCCTCTTCCTATTGCTGAGTGCTGCATCTTCTCCACAGTTTCAAGCTTGCTGACGTCCCAGATTTTGTTTTCCTCCTTAAGAATTCTCCTTTTATTTGCCAAATTTCTCTAAGGATTGAAGCTAAGCTTGTGACGATGATGATGATGATGATTCTTCTCTCCTCTTTTCTTCGCTGTTCCCTACTCTCTCTCCTTCTCAGAACATCAATCTTTGCGCTATTCCTCCTCCAAATCTACTGCTGCTGCTCCGTCTGTCTCCGTGCTGCTGCTCCGAGGTCACTTGCTTCCTGAGAATTGCTTCTTTGGAAACGTGACTTACACTACCATGAAAAAGCCTTCCCTCTCCTTCCTCGCTCTAGCTTCCGCTTCTTCTCCTTCCTCCTCGCTCTTCTTCTTCTTCTTCCGCTCTCCACTGCTTGTTGCCCCTTTTGAAACAAACTTTTGTTTCCTTCAATTCAACAGTCTTCCACCCACCACCACCTCTGTGATTCCTTCCTCCTCTCAAGATCCTCCTCTCCAAATCTCTATCAGCGCTAATTGCAACAACTATGCATCCTTCTCCTAAAAAAGAAAAAAGAAAAAACCCAAAACAAAAAAACAAACCGAACTTACCCTTGTTGCACTTCCCCAACACTTGTTCTTCAAAATCTACCACACAAACACATACAAAAAAGACACACCACAAAACCCAATTGAGTCTCCTCAAAACACAGACAGAAAGAAAGAGAGAAGAAGGAGCTTCTAAACTTGAACTCACACACACCCAAAGACAAAAAACAAAACAAGCAAAAAGCTCAACTCAGCTTGTGAGCTTGATGGGTGTGAAGGAAACGTGTAGCAAGCAAAGATTCTGTGTGGAATGCTATGATGATGATGAGACAACAACAACAACAGCAACAAGAACAACAACACAGCAACAACAGTATTATGACGAAGAAGAAGAAGATGATGAGATGCTCCTTCCTTGCTTCTTCACAAAAAGCAGCTTGTCAGATCCTTCTCAAAGCTCCGCAGATGAGGTTCATTTGTTTTTGTCATTGTGGACCTTTGATCCATGTACTGGCTCCTGTCTGCATTGGATTTGTCCATTTGTTCCACAAACTAATTATAAAAAAAAGATGAAGAGAGAAAAAGCTGGAAAAACAAATGCGAAGACGGGAATAGCAAGATATTTTGAAAATCCAGTGTCTTGTGGAAATAAATCGGGTTGTTTGAGCTTTACGTATATTATGAGCTCACAACCCTATGAGTGCCCGCCACCAGATCCTCCAAAACGGCATCATCGAAGAAGTCTAAGCCCTACAAATGTCATGTTGCAGGAAGATGATGGATGGGCAGTGAAGATAGATTATCCTGTCCTCCTGGCTCATTGTTATTCTTCCAACAAAACTAACAAAATAATTCTTGGGCTATGGAGAATTATTATTTTCTTTCTGGCAGTTGACAATCTGATTCATAACACACTTTATGATCTGAATCTTCCTTTTCTCTTGTGGGGTTTGTTGGACCCTGCCCCCCACACCACAAGGACAGGGACTATCTCATTCGAGCCAACTTCTGCAAGGTTTACTTTATTAAAACTAGTTTCACATTAGTGGAACTGGTTTTCTTGGTGAAAGTGTTCAGACTGTTTAGATTGGAATGGATTTTTTTTGGTGTTCGGACTGTGTGGACACAGTGTCCAGCGTGTTTTGTTATGCCTTGTTTGGTTATTGGCACTGCCCAGCGTGTTTGTAATGATGCCCTTTGTTTGGTTCTTGTAGGGAACCTGATGAGCCAACAACAACAGTCCTGAAAACCCTTTTATCCATGATCCAGCCTTTTTGCCTTGTGTTGGTGGTTGTGGTTTGAACCAATGTTGGGTGGGTAGGGTATCCATAAAACCACGAATTCCAATTCTGGGGGGATAATAAGAAGAACCTGTAACCAGGTTTTCATTTTTCCTTAAAGAGTGAAAGAACCTAGCTGGAACCAGGTTTCCCAGTTGTATTTATTTAGGTGTGGAACCAGAATTGGAACTGAGATGAGATTTTTGGAAAAAAAAAACCAAATGTGACTAGAAACCAAGGGTTGACTGATAGTTAATCGTTGGTTTTGATCTGGGTTAATACGAACCAGATTGGAATCGATGACTCTGATTTTCAAAACCAAAACCTGAATTTAAAAATAAATTAAACCAGACCCAAAACTAAATTGTGGATTTCATTTACATGTGGGAAGCAAAACTTAGATAGTTTTAATTCATTTTTTTTGAACCAGAACCGAAGGTTCTTCATGAGGGTAAAGTACCGACCCAACACTCGTTTTAACTAGTGTGATTGGGTAGTTATCAGAAACAGGAACAGAGACCCTTACAATTATCAAGTTGATTCTTAAGGTTCATAACTGCGATTCTGAAGAATCAAAGAACTGAATCCAGAAATATTAGGGTTCATAAACCACAATTCTCCAAAATTGGAGAAAAGAAAGAAAATTCAAAAATCAGATAACTGCCGGTTCTTTCCTGGTTCCTTTTGCATAAACTGTCGATTTTTTGAGGTTTCTGAAACAACCTAAACTGCCGGTCCTTTAATTGTGAAATATTTTTTTAAAAAAACCAGAATTGACAGTAATTCACAAAATCAAATTCCCGTCTGTCCATTGCCACTGGCTTTAAACTTTTAAACCAATAACTTGGAACACAAACAATAGCTTAGAAAGCAGCTATGGAATAGCAAAAAGGCCATGGTTGTAGCAAGCCTTGGCTCATGATTTTTGTCCAATCAAAATGTTTGGAATCCCATAAATTCTTGGAGCACACATAACAATATGCTTGGTGATTTCAAACCTGTTGTTCTATAAGTGTTTTTCAACAACCCCAAGAGACAACCCAAGGTCTAACAATCCATGCAATACTTTCCCTTGCTCTAAAAGTCCACAAAGATTGACTTGGGGTTTTAAAGTTCATGCATATTTGGTGTTAGCTCTAAAAGTCTATGCATATTTGGCCTTGGGTTGCTCACAATTTTATATACCATATTTATGTATTCTTTAAAATATATGTCATACATGTCCATTCACATTGGGGGTTTTCATCTAACTATAAAGCTTTGGCCTAACTCGATCGTGTGTTGAAAATGGCATGTGTTCAAGGATCCTAGGCACGTGTCCAAGAAGGCCATGCTTACAATTAAAATAAGGCTATGATCTTCATTGAACTTCGAGTAGCCTATCTTAATGTCCAAGAAGCCTGAGCCCATACCCAAGAGACTTGCGCCACCTCAATGCATATGTTTGGAAAGTTTCGGCTGGCCCAAGTGTAGATTGCTAGAATTGACGTAGCCTTTTACCACAAAGCAACGAGCTTTTTAAGTTCAAAAGATTCAAAGTCACCCATCCTCCTTTTCAAAAGCCTAGGGACAATGTCTAGGCCTATGTTCAAAAAGCCCAGGCCCATGTCCAAGAAGCTTGAGACCTCACGAAAAAAAAACTTGGACAAACACCTCCTCAATCCAAGAAGCTTGAAATTGCCTTCACCCTATATTCAAAAAGCCTAGGACTTCACCAAAATGTCTTAGACAAATCCATTCCCCATCCAAGAAGCCCATGCCCGAGAAGGAGGAATCACCTTGACGGTATGTCAATAAAAACTAGGACCTATTAAACCCATACCTAGTCTAAAAAACCCATGCCCAAAAGGCATGAAATACCTTGACCTTATGCCAAAGAAACCTATGACCTCACTTTAAATATCAAAACTAACCCATCCCTAGTCCAAGCCCATGACCAAGATGCCTAAGCCACCTACATATGTTAAGAAAGGCCAAAGCCCCAAGAAGCAAAAGGGTCAGTTATATCCAAAGGCCTTTGCTAGATGAGAAGCCTTTATGTAACCTAGTGGAAAAAGCCCACAACTTCTCAATAGCAAAATGTAGCCTAGGAATTCACTCAAGCAACATATGGAAATGCCTAGACAAAGGTTTAGGAAAATACTCATGAAGCCTATGAAAAACCCTAGGAACCTTAATATGGGCCTAATCAACCAATAAAAACCTATGAAAAGACCTAAGGAACCTCTAAAGAAGCATAGGTACCCTAACAAAACATTGTAGCAACCTATTAAGAAGCCTAAGATTGTTTTTTTTTGAAGTACAAAAATCCTAGGAAAGAGCCTAGGCAACTTATGGAAAAGTCTAAATAACCTTTGAAGAAGTGTAGGCACCCTAAGAAATAGCCCAAGTAATCCATGAAAATGCCTTGGCAACTTAGGAAATAGCAAAGGCAGCCTAATAAAAAAATTATAAATAAATTTTTTTTTAAAAACCTAGGCACCCCAAGGAAAAGCTCAAGCACCTTGTGAAAAAGCCTTAGTAGTTAGGAAAAAGTTCAAACAACTTGTTAAAAAGCTTAAGCAATCTAAGAAAAAGCCCAAGATGCCTATGGAAAAACCTAGATAGTCTAGGATAAAGACTAGGCACCTTATGAAAAAGCCTAAGTAGTCTAGGAAAAAGACTAGGCACCCTATGAAAAAACACATGTAAATTGTCAAAAAGTTTTAGCAACCTAGTTTTTATTTTTGTATGTTTTTGGTGGTTTGGCAAGATATGACGAAGGAAGTAGATGAGATAGTTTCTGAAATGGAAGAAAATATGAGCAACCCAATGAAAACTATTCAAGGCTTTGTGGATCAAATTTCTTTAAAGTGATTGGCAAGGGGGATTTTGAGGAGATGAGGTGATAAGGAGGATATTTGAGGTTGACTAAGGAAGGACTTGGGAATCATATTTTTTGTGAAAGTTTTTAGGGGATGATGAAAGAGAAGCTAAGTGATTAATTTTTTGAAGAGGACTAAAAGTGTGGTTTTTGATTTTGGGTTGTTGCAAATAGGAGAAGTTGTGGGAGTGAGGTTTGTAAATCTCTATCTCGAGGGAAAGTACAAAAACAATCCGTTGCGCAATGTACTCAAGGAGGCAGAGTATCTATCTTAAAACGGGGTATGATGGCTGAGCAAGGGGAATGATGAGAAGTTTTAGAGGTTTCGAGAGCAACCAACAACTCTTCTCAAGAGTCTGTGTTTGTGTTTTGTTTGTATCTGGGTTTTGTTATCTTGTTTTTCAAGAGCGAGCACCCTAATTTTGGGAACTCCAAAGGACTATAACAGTCCATTGAGTCTACAAGGTTGATCACAGAAGGGATGGGTGTAGTTCTCTGTAAGGATTTTTGAAACAATGACTTGGGGAAGTCAATGTGTTATATTCATGTCTTTTGTCTTGTCAAATGGAGCAACGGTGTCAAGGAAATTTGATCATGTGATTTGTGTGGGTTTGAGAACTTTGAGAAAAGAGGCTAGTGGGCTCAAGAGAATGAAATCATAGCGATCTAACTCCCTGAAAACCTCAAGCCTCTCTATGATGAAGAAGGTGATTTCTTTGCCGGTTTCTAAATAGAATTTAGGTGGACATTAGCTCAAGCTAATGTGAAGTTTGGAGAATGTATTTGTTGTTTAGTATATACATGTTTGCATTTTATTTGTTTGTGTCCTTGTTTTTTGGTGATAGAAGGCCTAAACAACCTAAGAATAAACCCAATTAGTTTAAAGCTTAAATAAGGAAGAAAATGTATAAGTAGCTTAAAAAAGCCTCTCTAGCTTATTTTAAAGCCTAGTCCATTTATGAAAGAGCCCATGAACCTGGCCTAAGCAACCCAGCACCAAAGAAAACACATTACCTACCCTGGTTCCCTAGTTTTTGGTTCATCAAGTTGGATTCCATATAAATAGCACTTTGCATTTCCCCCCCTATTGTTTTTACCTTCCTACACTTTATCTTGTCATGGCTAAACTTTTATCTTTTGGCAAAACCTTTATATTTCATGGCTAAACCTTTTTTTCTTAGCAACCTTTCTACTTGTTGGTTAGTTCTCCACCTTTTTACACAACCTCTTTACTTCATGGCTAAATCTTTATCTCTTGGCAAAACCTCTTTACTTATTAACTAAGCTTTTATTTTTTCACAAAACATCTCTATTTCTTGGCTAAGCCTCCACCTAATAACGAAACCTTTTCAATTTTTTGCTAAACTTTTACCTCTTGGCAAAACCATTATATTCCATGGTTAAACCTTTATATATTAGCAAAACCTTTATATTTTTGGCAAAATTTCTACATACTAGCAAAATTATTTTATTTCATAGCTAAACATTTATCTTTTGGCAAAACATCTCTAATTCATGGCTAAACCTCTACATCTTGGCAAAACCTCTCTAATTCATGGCTAAACTTTTACTTGTTGGAAAAACTTTTTTTTTCATGGTTAAACCTTTATTTCTTGGCAAAACCTCTTTACTTCATAGCTAAACATTTATATTTTGGCAAAACATATCTATTTCATGGCTAAACCTCTACATCTTGGTAAAACCTCTCTAATTCATGGCCAAACTTTTAGCTGTTTTTTTTTTCATGGTTAAACCTTTATTTTTTGGCAAATTTTTTTTGCTTCATAGCTAAACATTTATATTTTGGCAAAACATATCTATTTCATTGCTAAATATTTATGTCTTGGCAAAACTTCTTTATTTCATGGCTAATTTTTTAATATTTTGGTAAAACATTTCTACTTCATGACTAAACCTCTACCTCTTGGTAAAACATTTTTAGTTCATGGCTAAACCTTTTCCTCTTAGTAAAACATCTCTACTTCATGGCTAAACCTTTACCTCTTGGTAACACCTTTCTAATTCATTGCTAAACTTCTACCTTGTGGTAAAACCTTTTTATTTTTTCATTAAATTTTTATATCTTGGCAAAACCTCTTTCTTTCATGGTTAAACTTTTACCTCTTGGCAAAACCTCTCTACTTCATGGCTAAACTTTTATCTCTTGGCAAAACCTTTTTATTTCTTGGTTCAATCTTTACATATTGGCAAATTATTTTACTTCATGGCTAAACCTCTAGCTCTTGGCAAAACCTCTCTACTAAACCTTTACCTCTTGGCAAAACCTCTTTACTTATTAGCTAAATTTCTACCTTTTAACAAAACTTTTTTATTCCAAACTAAACCTTTACTTATCGGCAAAACCTTATTATTTTCTTACTAAACCTCTACATCTTCATAAAACTTTTTTCCTTCATGGCTAAACTTTCACCTCTTAACAAAACCTCTCTACTTAATGGTTAAACCTCTACCTTCTAGCAAAAACTTTTTTTTTTGGGGCTAAACTTTCACATTTTGGCAAAAGCTTTCTACTTCATGGCTAAATCTTTACCTCTTGGAAAAACCTCTCTAGTTCATGTCTAAACCTTTACCTTTTGGAAAAACCTTTCTACTTCATGTTTAAACCTTTACCTTTTGGCAAAAGCTTTTTATTTCTTAACTAAACTTTTACATATTTTTTTACTTATTAGTTAAACCCCTAATATCTTGGCAAAAAATATATATATTCATTACTTTACTTTTAGCTTTTGGCAAAACCTCTATACTTCATGGCTAAACCTTTGCCTCTTCGCAAAACCTCTTCAGTATTTAACTAAGCTTTTACCTCCTTGGAAAACATGTCTATTTCATGGCTACACCTTTACCTTTTGGCAAAACCTTGATATCTTTTTGGTTAAACATTTACCTTTTAACAAAACCTTTATATTTTCTTAGCTAAACCTTTTTTCAATAAAAGTTATAAACATATATTTGACTTGGGCTCCACATTGCTACGCACTACCAATGACGATGAAATGACCCAAAAAAAAAAAGGGTTTACATTTGAAAACTTTATTATTTTCAAATATATATATGATCCAAATTGTACAAAAGGCCACCCAATTATCATCCAAGGGAAGATTTAATTAGCCACCTTTGTTTTTAATTCATTGAAATTTTGGAAGCGATTAGGGTGGATAAACATTAAATCAACTAAGCGGATTAAATCCTTAAATTAAGTATGTAAGGGAAAAGTTTTTATTGGAAACTAACTTAATCTCAAAGAGAAAAAAACCATGTTAATCTCTTGAAATAATCTCAACGTATTCATATGAAATAACACATATTTACATTTGTATGAAATTGGAAAGACACAAAGATTCCAAAAGACATTGAAAAAAAAAAAAGATTTGTTTCTTTTTCGATGTCTTAGGATCCATAAGGACATTTTGAAACATTACAACTCGTAAAATGTTTTTTTTTAAAAAAATTCTAGTTTGGAATTGACCTCTAATAAATTTGTAATTTGGAATTGTCTTTTTGTAGAACCTATGACTATAACCCATCCCACCTAAAGTGGCTCCAACGAAATCACTATCACTAGAATTAATTTTAGAATTTTAAAAGTCCAAAAATAATTTAAAACAATTTGGATAGTTCAACCAACTTCAAAATTGCAAATTGAACCTAGTGGTCAATGGGCTCAATGCATATCATTATCAAAAATGATCATAAGGATCAGATTATAAATGGTGAATTTGAATATTGTGTAGATCACAAATGCAAAAAATGAAATGAAATTAATACGTGGTGGTCATCAAGTGATAAAAAGTGAAAAAGGAAAACTCAAAAAAATTTAGGCCAAAAAGGATTTGAAGAATTTAAAACATTTTCAAAATAAAATAAGGCTTAGGATAATTTGAATATTGTGAATAGCAATCATAAAATATCCATCATTTTAAATAGATTTTATTATACAAACAAAACATTACATTAGGTCATACAAAATAAAAGCTATGAAACTTGGACTAAAAGTTTGAAAACCCAATGAAATCATTATTTGCTTGCATACCACTGCTAGCACAATTAAGATAGTTGTGATTCTTGAATAGTTGGATATGCAACTACATCAGCACCTTCTTGAAATATAAATCCAATTAAAGAACATCATTTTCTACCCCTTAGAGCTACAAACATCATCGCGGATTTGCAAACAATAATCTAAACTAATTGTAAGCAAAATTCAATAATTGGATAAGTAAACATAATTCAAAAGTGAACAAAGAAAACACACAAAATTAATTTGTGTCAGGTATAAGAAGAGTTCATACCTAAAAGAAGTTGAATAATGCCATTTTCCCCATTGTCATTTTCAAATATTGCATGAACTAAGAATAATTCAATGAAAGGGTGAACACTACAAGAAATTTTGTATAATGTAACCATCCAACTTCTGACTACATGCAACTATCCATCATTTGTAACTATGTTTTATAATTTTTACAACTAGTAACCATCTTTATAATTTTTTTACTATTTTTGGGACCATGGTGCAATTATTACATTGTAAATCCTTCCATATCGACTAACTTCTTCAATTTTTCATCTAAAAATAGGCCATTATGTTCATTTAGTCGCAAATTTGGTTGTAATTTGGTTACTTTTGTGGTGTGCATATACATTGTGTGTACATAGATGTTTTTGACTACATTAAGAGTATATTTAACATGTAATCAAAGTACATGAAGCATATATTAAATCCTATTTATTATATTTAAATTCTAGTGACAATAATTTCATTAGAGCTCGTTTAGGTGGGATGGGTTATAGTTGTAGGTCATACAAAAAGACAATTCCAAATTGCAAATTTATTAGAGGTTGATTTGAAACCATAATTTTTAAAAATTAAATATTTTACAAGTTGTAATGTTTCAAAATGTCTTTATGGATCCTAAGATATCAAAAGAGGAACAAATCTCTTTATTTTTTTCAATGTTTTTTGGAATCTTTGTGTCCTTTCAAAAAAAATTTTGAATCTTTATGTCTTTTTAATTTCATACATATGTTTACATGTAATGTCATACAAATGCAAACTTGTGGTATTTCATTTGAATATGTTGAGATTATTTCAAAAGATTAACATTTTTTTTTCTTTCAAATTAAGTTAGTTTCCAATAAAAACTTATCCCTTAAATACCTAATTCAAGGATTCAATCCCCACTTAGTTGATTTAATGTTGATCCACACTTATTGATTCCAAAATTTCAATGAATAAAAAAAATTGGTGGCTAATTAAATCTCCCCTTGGATGATAATTGAACAATATTTGTACAATTTGAATCCTATACATATATGAAAATAACAAAATTTTCAAATGTAAACCTTTTTTCTTTTTTTGGTCCTTTCATTATCACTGGTAGTGTGTAACAATGTGAAGCCCAAATATATTTAGCCTATATTCAACACATGTTGAACACATATTATTTCATATTACTTCGTTTATAAACATATTTAAAAAATTAATCATCTTAATTTTATATTATGGTTTGTTTACAAATATACCATATTTATTTTAATGTATAATTAAATTATCATGGCAAGGTCATATGAAGATGACATAATCTAATTAATGTCAAACCAATATTCATTATTAATAAAATAATAATATCAGAAAATTTATTAAATAATGTAAAATATGGAATAATAATTTAAAAATGACTTTGAATGAATTAAAAAATTATATTAATTAATTACTGATCAATTAATACGAATAATTATTTGATTATAATGAAAATATGAAATAATAATTTATTTATTTAATAATATTAATTAATTAAAAATTAATATTGAAAAATCAATAAATAATTTACAAGACTTAATTAAAAATTTAATCTGTTTATTTAACCAATTAAACATTTTAGTATATATAACATTCAATATTTACTGGTCTATTTGATAAATTTTTCATTTCAAGCTATTAATCAAACCACAAATTATAAATAACTAATGAAGAAGTTAGTTATTCATTCATTAATTATTCATTTAATTAATAATCATTAATATTTATTAATTAAGAGTTATAGTAAATAGAATGTTAATATTTATGTAGATTATAAAATTATTAATTAAAATTTCACAAATTCAATTATTTAGTTATTAATAATGATTAATTAAATTGGTTTCTTATTTAGTTCATAAGTTCAAAATTAATAATTAATGTTTATTGGACCTTTTAATGAATATTTCCAAGTCCAACCATTGGACCTTTTTTTGACAAGTAATGCATGTCCTCTAAAAGACTTAGTGAAAAAATCGCTACAATTAGAATTTTAAAGGGCCTAACTTGGCTCATTGTTAATGAATAATGTTTCGTTTTCTATCCCATAAGGTAGCCCTCAACATGCAAAGTACACATGATTCAAATCCTTAAAATAATAATATGTCCTTGTAATGAGTTGACCCTAGATCTTGGTGAATTATTCATGTCCCCAAATTGATTAACAAATGCATGTGGCACCAACAAAGGAAGAACTTGCATCACATCTTCCAACAACATACATGACCAAATTGCAATATATATATTTTTTGAATTCTCAAGAAAGAAAATGTTGCGTTCTAGTTCTTGCTTCTAATTTGTTAATGTTAATATTGCTCCCCTTCACATGACATTTGCTTTACAGAACAACACATTGTGGGAAGCAACACATCACACCATTCATGTTGAGAATCAACAATTTTGTGGGGGCAAGAGGATATGATTGAAAATGCTTATGTGGACATGTTAGGAATGAACATGAAGTTCAACCTAGTTTGCGCTAGGCCAAAAAGTAGATGCTTTGAAGATAAAAGCTAGTTGTAACATTTGCAATAATAAAATTAAATATTTAACATATTTGAAAGGAAGTTTTCAAATGTTTAACTAAAGAATCCAAATATGAGTAATTAAGAATACATTACAATTTTTGTTCATTTTCAATTTCACATTGTTACAAAATGAAGGTTTGCAACATTTTATATTGTCTTGGATCATCACAAATAATACATTTAATCATACCAAAAGGATTGTGTTGTACAAATTTGGAAATACCATATTCGGAAAAATGAAGAGATTCCAATTAAAGGAGAATGGTACCTAACAAAGAATGGTCATCCCCATAAAACCCATCAAAAATTTCCAAAAAGATGGCATTAAATGACCCATTAAACAAACAATTTTATGACATATCATTTACAAGTTCAACATGTTGCCAACGTGGATGTATAAATACGTAAAAATAAAATGTTAAGGATTTTGTGAAAAATAGGCTTTTTAGGTAATTTGGCAAGAAATGAGCAATTTGCATGCAAAACTCTTGATCAAGTACTCTGGAAGGATTGATGAAGATTTGTGTTTCATGTTAGACTTGATCCAAATAATTATAAATGTTGTGACATTGGGCTATGGACCAAATATACATGTGGAATTGCATTATACATCTCTCTAGGAATTCCTTTAATCAAGGCTTGAGAACAATAGGCCAAGATGGAGCTCTTTGATATTTGCCCTTATTGAAACATGTGGCAACAAGAACTCCATTCCAATTAGAAATAACATGCAATGGACTCACCTTTGATGAAGGTGAACGAGACATTGGAAAGTTGATTCTTGAAGTTGATGGCATTTTATGCAACTTTTGTTCACTTAAAGAACGTGAATTTGGCAATTCCACTTCTTCTGCCATCTCATGAAACAATGGATCAATTACATAAAATAACCAACATAAAGGAGTGAAAAAAATCCACAAAATGAAGTAGTAAATAAATTAAGGAGACAACCCAAGAATAGATTTGAAGGAGAAAAAAAGGAAAAAAATTGGGCTATTCACTAGGTATGTCAACCAATTTCTATAAAACCTAATGTTACATTCCATGGTGCCTTTTTCAAACAACATTTGGAATTTGACATTATTTTTTGTGAAATTTCTAATACCACCAAAGGAATTTTTTTTAACAAGGTGGAAACACTAAGCCTAGAGTAATGAAACGACTTCAAATACAAGAAAATAGTTCCCAAGATATCATTTTCCTTTTCTTTTGCTAGCTTGTAAGACTCAACAAAAATGACATTAAAGGGAAGGTTTGGAAACATCTATAAGGCATATCGTTTACCAACAATTTATTTCCATGTGAGTATTGGGGTACCTAAGGAAAAAACCGTAAAGTTTTTTTTATGATAAATAATTTTATCATGAGTGGGACAAATGTCACATTTAAAGGCCTTTTTGGTGGGAAATTGCATATAATGCTTGTGAATTTTGCATAAATATCAACGGATAATCCTTCGAGGGTCAATCTTTATACTCATTTCTTCCACTACTTTCTTCAAATAGGTTTTCATCTTGTAATGTTGAACTAAAATCCATATGTATATAATAAATTATTTGATGCACCTCATGAGGAATTCCTTGAGACCTGGCCTCCAAATAACCATCTTGTTTAATATGGGTGGATAATGAGTAGATATGTTATATGGTAAAGTCCACATGTGATTAATTGAAAAGTATTGCTTCCTAATAAGGACACCTTTTAATTCAAAAATTAGAGGACTCACCTCAAGGTCCCTTATGTCTGTGAATGGAAGAGATCTAAGAACTTTGCAAGTAAAAAATTGAAATTTTGACCCCTATTTTTCCACCAATGTCAAGGGAAACTAGAGGAAATTTTTCATTTTTCAACATCAAGTTTGCAAATGGGGATTGTGACTGGGATGCACAAAGGGAGGCATGGATGGCAAAGACAAAGGTGAAACGGGGACCTTGAAATTTGACATGGCAAAGGCATACATGGAGGTGATGATGGTGTTGTGTTTTTCAATTCCATTTCCTTGCCATCTAGTTGTTTAAATAATAGAATGACAATCCTCCAATTTCCACCATGGCCATAATGAAACCCTAATTTTCCCCAATCAACCAAATCTTTAGAAATATTGTCATTGAACTCCTCAGATTCATAGCCAACATCAACGAAACAAACCCACACCACAAATGGGACTATGGCCAAGATGACACAAAAGGAAGTGGGTATATCAAAAATGGAAGCACGGATGGTAAAGACAAAGGTGCACATTGAGGTGAAGATGTGAAGTTTAACGTAGTGAAAGTAAACATGGAGGCAATGATGGTGTCATGATTCTTGATTCCAATCCCTTGCTAATTAGTTGTCTAAGTAATTGAATTGCAATCCTTTGATTTCCACTAAGGCCATAATGAGATTTTAATTTTTCCCAAATCAATCAAATCCTTAGAATTACTTTCACATAACTCCTCAAATTCATAGCTAGCATCAATGAGAGGAGTTGACACATTTGGTTGAACATCAATGTCAAGATGAACCTTAAGAAGTTTTTTCATTTTTACTTTTATGTGGACAATGAAGACCACACAAGAAAAATTCCTCAAACTCATTGCTAGAACAAAGATTTAGTCGATTTCCTTAGCTTTAAAATGACATCTCCTGCCAAATGTGAAATGATTATATTTGCTTTTGCATTCTATGGTTAGCAAATTTCAGCACAACCATCACCTACATAAGAACATGAATCATGTCAATGTGTGGCGCCAACTTTTAGAGAAAAACATATATAAAAACCACCTAGCAACCACCAAAGGGATTGAAAACAACAATCACAATACACCAACAACCATATCACAACTTGGGGGATAACATTTTATTCCTCCCAAATTTTTTTTTGCTTTAAATTTCAATTTGATCAACAAATGAATCTAATGATTCAAAATGTCACAAAATCATTTCAACACTATGGAATTGAATTGAAGGCCACCAAGTGGCCACTATGTCAATTTCCATTTACCAAGGAGGAGCGATCAACTATGTGGCCACTACTTCAATTTCCTTCTACCAGGGAGGAGTAATTGACCAAGTGGTTGGAAAGTTAATTCCCCTTTATTAAGAAGGAACAAACCATTTGACGGCCACCATGTCGATTCCCTAGGTTGATTTCCTTCTACCAAAAAGGAACAAACCACCTAACGGCTACTAGATGGATCTACTTCAACGCAAATTAAAAGGAAACAAATGGGAAATCTTTTATGTGTATCATATTAATTTTACAAATCAAAATTTATCCATCTTATATTCATGAATACATTAGATTTTCTTTTTATTGGAAAAATATGGAGATGAAATAGTTTTTTAAATAGAAGGAAGCTTGTGATTGCTTATTTAATTATATCCAAGTAAGAATTTAAATCCTCAATAGGTACTCTATCATGTGTATCATATTAATTTTAATGAACAAAAAATTGTTCATAAAAAATGCATCAATGTTTTTTTATCAAAAATGAAATCAATTGCTACAATGAAAAAAAATCGAAAAAGGAGGCTTGTGATTGTTTATTTAACTACATTTTTGAAACACTAGTAGAAAACCCCCCATTTTTAACCAAAAGTTTTCAACTACATGACATTTGCAACTATGTTTCAACTAGATTTTTTAATTTTTAAATAAAATTATGGCAATTACCAATTAAGTTGATTCGTTTACTATATTGCTATATAGTTGAAAACATTTTTCAACTACATGGTCATTTGCCAAATATTCCTAGCATCAACAATGTTTCCAATTTGAACTTCCAACTATGTTGGTAAACAATGTGAACCATGTTTCAACTCAGGGGTCATTTTTGAAATATTCTTAGCATCTAAGGTTCTTTAGTTGGCACGCAATCAAAACATTGATTAATGTTCAACTATTTTGGATGATAAAATGTATGGATGATAAAATGTACTAGAGGATGGATGAAATATAGTCTTGTTTGCAACTATTTCTTTCAACTAAGTTAAACAACTAATATGTAACTTTAAATTTTATACATATAATATTATAATATTTATTTAAAATTATGATAACATTAAATTACATGTAATTTTTAATTATATAAATGATTGGTTTTTTATGCATATAAATATTAAATTTTAATAAAAAAAATGTGAGTATTAATGTTTATGTTCAGTACACATGTAATTTATTATTTATATGTAGATCATTACAACATATCAAGTAATGATACATAATTAATAATATTGTGGAACTATAATGTTTATTCAATTTCATTGACATGATATCTTAATATTTGTTTAAAATTATGATAAATACTCATTAAACATTAATGTACCCTATGTCATTGGCCCAAGTTTGAATGCATTCAATTGAATTTTCCTTCCAAACCCCTTTTTGCAATTTGTTTGAATTTCCAACAACAATACATACCCACCAAAAATTCAATAATATTGTTCACATTTTAGGTCTCAAAATTATGAAATCAATTTTATTAAATCAAACTTGGTGAGGGCTTTCCAACAATACCAAGAACGCCCCCAAATTCCAATATAGTTTTCAATCTTGGTTTCTCAAAAAATTCAATGAAAAAGTGGTTCAATAATCAATAGATTCCACACTGTGGCTCCAAACATTTAAAACCAAATCATTGCACCCCTATTCATTGAGAACTTGATAAGTTCCATAACATAACTTAAAACACCGTGGTTTGGGAAATATCATTATGACAAAACAAAAAAAACTACTTTCTTTCATGGATAAATAAAGTAACACGTGTTGTTGGCCCCAAGTGTGAACACACTCAACTCATTTTCCTTTCTAAACCCAATATCTTCCACCTTTAAGTATGAAAATTATGAAATAAATTTCATTAAATCTAACTCAGTGATTACTTTCCAACAACACCAAGTACACCTTTGGATTTGAGTAAAATTTCTATTTATGATTTTATTAATGTTTATTAAGAAAATGTTCAATAGTCAATAACCTTTGCATTGTAGCTCCAAAAATTTTCAATCCAAGTCAGTGCACCACTATTCATTGTTAGGTTTTCAAAGATATCAATAGCATTATATAAAATAATTTGGTTGGGAAATTTCAACACAAGAAAATAAAACAAAACAAATTATCTACCTTCATTAATATATTAAATTATGTGTAAAATATCTTTGTATAAAATGAATGGTTATCTATGATGCAAATTGTTTTTTGCACACAAATAATAAATCTTGATTGAAGGAAATTTAAAGAAAATTTGAAATATAAATTTGTAATAATGTGCATGTTCAATACACCTAATTATTATTTATATGTAAATTGGATTTTAGTTTACAACATATCAAATAATGATACATAATTAGCATTTCTTGTGGAACTCTAATGCTTATTAATCTTTATAGACATGATATCTCAATATTTGCTTTAAATTGCAATAAAAATTCATTAAACATTAAACTACATGTAAATTCTATTTGTGCAAACGAATGCTTGTGTATGATGCAAATATTTTTTGTGCATTTAATATTAAAATTTAATTTCAAAATAAAATTTAAGGAAATTTTGAAATATGAGTTTGTAATAATGTAAGTTCAATATATGTAATTTATTATTTCTTTGTAAATCAAATGTTAAT
>Ga0116227_10004439_pt1 | contig 30473 bp, 25 predicted proteins | sample S1TSphgellanicum_FD_89693 | JGI IMG/M metagenome (GOLD analysis project Ga0116227, IMG submission 89693) | Host-associated microbial communities from peat moss isolated from Minnesota, USA - S1T2_Fb - Sphagnum magellanicum MG | ecosystem: Host-associated > Plants > Peat moss > Unclassified... | reverse complement strand
TGTGTGGTTGTGTTTTGTTTTGTTTCTTTTTCCGATCACACTGCTTCTTTTTTTTGTATTTTTTTAGGGGGTTTTCTGCCCCCCCCCCCCCCCCCCCCGCCCCCCCCAACAAAAGGTAAATCTTTCAAAGTTGGATGTTAGATTTTTGTTTCTTCAGGGAGTGAGACAACTGAAAAGACAGCACAGGAAGCAAGCTTCTTCTGTGTTTCAGGTTCTTTGCTCAGTGCCAGACAAATGCTGTAGCATTCTGTTGTTGTCTTCAAGAGTTGGGTGGTGTCTCTGTGCACTCATCAGTTTTCCAGCCTGCTATACACATGTGCATTTAGTACTATCTGGACCCTTCAAGAAATCTTCTTTTATTTGTTTCTTTAAATAAAATTATTTGTTCCTTTGCCCCTTTGTGACCCACTTCCACTTTTTGCTCTTCTAGCTTGGACTTGGGTCCCCTCTGACATGCCTTTCTATGCAGACCCTCAAGTATGGGGGTTCGCCTAGTCAGGGCCCAAGTTCAAACCACTGTGGGGCGACCCTTGCAGCAGCTAGGGTTGTGAGTCTAAGTGCTGGGCTGGGTTTGAATCCCGGTTTGACAACACTGAGCTGCATAAGTGCTAGTGAGAAAGGGTTCAATAAAGGGGGCTCAAGGTGATGTCCTTGACACACCAAGTCCTTGAATTTAACAAGTCTACAATTAGGCCTAAAGACAAGAGATGGTAATCCCGGACGACAAAGCCTTGGACCACTTGGGAAGTTCACCATGGGTTTTAGCTCCACCCATCTAAAGGTCTTGGTTGCCCCTAGGTTACAAGACAAGTCTAAGTGTTGAAGCTTCACCATGTGTGTGATTTTCCATATGCAGATAGCGTAGGTGTTTAGCAAGCATGAACGAGACAAAGGTGGCAAGGAATGGCACTAGGGTGGATCAGGGTGCAATAAGTGATATCAAAAAAAGCTCCTAAGGTCAATTTGAAAAGCTTCTAAAGTATTTGGGGAAGGAAAAAAGGTTTCTAAAACAAATGGCCTTGGATGAGCTCATACCCAACATTGTGGTTGTGGTGGAGCCCAAAGCCAAGAAGAGGTACAAGACCAAATAGGAGAAAGAGAAAAACACAACTATCGAAGAATTGATTGCTTTAAGGCAAACCGTGGTTGGTGAACATCTCTATGATGAAGAGGTTCAAAACATCCAATAGATGGTGGAGGAAGCCGCAAAGGCCCCTCCATGCAAAGTAAAAGAATGATAAAGGGGAAGGATTCCTTCCCCCATTTCTCAAAGGAAGGGAAGAACGAAGGCAAGCATGGGCTCGTCGGTGAGAACTCCTACAACTCCCAAGAAAATAAAAGGAAATAAAAGGTTCCTAAACCAAGGGAGGAGTCGCTTGAACACATTGACTTTCACTTGTCATCTGAATGAATCAAGTGGAGATGTGCATTCCTTAATTCTTCCTTTGAATCGGCTGAAAAGAAGAAAAGGGGGCAAGTAGGTTCTGGAACGTAAAAAATGGACAAGTCTCTTGAAACATGGGAGGAAGCAAGTCCAAAAGTGGTGGACAAAATGTCCAAGGAATTTTTGGCCTTCCTAGATGCCTTCCAAACATTCGTGGTGTAACAAGGGGAAACCACAGCATAGAACAATGAAACGGCCAAACTCATGGGTCGAATCGCAGAAAGATTGGGTGTCATCGACAATGTTCCAAGTGGGGGCTCCACCAAGGTGAGCATAAGGGCAAGGTTGTTGGACTCCTTCATAGGGAAGGAGATCAAAAGGGTGCGGCCATGGCTACACCAAGTCAAGGCGTATATGGAGACACAATGCTTCAAAATTGACAAGAAGTGGATCCATTTTGCTCAAACTCTATTATAAGAGCACACATGGGAATGGTGGATGTTTTAGAAACATGAAACACCCGACCTCCTTGAAAACCGCACATTGGAGGAATTCAAATTGCAGTTGGATGGGAGGTTCATGCCACACCACTTGGCGCTTCGGGATGGGATGGAATTCTTGGAGCTCACCCAAGGGAACAACAAGGGCTTTTTGGCCACCTACGTCCAAGACTTCAACCGGATGCTAATTGTTGTCCCCCTTAAGGATGAGTATTCCAAGAAGTTGATCTTCCTACACAAGCTAAAACCATGGGTGTGGAAAATAATATATCAAAGGATTGATATTCCAAATATTTGTTGAAAGCTAATGAAGATGGTGGAATGCATGGAGGACTAAGGCCCCCCATGCCCCAAGGGTGAAATCGGAAATAAAATCACACAGAAAAATCAAATTGACCTTAATAATGGAAGCAAGGCCCACAACAAGCACAAGTGGGGCAAAGGAAAACGTGAGCTTCCAAGCGACAAGGAGAAGTCGATGGGCAAGGAGTTGTTGGCCAAGAAAATAAAACGGGACCTATCCAAGGTCAAGTGTTTCAATTGTGACAACAATGGACACATAATGAAAGATTACCCAAAGCCACCTTTCCCAAGGGAAAAAAATGATTGCATTTCCCAAGGGAAATTGATTTTCCAAAAGGGCTTTGTAGACGAAACAAGGGTTCATGAAAGTAAAGCCTCTAATTTGTTAAAGTTGAATTATAAGATAAATAACAAAATTGTGGGTTGTTCCTTGGATTCATGAGTTCCTAGTGATGCCATTTGGGTTGTGTAATGTTCCATTGACATTCACCACCCTTATGAATTCCATCTTCCACAAAAAGTTGGATGAATTCGTGATCATCAACATTGATGATATCTTGATGTACTCCTAGACCACAAAAGAGCATGCGAAGCACTTGGAATATGTTTTGAGTAAGCTCTACCAAAACAAAATTTTTGCCAATAAGGTGAATTTGCCTACTAAAAGATGGACTTTTTTGGGCACATCTTGTCAAGAGAAGGGTGAGGTTTGACTTTAAAAAGTTGCAAGCCATAAGAAACTAGAAAAGACCGGTCATGATCAAGGGAATACAATCTTTCCTAGGCCTAGCTAATTTCTTCTGAAAGTTCAATAAGGGTTTATTGCAAATGGTGAAACTACTTTCGAATCTCCTTTAAAAAAAACCATCCTTCAAATGGAAGGACGAGCAACAGAAGGCATTTGAAGACTTGAAAGAAAAACTTTCATCCACCCCTATTCCGAAGTTTCCAAACTTCACAAAATCTTTCAAAGTTCACACCAACATAAGTGATTTTGTTATTAGTGGGGTGCAAATGCAAGATGGACACCTAATTACTTTTGAGAACAAAAAGCTCTGAAGAGCACAATTACAATTGCCAATTCAAGAAAAGGAGTTGTATGTCATTGTGTGTTGCTTGAAAACGTGGCAACAATATTTAAGGACACACAAGACCAAAGTCTTTCTGGATAAGGTCTCCTTGAAATATTTTGAACCCAACCAAGAGCCTCAATCAAACAACTTAGATGGCATGATACTTTGGTGTTGTTGGATGTGGAGCTAATTCACAAACTAAGATGGGAGAATGTATTCCCCGATTCTCTAAATAGGAAGGAGGAATTTTAAGTGGCAAAACCTTCAAAACTTATGAAGTAAATGCCATCTTCCAAGGGGAAAATGACATGGAGAGGAAGATAAAGGAGGCTTATGTGTAAAACCCGCTCGCTCAAACTATTTTAAGAGTTGCACAAATGAAGGAAAGTGAAAAGCATCACCTTAAAGGAAAGATTGTTCAAATGGAAATAGTCTTGAATCTATGTGCCAACTTAGAAGTTGTGCACGAAGATCATGCAAGAAGAGCATGATGTGCCCATGTTGAAAGACCATGGTGAATGAACCGCGAGAGTGTCACAGGCATGAAAACAACCAAGTCTACAATTTTTTTAAAATCAAAACAAAAACAAAGGCATGCCTAATCCCAAATCTAGATCATGAAACAAAATAAACAAGAACACAACATGTGCGAAACAAAAATCCAACAAGATTTTATTATAAGGAATAAATAAAAACAAAACAAGGCTATGAAAAAAAAATGTACCCAAAACTAATGTTGAGCAGACTAAAGGTAATGGGGAATTTTACCTCTATTTATACATATTGAACATCTAGCTCAAAGAACTTCCAACCTACATGTGGCCCATGTGCACCCATGTATGAACTATAAGTTCCTTAAAAATGAACTAAAAGTGAACCAAGATTCAACTAAGAGGGAATTGAAAGTTAACTAAAAGTGAATTAAGACTTAACTAAAAGTGAACTAAAAATTAATTGAAAGTGAATTAAGAATTAATTAGAAATGAACTAGGACTTAACTAATAATGAACCAAAAATTAATTAAAAGTGAACTGAAAATGAACTAAAATTTAACTAGAAATGAATTTGAAATGAACTAGTATTTAACTAAGAGTGAATTAAAAGTTAACTAGAAATGAACTAAAAACTAACTAAAAATGAACTGAAATTAAACTAGGAGTTAGATACAAGTCATGGATGAACATTCAAATGAATGAATTCCATAACATTGGCATCCAACAAAGAATGGTTGTAGGAAAAAAATTATATCAGCCTGAAATGAAACATGACGTAAAACATTTCATGTACACATGTCAAATGCCAAAGCACGAAGTTCACATACAAAAAATAGTACAAACTATACATGCTTCTACCAATCCCAAATGAACCACAAGAGAGTATCCCCATACACTTCATGACCCAACTACTTGAATGGAATGGAATGGATGTCATTCTCATGGTAATCAATCGATTTTCCAAGTTAGCAAAAGTGGCTCCAATTCAAATAATCACAACAACTTTCAACTCGATAATTTTTTTTATTAATATGTGGGTCAAGCATCATGGGATGCCACAATTTATCGTAAGTGATAGAAATGTCAAGTTTATGGTGGGCTTCTAGAAACATTTGTTCCGAAAGGTGGGGACAAAATTGTTGTTTAACATGACATTCCATGCACAAACTAATGGCCAAACAAAGACGGTCAATCGGGTGTTAAATCAATACTTCAAAAATTATGTGAGCATCGATCAAAAAAATTAGGGCAAACATTTAAGCCTAGTGGAGTTTTGTTATAACTCCAAAACACATTCAACAACTAAGATGTCTTTGTTCGAATTAACGTTGGGAAAAGAAGCTAAAAAGCCAATGGACTTAACCATTCCCATGGGATGGAAAGACCACTCCAAGGAAGCTGTGGAAATGGTCAAAGGACATGAAGAGAAATACATGCAAGCTAAGAAGCTTTTAAATCAGACTCAAAAATAATATGAGAAACATGTTAATAAAACATGAAAGCATGTGAAGTTTGAAGTTAGGCAACATGTGTGGTTGAACATCCGAGATTTCAAAATGCCTAATGGATTGGCCCCATGAAATTTTACATAAGTCGCATATCAACATGTACACCTTAAAGTTGCTAGTTAATTTTGTGGCACATCCGACCTTTCATGTTTTGAAACTTAAATTGTTTCTATGGGATGAACAAAGACCAAAGTAAAAGCAAAGAATGTGACCAAAAGTGGATGCCATCAAACATAAGCTTACCACCAAAATTGAGGGCATACTTTGCGCAAGGTAGACATGCCTTCAAAGCAAGGACTACTTAATGAAATACAAGCAAGGACTACCTAATGAAATATAAGGGCTACCATCATAAGGAGGCAATGTGGATGAAACTTGTTCCTTATGACCACTTGCCAAAAATGGTGAACAAGTTCGAGCAGGAAAAGGGTCACGAACTTGAAGTGAAAAGAATTTGAAAGAAAAAGGACCCACTTACAAACAACCTAAGTGTTGATGAAGACATCAACCCCTAAAGTGGGGGAGAACATCCCACAAAATAACTAAATTTGTTAGTTTCACTAAATAAGGGTTAACATTTTTTGCGAATGTGGTTGGCCATGAAAAAGGTTAAAGTTCACGGTGGAGGACACGACTAGAGGAAACAAGGGAATGGCAACCATCGAAAATGGATTTAGGGTTGAACTCAAATAAAAAAACTCCAAGGTTTGATCAAGTGAAATCAAAGTTGTGGCGCTTGTAAATAAAATGGCACATCTTCAAATGGAAAAGTAAAACTTCTTACACATGAACTTGCAAATCGTGCCCCATTTGGGCAAAGGGGATTTGGAACGTAAAGCCCAGTCCAACACCATTTGTTGGCGCATTTGTAACCCTCGTTCAATGTGGTGATTAGAATTCCCAAGTTAGACTTGAAGTGGACTCTGAAGACAAAGAAATGGTTGAATAGGGGGGATTTAAGGAAGACGTCAAAAAAGTGAACGCACTGGGTGAAAACAAAAGGCACACTTCATAATACTTCCTACGTTGAGAACACAAAGACATAGTGTGAATGGGTTCCTTTGATTGGGAAATAATTAATCGCATCATTAAATTGAAGGAAAAAAATTGGCAGAAATGCCAAGGGTGATCACCCTGAAATAACATCAACGAGGACATTGACATCTTTAAAATGGGGGAAAGTGACATGCCCTTCTAAACGGACCCTCAAGTGTGGGGGTTCACCTAGTTCGGACCATCGTGGGGTGACCCTATGGCAGCTTGGGTTATGAATCTAAGTGTTGGGCTAGGTTCAACTTTCGACTTGACAACCACTACAACAAAATGTGTCTTTGTACGCCAAGTGATTTCACTAGGTTTTGAATGAATTCATTAGTCATAGTGAACAAGACTTAGTGGGGAAGTAATGACTTCACTAATTTAGTGAACAAGGGATTAATGAACTGCACCCACATTTTGTAGTAGTGACCTTCATAAGCCGCATAGGTGTTAGAAAGTGAGAGTTAGAGGAAGGGGGCCTAAGGTGGTGTCCTTGATGCGCCAAATCCTTGAACTAAACAAGTCTACATTTAAACCGAAAGATGGGAGATGGTAATTCTAGGCGACAAGGCCTTGGACCACTTGGGAAATCTCCAACGGGTTTTAGTCCCACCCATCTAAAGGTTGGGGTTAAACCTAGGTTACAAAACAAGTTTGAATGTTAAAATTTCACCAAGTGTGTGGTTTTCCATGTGTAGGTAGCATAGATTTTTAACAAGACACATCAACAAAACAAAGGCGGTGGGGAACGATTCTACAACGGATCCGAACGTGATTATCTCTCTCTCTCTCTCTCTCTCTCTCTCTCTCTCTCTCTCTCTCTCTCTTCCTTCATTTCCCCTTCCTTTTTCGAGTGTTTTGTTTAATGAAGTTTGCTAAGGTTTCATCATTTTTTTATTCTAGCATCTTGTGTGAGGTCTCATGATGCTTGGTTTGCAACTTAATGAGAATTGGGAAACTTGGTTTTCAACCCATGTGTGAGAAAAAGTGATAACCAATGGGATTCAAAGTGAGACCAGCTTGAAAACTGAGGCAATTTTCACGTGATTCCTGATAACTACCCAACATTGGTTTACACCTTGGGTTATATTTGCTATTGATCAATTGGACAAGTGTTTGAACAAATCACAAGTGTTGAAAACCCACAAATGAAACCACACCAAGAACAAGTTTTTGTCCAATTGATCAAAGACTAATTACTTTTTTAAACCTTCAATCCTTAAACAATTTGTCACCATTATTAGCATGAACTAATTACCCCTTTTTCAAAGCCCAGATACATATAGAAGTTAACGATTGTTTTTTTCTTCGTATACACATGCCCCTAGGGTTTTTTTTTTTTCAATTTTGTGATGTGCTAAAATGGCAATCATCCATAAGATGATTTAGTTAGATTTGGCTACATATTAAATATGAAAATATATTTTTAAAAATCAATCCTTCCATATATATTCTTGACTATATATTCTTTCATCATGCATGCCATTTTCCACTTTCCTCCCCATTTTTTTCCTTCTTTCTTTGTTGAATTGGCTACATTTTCATAACTATTATATTAAACCTTGGAAATAGAAGAAAAAGAGGAAATGCAATATTGCAAATGTTATTGTGTATTTTGTTCATTTATATGTTTAGATTTTTTTATACAATTTTACATAAGGTGTAGAACCATATAAATGTATGTGTTTTTTGTGAATTACATTTACACTTACACAAATATTAATGTATTAATGAAAATTATACATTTTTTTATACACACTTACATTTACCCAACATGTACATCAAAAACCATATACACACAACATTTTTTTCCCATTTAAAACATTTATTGCTTTCAATTTCATAACTATATTGAAACAACATAATTGGTCACAATTTCAAACACCCAAATTTCTCTCTCTAATTTTCACCCATCCAAATTCTTTTTTTTCTAACCAAAGTTCATTAAATATTCAATAGCTCCAACCTCTCACACACACACACACACATAATTGTAAGTTGATGCGATAAATTGATGAAAAAGGTTCAAATATGTTTTCATCAAGGTGTCTGATAATGTTGATGTTTTACACCTTCATTGAAGCATCAAACTAATGTTCTCACATTGTTTGTCTAGCATGGAAATTGGAACACCCACATAGGTTTTCATTGTGCATGCACATGGTTCATCCTATTAAGGTTTGCCAAACCCATTGACCTTTCAATTTTAAAATGCATGACCTAAACCATGGTTAAATAAAAAGAAACACCATTCATCTTTCAAAACATAAAAGAGTGAAATTTATGAATCCAAGTATCATCAAGGTAAGGTTACCTTATTCTATATCATTTGAATTAAACTTTTATTGTGTCCCTATTTCTTGTTATTTGGTTATTGATTATTTTAGTAAGATCCTATCCATGTAGGTTTTAATATCTTGAATCAAAAAAATATTCTCCCATTTAAAAATGATTCGAAAACCTTGTAATTTTCCCTTTGTTCATCCTAGTCAAATCCATTAAAAAAACATTTTCTCTGAAACATTTTTATGAAATTTCACAATAATTAATAAATATTGGAGTTGAAATATTTCAATTCGTTATTATTATGGATGAGGCTTGGAAGCAATGCACATGCCCCTAAAGGGCCTAAAATAAACATGCAATTTTTCATAGAAAAAGCATGATCCAAACCTACATAGATATTTTTGGACTTGCACTTGTATTGCAGTATGCAATTTTAGAATTCCAAAATAAAAAAATATCTGATAACATGGTTGGTAAAAAATATGGTACGTTATTAGGTTACACTTATTGTTTCCAAGCTTCATCCACAATAATCTTATTCTACTACAAAGACATTTATTAAAAGTGTAGGACAATGAAATAAAATTGGTTTCTACCAAGGTTTCAAACACTACATGAAACTTTTAACTTGAAAATGATGTGAATCTAGTCAAAACATTCAAAGGAAGTGGAAGAAAGAAATTGGAAATGGGCTAAGGACATTAATATAAATCATTCATAGTGTTGGATTTTGGTAGTTTTATATTACAACTATTAGATTAAGTCCTCACATTTTTCCATTTGTTTGTAGGGTGTTGTTGCATCTATATTCTTATACAAAATTGTTACATTAAGTAGTGTTGTAGTGATGAAAGCAACTACATTTATTTATCTAATTACTCAAGCATTAACAGTCCACACATATTCCAACATTTTAGAATGGTGAAGTAATCAATATTTTTTTATGATTTTATGATTTTGTGTTATCAAGTGAACAAGGTGTTCATGTATACTAAAATCATGTGGCAAAAATTAAAAAATTGTTGCAAAAATACCATACTAGATAAGTTGTGCAAATAGTGTTCCATATTAGTGTTGGGAGGGTAAGTGTGAATACACATATACTCCTTGCATAATACTAAGTAAGTGTAAATGATTTACACTTATCTTACCCAATTTTTGGCATTTATGTTTACTTTACACACCATGTAAGTGTTTTTACATTTACAACTGCAGAGAAGAGTTGTAAAAAAAATCATTTACATAGCCATGTGTAAATCTATTGGCAATCTAAATGTAAACATTAAAAGAAAATTGAAAAGAATCAATCAATTTAGCATTCAATTTTAGTCATAATGGACAAATTTAGAACTAAAAAACATTATATTGGTCATTTGAGACAAATACCATTCTAAAATTAATTACAAAAAACACCATGTGGCATAAAAGTTGAATTGACAATTGCAAAAACATATAGCTATAATCCATTTCTTCATCCATTATCATGAATGATCATGAGTATGACATGGATTGCATGTAGCCTATGTGGAACTTCATTTCACAATTAAATTTGTTATTACATTATGGATGGTTGCATGATGCCAAGTGTTTTAACTATCTAGCCTAACCTATTTACCTACCTACTTACCAAAAATAGTAGGAAAATAAGTAATAGGTGCCTACCCTAGTGAACTTAACCTAGCCTACTAGGCTAAGTATCTACTTACAAAAGTAAAATAATTGGTAGGTAAGTAATAGGTGTTTGCCCTAACCTAGCTAGCCTAGGCCTCCTAGGCTTGTCTTGCCTAGCTTTCATGCCCTACCTAACTTAACCTTGAAGGTGTAAGTATAAGGATTTGAACCCCTCAACTTTCAGGGAAATAAACCAAATCCTCATCCATTGCACCACACCCTTATAAAGTGACAAACTTTGTCAATTTATTTATTCAACATTTTGTGACATACACCATTTATGTAGATAGCTAGGAAGGTAGGTAGGTAGGCAGTAAGTGCCTATCCTAGCCTAACCTACCTATGATGCAATAATAACCTATCTTAACCTACCTATTAGCCAAAAAATATTTGTACACGTTGATAGATAATTGCAATAGTAGAGATGCCACTTGTCATCCAATCACATATGTATGGTTGGTAGAAAATATTACTTGCAAATACAATTGCAAAAATAACTTGGTTGTGAATCAAGTGCCACCAATAATCAATGACACATGCAATATTTTCATTAATCTTTTCATCTAAATTGTGGTAGTCACAAATTGTAATGTTGCATACATGAATATAATTTGAATCCATCATAATGTATTATTAACACTTGCAACTATGGTGACATGTAAAATTGTTACAAATGTAATCACAAAATGGGTTGATTTGGACATTATTTGCACTAGTTGTAAACATAGGATTGGAATGGACAAAGTTTCTTCTAGTGAAATGGATAGTGTGTGTACAAAAAATATTTTTGATTGGGTTCCAATTCCTTATTTATCTAGGATGGTTAAATCAACTTTTGTTTTTACTCAATCTACCTACTAATGACCCACTAGTCTTTACCTACATGCATTTACTATCTATTGACCACATGTTATTATACTTGTTTACCTACAAAAGTTATCATTTACAATGTGAGTAGTGAAGGTGAAAACCCAACATAAACTCAATTTGGGTTAGTGATAGTTGAGTTGTAAGAGGTTTCCAAGGGGTGGTGCATGGGAGGCCAATGGTTCACTTTGGCTTGTAATCACCACTTTCAAACTTCTTCCACTTACAACAAATTAATTTTTTACTCTGGCACTTACATTGTGTTGTGTAAATGATTTGGGGCATGTAATTGCAACTATATATATTATGTACCCTTAGTGACTATACCTACTTGCAATCCCTATTAATTAGTTGTGGGTGCAATCCCAAAGCTCAATGTTTAAAAAAAAATTGGCCACTTTAATTAGCCCTTCACTAAAAGAAAATCTTTAATACTCCATAAATAGAAGTATTTACTACCAATACAATATTATGGAAGTGCTTTATTTTCACCCACCTATATTATACAATAAAAGAAACATACTATTGGGCAAAGGATATGGGATAAACTATGGTGCCATTGGGAAAATATTTTGGGTGCATGTTGTTTCATTTCATTGCTTAAGTAGAATTCATATTCCTAACTTTGTTCAACACCAATTTTTTGCATGAGCATTTACAAAAGCTTGGGTAGCTCTTGTGACTCATGCTAATTAGTTAAGATGCATCCCAAGGGTTGTTTTTCAATGGGTCACTTTGATTGGCCCATTATCCAAAAAAATATGAAACCCCCCCCCTCTTCCCCCAATTTCATGTTTTTACATTATTTTGAAATGAATACACTCACATCATTTTACACTTACATTTTTACATCTTGTGTTATACATTTACATGGAGTGTAAATAAGTTGTATTATACCATTTATACATACATGAAATGTAAGTCCTAAACCACATACACACACAACATTGGTCATGTTCTTTTTAAAAAAAAACTAATCTAGCTCAGATCCAATTCTTATTAATTGGAACCAAAACTAGCTATTAATTGTCAATTAATAGTTGGTTAATCATGGGCTCTAATACCTATATTTTTATTTTAAAATGGTTCTAATTCTAATTCCACATATAAATGGGATCAAGAATCCAATTTCAAATCCTATTTTTCAAAAGTAGAAATTTGAGTTTTAGTTTTCATTTTAAAAATAAGTTCCAATTCCTGAATTGATAATTACAATTAAGTTGTTCATTGTAGAGTGAAGAAACTCATTTAGAGAATCCCATCAATCATGATTTTTGGTCTAAATTCCCACATACACCTCATATGAGTTATATGGAATAGACCAATGTTGGTCAGTTATTGAGTTTTTGACCTAGTTATCAATCTAATCATTAATAACCTACTAGCCAATTACTGATTTTTTTGATAATTGATTGATAACTTAACCAACTAATATCAGAATTATAAAATATATTAATTTACCACAATGACCTAGTTATAATCCAAGTAGTTTATCAATCTTTAAAAACTTAACATTTTTATGATAGAGAACCCAAAAAAACAAGATTTAAAAACAAGAATTTTAACTTTGTTTAAACCCCTATGAGCAACTAAGAACTAACAAGATAACTAGTGGTTATCAATTGATTATTTGATAACCAATCCTTATGCATAAACGGTAGTTATTACCCCCAAAATATTGATAACCTAATTGACATTCAAATTTTTGTAATAGACCCAAGAAAGTTAATTGATCAAACTTTCACACTCATCCACCATGGGTATTTTCTAGTGCAATCTTATAATAATAAAATAATTTCAACCGTATGTAACAAAATATGGTTTTTTCCTTAGTACCAAACAATATAATGTAGATTGAAATTGTTGAAACCACAAGACAAGATTTGCCTCACACGGGCGACATGAGCAAAGCCCTTTGACAGTGAGAAAAAAAAAACCATATTCTATCCTAACGTGTGCACACGTACCACACATAATATTTTACATTGAAATCATTGAAACCACAAGATTTGCCTCACACGGGTATCATGAGCAAAGGTCTTCGACCATAGGAAAAACCATATTCTATTCTAACACATGCACAGGTACCACAAATATTTTACATTGACATCGTTGAAACCACAAGATTTCACACACATGGGTATCATGCATGAGCAAAAGGTCTTCGAGCATAAGGAAAAACCATATTCTATTGTAATGCATGCATAGGTCAGAGATACACATCCACACAAACAACTAGATTTGATCTAGTAGATCTTCTGCAAACAACTGAAAGTGGCTGATGATGATCTTGGCTGTCTGCGGGCAAGTAGGTAACTAACAGCGTGTAAGTAAATAAGCATTTCAGTCAGATGATTCTATGAATATATCTCTATATATGTTTGTGTGTGTGTGTTTTCATATGGCCTGGACGACTCTTTAATTTGGCATCCACCTTTGCCCACGTTCTTATGGTTGTCAGCATTAAATGACTCCTGAAGAAAATTACAAAAACACTCAATTGAATTGCGTTCTCAAGATTATTAGTTAATCCACTACCATCATCATGCAGGAGAGCGTGACAAATCTGACAAATCCCTTGAGGAGTGGGCATTGACAAGTCCTTCTCCTGTTAAAGATCCCGGCTTATGGCATGCTGCTGCAGTGCTGCTGCTGCTGCTGCTGCTGCTGCTGATAGATGATGATCGATCATCACCACCTGGGCAGATCCTAAAGAACTGACACCCATGATTCTTCTGGTCTGGTGCTAGACACTAGTATTATTGCAAGTTGGAAAAATGGGTTTGAAATCATGTTGCCAAATGGGAAATTCAAATCCCAACTTCATTTCCTTTCTCATCATGCTCTCTAAGCAATGGTGTATTTTTGTGGGTTTATTTTATTATTTATTATTATATTATAATATTATTTTGGGGTGAGAAGTTAGTTTTCATTTTTCATTTCAATGTGACATGCGGATTTAACAATATAATGCATTTACATGTGATGAAACAAGAACATTTTGACCTTTCCCATAAAAATGTGAATATCAAAGCATATGAAACTAACGAAAACAAGAGAAAGTTTGAAACTTTTTTTTAAAAATAATTAATTCAGATTAATTTTCTAAATCATCTCCCATACTTAATAAAAACTAATTGGAACTAACAATTCTTTGATTAAAATCAAAATTTTAAAAAACTAGAACCCGTCCCTTATTACAAATTTCAAAGAACCACACAACACTAGTCAAAACCCCAAAACATTTGGGCTACTTCTATAATAAATATCCCATCATTAGACTAAATTTTCTAATTTATAACTTATTAATAATTTAGTTTTTAAAATGTTTTTCTAACCTCATTTAGACATAAATAAATAAATTTTATAGGTGAACCAATTGACAACACCTACAATGATACCATGTTCAAAACTAAAAACCCTTACTTTTCTTGGGTTGTTTCTAAACCTTATTGTTATTCAACCATTAGATTAAATCAAGGTCCAACTCCAACATTCCCAAGTTGTTATAAGCTCTAATTTTTTAAGAAGCCTCATTCAAGAAGGCTAAGCCCTATTTTTCACTCTACTTTCAAAGGGCAAAAAAAACATCCATTAAGAATGGAAGCTTGCACATAAAGAAAGCATGCATGGAATGACTTGGAAAAACAAGTGCATCCAGACCCCTTCACATCTCTAGCCTAGTGTCATCCATAAATTACCTTCCTAATAGGCATCAGATTTAACTACCTTACCCTAAGGTGAGTTCCATCATTAAATAATCTTCAAAATAGCAAAAATGAAATTTTGTGAAAAATGTAAAGTTGACATGTTGAAAATCATTTTAATTATCATAGACTACACTCTGAATAATTTCACCACTCATATCACAATATTAATATAGTAGGTGATGAAAACAATAATAATTTCAAAAAAATTAAAATGAACTCATTTTTTGGAAATAAATAATAATTCATTTTGTCGATGTGGAAACTGACCCTAGGGTATGGTATACCTTGAATTATTATCTAAAACTAAAAACAACATCCAGTCTCTAGTAAAGCAACCCACCACCAAGAAACTCAAGTATGCCAAGATCATATTCTGCCACAATCCATGTACACACACACACACTTAACACTTGGGCTCTGTGCTCCTTTGCACCATGAATGATGATGATTCACATTTTTCTTTTTCTTATGTTGACATATGGTTTTCAGTAGTTCATTGATATTTATCTCATTTTTTAAATTATTTAATCTGAATGAATATAAATATAATGTTAATTTGTCTTTTCATATTCATGTTGGTGAGTAGGAGAACAGAATGTGGTAACTATTAGAAAAGTTAGTAGAAAAAGAGGTAATTATTAGAAAATTAATGAGCCAATTAAGCCAAGGTAAGGGTATATATAGATTTTCAATTTATTTACCCAATGGGTAAGAGTATATTATATATATTTTTTCCATTAAAGAAAGGTCTAGTTAAATTAATTTTATAATTTTGAGTAGCTGCAGGTTAGAGTCCAAGTAACCCTATCATACACCATTAGTTAGGGTTTTTAAAAAAGGGTTTTTAAAAGGGTAGATTATTTTAAAATTTGTAATTTTTTCATATTTTGGAATTTATTTATACAACTTTCAAAGGCCTAAATCTAGTGGGACAATGAATACATGTGATGTCAAATTATAATAATAATATTGCATAAAAATATTTCAATTTTTTATTCTTAAACATACGTAAAATGAAAGGCCATTGAAATCAAATTGGACAACATTCCACTTGCCCTACTCAACATGAATGCAAATTTTAAAATCAAAATTTGCCATACCAACAAGCTCAACATAGTGATCTAATTGGTTTTCAAACTCCTTTTCAATCTGATTTTAAAAATATGCTTCAAGATTCCCAAAGTCATCCAAAGATTTAGCCCTTTTGCAAATGTTTCACAACCACTACATGGATCATTTGGCTACCTCTTGAAAATAAATACAAGTTGATTTAAGTTCTAAGTTCCAAATCAACATTTACGAAGCCTTGTCAAAATCCCAACAATAGGAAAAAAAAAATCTACTTCAATTTGGCTTCTCACAATTCTTAAAATTTGACAAGTCAAGTACCCAATAACAAGAAATTGCACCTCATGTGTTTTCCACCACTTTAATGGATCTTCACAAGACTCTACTACCAATAGCTAATTTTTAAAACATGCAAGTTCTTGTTGCACCTATAGTCAAAGAAAAATTGTTAGCATTACACATTTAACTTAAATATGTTTGATTAAAATGTATGATTATAAATATTAGAAACTTACATGTGATTAGAAAAACCAAAAAACTTACATGTTTCATGACAATTTGATTTTGAGTTAATTATGCATCATGTGCTTTCCATCACTTTAATGGATCTTCACAAGACTCTACAACCAATAGCAAAATTTTAAAACATTGCCAATGGCTGTTCTTAGGAGGCAAAATTTGATGGGTGTTGTGTAAAAGGATGAATTTTTTGATAAATTGAACACAAAAGGGGAATTATAGTTTCAAAGTCATACCTTATTGTTACAATTGTGGCTTTTTTTATTCCCTAATAATTATTCATAATAGAAAGATACGTGAATTTGGGATCAAACATTAAAACCAACACCATGTGAATTTTTTTTGTATCAAATTGATGCAAATAATCCAAAACTGGAACAAGGGTGCGAGTGACTTCCAATTGCATCCTATTTGATAACAAAAACAATTTTGCATCAAATTGAGATGGGGGAATAGAGTTCATCTATATTTCCAATCCAAATCTTTCATTGGTCAATTTCACATAAAGATTAATTGCATTTGCAAGTGCATCACTCAACAATTAATAACCATGACGTTGATTCAACACATAACTTGATACGATTAAGGCCAAGGTTGAGGCACTGATTTTTACAATAGCCTAAATTTATGATCTTGAAAATTTTCTTTTTAAAGCTAATGCTTATTGAATGTAACAAACAAAATAACAACTTTAAATTCAAGGGCATGTTAAAACATTGCCACTTTGGAGGCAAACCTTGTTTTCATTAATGTGTTTAACTTCCATTATCACAAACTTAGAACCAAACAAGCCTTTGTCCACTTTATGCTCCTTTTTCCTAATTTTTTGATGTTTAGAAGTTGTAAACCTAAACTTACCTTCTCATCAAAAGTGGCATATTGGCAAGCTTTCAAAAAGTTATGCATGGCCAAAATAAACACCTTCAAGTGATATCAATGTCCCCAATTCTTCACAACTAACAATTTGCTTTAAAATATTTGTCATTGTAAACAAATTTGTGCCTTCATCTTTCACATGCCAAATAATTTTGTTAATCAACTTGTATTTTTCAAAGAAAACCTATAATTGATTAGCAAGATTAATTCCAATAATTGTGACATGTTTTGCTTCCCAATCTAATGTTAAGAAATTAATCACAAGGGCAAAAATATCAAGTTTACTTTTGATCATCCAAAAATCAAATGTTGTTGTGACAAAAATTACAACATTGACATAAGGCAAAACAAACTTTTCAAGTGTGTGTTTCATCATACAATGTAATACCTCTTCAATTAAGGTTTTATGTGATGGAAAAATCAATTGCGAGTCCCTTCATAAACCAAATCACCTCATTTGTATGTTTTCAAATGTTCTTAAAAAGAATAACCCCTTCACAATAACCAGCACAAGATCATCAATGAAAGCTTTTTGTTCTTCACCTAATTTTTTTATATGTTGTTTTATTACTGAAGTTTTTTGAAATGGGTCTTGGGTTACCACTTTTTGAACCTTGGAACATTGTTTCTAAAAAACATTTGTTTTAGCAAAATGTTGTCATACAATTTCACTAACATAGATTTTTAAAATGTCAAAATGTTCAACTTCATAATTTTTTTCATGATTGAAGTTCCATTTTCAATTTCATAAAATATTAATTATTTCCTAATTCAAGTTTTTGATCCTAAACCATGAGCACCCAAAGCAATTGAATGACACAAAGTACAATGAAAAAATGTTAAGTTTCAAGTGACACAAGTTCATCATCATTTAATTTGAAAAAAACCCAAGGAACATATTTTCAATCCCATGAATCCCACAAAATTTTGTGTGATGTTGCAACTAGTTACTAACTAGGCTTTAAAATAAGTTTGGTTGTATTAAATTTATTGATTGATGAAGAACCAACAACAATAGTTAGGGATGAAGGTGCATCACCATTTGGGTGGTTGGGGCTTCCATTCACCATTTCAAGTTATACAAAAAAAATGGTACTCAATATTTTCTCTTTAAAAAATAATTCTCCCCACACACACACACACATTGGAAACACCTTACTAGAAACACACATTTCTTTAGAAAAACACACAAATACACAACTATTTTTGTTGGAAACAAAACTAAAGACACACACCTTTGTTTGTTGTTGTTGGAAACATGTGTCCTATTGCTAGATGAGTTGGAAACTTAGGATTTGCTAAAACTCAACCTACTAATGTTATAAACCCATGGCCTACTATTGGATGGGCTAGAAACCCCAAGACCTCACATTATAACTCGACTTTTTGCCACTCAAAACCCATGACCTCTTGTTGTTAACCCATTATTTGTTTGTCCACCTACTACACACCCAAAGCTTGAACTTGGAAACAGGAACATGACCTTTTAGAAACTTACTTGTTCACTAGCCTTTTGCTACTAGAAACTAGGGTAACACCCACACATTAGAAACTTGAAATTAGAAACTTGAGCACTAAAAGCATTAAAAACATTTGATACATTGAACAACTTGAACACAAAATTGGAACACGTTAAAAACTTGAACATTGTTACACCCACACACTAGAAACTTGAACATAAACTTGGAGCACACTTGAAACCTAAAAACATGAGCAAGAACTTGGAACACATTTGAAACCTACACACAACCCTAGAAATCTGTTCAACCAAGGGCCAATTATTGACCAAAACCTAACATAAATTCAATATGCACCCTATGACTAGATGTTTGGTCTAAAACAATTATGTTTGAATTTTTCATCACAATGAAATTGATGGAGTTTCTTTGTGTTTGGTCATGGAAAAAAAATGTGTTACTTGTTCACCCATTGGGTCCCACTTAAAACAACAAAATGTTTGGTGATGGGGAAAAAATAATATCACTTTGGCCACCCATCAACTACATCTAAAATAACAAACTATTTGATTTAAAGGGGGGAAATTGTGTCACTTTGGGCACCCATCAGCCCCACTTAAAATAACAAGATGTTTGGTTTAAGGTCTAAAGGTGCATAAAAAGCTAAAATTTTCAACTCGCTCAACATAAGGGACTATTTGGTAATGGGAATGGTTTAATGAAGTTTTGAAGGGTTTGGGTTTTAAGGATATAAACAATCTTGAAGGCACTAACATGCCCAAAAACTTAATGTCAAAAGCAGCAACTTTGGAGCACAAAACACATTTTTTATTGTTCTAAAGAACATTCAAAAGACCCCCCTTGTGAGCACATTGGACTCCTAACAACCCCATGCGTCTCACTCGCAATTAATAAAGGCGAATACATTTGGATAATAACTCAAGCTTTTGAAATCCTCTAGCACTTTTCAAGCATGTTTTCATCCCCGAATACTATGTTGGATGAATTTCAATGTTTCCTAAAGCTATTAGTTCTTAGTGCCAAAATGTTGAATTCTAGAATAAATAACAAAAAAATAGATTTGAAATTGATTTAGAAATAGAAGGACTATGAAATAAGAAGCTAGCTTGCAAGATATTAAGGTAGAAGGGCAAGTTCATAGTCATAGGAGCCACCCCAATGACTAAACAATGCTTCAAATTGCATTTAAAAAACTTTGACCAATCACCATTCAAACAGAATAATTAGGGATGACAATTTATATTTTGTAATAGGTTCCATTACTTACAAAAACATTATTGCAATAATATCATGCAAATCAAGATTTCCTTTTTGTATGAAAAGGACTCAAAATATAGGAATGGACATTGTTTTCTAATTTCAAAAGTCTTTTTCACATATCAAATATGTACCATCCACTCTCAAAATTTGGGATTATGTTCATGGTGATTATAGAATTTTGAAATGTAATTCGCATTCAAATATTTATGTTCTAGAGAATTGATTTTTAACAATGGAATTGATGGTGTTTTTTGCTATACTATTTCTTGTAAACATCTTGTTAACAATAAACAATTTAGAAAATTCCACTAACTTAATGGTGAGGTTTTCAAAGAAGAAAATTCATCATACATCATTCATCATAAATGAAAAAAAAACAAACATTTAAGGGAAATAAAAGGAAAAAAGAAGATGGGTTTGAAGAAGGAAAAAAAGGTGTATATGAATAATAAGGGTCTTCTACAATGAAAAATGAATCATGATATAAAAATGTATTCAACTTAGGTAAACAAGGTCAATCACATTCAACCTTATGTTCTAAAACATAGAACTCAACAACCTCCATAACCAAACATTTCCAAAGTTGAATTAAACTCCACTTCTTCTAACCTATCGAAATCCTAAGAACATACTTGTAAACCCTAAAAGACATTGATAGAAGTTAGAAGTACAACAGTAATGGGATTACTTGGCTTCCTTCACTTCTAGGGCTAGCTCCTATGCTTCCAATGCGTGACATCTTACATTTCTCTTCTCCTTTTCCAATGTTCTGCTTTCAACAACACTTAGTTTCCGATATTGTATATTGCCCATTTGCTTGCACCTAATTCCAAAACCAGACCTTGCAAGTTATAAAAACATTGTTAAAATAGCCTATGTTAATGTTATTTTCTTCCTTTCATTAACTCCTTTTTGTTGAAATGTATATAAGGTAATGAATTGCCTTTTTATTTCATTTTTTTGACAAAAGATATCAAAATCATTTTACTTGTATACATTTCTATTATCTAATTTTAAGATTTTGATTTTCTCATTGGTTTGTGCTTCTACTTATTTCTTCAAATGTTGAAAGTTTTAAAAGCTTATGATTTGTGTTTCAACAAATAGATCATGGTGAATCTTCATTTGTCATGTATGAAGGTTAAATAATAAGTGCAATATCCAATGTGTTTGGAAAGGATAAAAAAATCAATGTGAATGATTTCTAGAATATATTTTGCAATAATTGTTCATTCTTTTAAAAATTTAACTCTATCGTGTTTTCCTTTTATACATGATGGACATTGGTTTAAACTCATCAATCAATATTCTAACCCTTTCAATATAATCTGTATTTATTTCAATATTCTTTGATTGATTTGACTTAAGTTTGAATGTCATAGTTACGTTTTATTCATATTCATTATTACTATAAGTGTAATAAAACTATGTTTCTTTTTGTTACTAACACTTAATATTTAGAAATTGATAGCCCTTAAGACATGCACAACTCATTCTTTGCAATATGAAGCAAATGTAAGTTGTAACCTATGTTATGTGTTACACATTTCTATGATAAATTTAGATTGTAAAGTAAGATTAAGTTGTCATTGAATTAGGTCATTTCATTGAATTTACAAGGTTTTGAAAACTAAAGGGGCAATGTACTATTTCTTATAAAGGGCAAAACAACACATCATTGAAATTGAATGTTCCTATGGCATAAAGTTGTTCAAGTAGGGATTTTAAAGTATGCACATGTTTTGATATGTTATCACTTTTTTTCATTTAAAATGTTTGCATTTTATCATCAATAAACATCTTAATAACAATATCTCAAGATTCAAATAGGCATAATCATAGTTGGGGTACTAATTTTCAATAAGAGTTACAAGTTTTTTCTCTCATTGTACATCAAAAATAGAATCTACAAAAGACAAATTTAAGTGAAAAAGAAATGAATAGTTCAAATTAAGATTCATATATTTTTGTAATGATGATTATTCACATGTGCATTGTTTGTGCATTAATTTTTTGGTCCAAAACCAAAAAATGCAAAAAATGTTTCAATGTTTTTTTTGCGCAACTTGTTATGCATTTTTATGTGATTATTTTTTGCACATGTGACCTACATATGCTACAAATTCCTAGAACAATGAATACAAACAATCAGCCAAATGGCCCCAAAAAAGAATTATTTAAACTTCAAAATTTTCATATGGTTTATAATTTAATCAAGTGTGTCCAATGAACATTGTTAAACATAAATGTAAACATTGTTTATCCATTAATTTTTTTGAAGCAATTGCATTATTTAATCAATTATTATTTTTTAAATAAAACAACTATAGTTTAGACACTAGTTAATATCGTTATTTTGAAGGATTCATATTTGTATAATATTCAATCTATTCCTAGATGTTTTTATTTGTTAAAAATAATATTATTCTAACTGTATAGTCATATATGTGAGTAATTGTTTAACATTAAGTTGCATGTGCCAAATTTGATCTATAGTTGTTCTAGGTCATCAATTTGAAGTTCGAAAAAATCTTTTGTTACTTGATGTGCAATGAGTTGATCTATCGTATTTGTTAAATTGTCTTACATACATTCACAAGCTAGTAGGAATAATTAATGTTATGAGAAAATGTGTCAAGTCTTTCAATTTTATGTCTTTCATATTTTGAATGATAATTTCAATTCCCAAATTACTTGTTGAACCAATTGTGGTTCCTATTGAACAATAGGTAGCAATAGTAAGAAAAACATGTGTAGCCATTTAAGAGCCAATGATAAAATTGATTACAATTGGATCAACATTAACATTACCATGTAACTCATGAAAATGTTTTCCAACTAGTGATGTTACTTAACCCTAAAAGCCACACATGTTTTAAAAAGTCAATATTATCCCCCTTCAAGTTATACCAACAAGTTTGTGAAAATAAATTTATTTTCATTTCATTTTTCCCATGTATAAGCAAACATCCAAACTCTTTAGCCATAGAAAGGTTTTTAATACATATATAATATTTGAGCTAAAAATATCAACTCTAGGACCAAATCATTAAATCCTAAATCTTATCATATCCATGTGAAGGTTTCAAAGGGATTACTTTTTAATTCACTAAATTTATAAGTTTTAACCAATGTCATTTGGTTCTTGATTTTGAATGGAACATTTGATTTTGGTTTTTATTTTATTTTTGTTTGATGAAACCTCCAATTTTTTTAATTTGTAAAATTTCTAGTTTTGGAAACTTTCCAAAAAACTTGGAGCCCAATCTAGTTTAAAACCCCATTTCATTCCATCTACATTGCACCCAACTAAAACTAATAACTTGTTTAAATAGGTACTCATGTTCATGGAATGGGGTATTAGTGTAGGAGAAAATTGAAGATGTACATAATCATGGGAAAAAAAATCATGACAACCAATGCAACATATAGGGAAGTTGCCTAATTTTTTCCCCTTTTGGAGGAGGTGATTTTTTTGCTATTTTTTAAAAAGGGAACCAATGACTTGGGTAACACCTAGATGTTATTTCACTACCCAACATCATCACATTTTATCTCATAACTTTTGCCTTAAGTTGAATTGTCACAACCCAAAAAGTAAGGCTTGTTTTTTGCACTTTTAAAGACCTTGGACTTAATATACATCTAGAAAATTCAGACTCGGTAGGAACATGGTTCGAGTTTTAATCTCAATAAAAATGTACTTCACTATTTGGATTTAGATGTGATTTCAACAAAATTATGAATATTTGATCTAGATATCCCAAAACCTACCCCAGGACCTAGACTTGAACTTTCCAACTTTGGTTGCGACCTATATATTAAATGTACTTCCACTTCAAAGCCTAGTTTTGTATTGTACTTTGTCTATCAATAAAATATTTTAGGTATTTATATGATTTTTCAACACATTGTATTAATTTAGAAAATAATTAAAAAAAGGTTGAAACAAATCTTGCATATAGGCATTTCCGATGGGAATGGGAATGAAGAAGAGAAGGACATTTATAAGCTAAATAAGAAGAATTAAAAAACAAGAGATGAAATCTAAAAAGTGTTATAACATGTTTCTAGTTCCAACATGCTCACATCCTTTCATAGCAACATATTGAAATTGTCCCATCTAAATTTATTCCCAAGAAAACAACAATTATGTCAACATCAAGCCTTTGAAGGGGAAAAAAATCTCTTTACCTCTCAATCTTCCAAAAAACTTAATCAATGTGTTCAAATCAACTCCTACAAAAACTCAAAATGTGTTTACACTTGATTTAGAACCCTAGTATGAATTTTGTTTTAGTGTATTTGGAGATCAATTGATAACACACAATTTTATCTCCACCAAAAGGTGTGTTTTGAAAAGCAAAATGCCCACTCCTTTCACAAGAACAAGCATTTCACTTTTCAAAATTCTATGACATGGGAAACTTTTGAAAATAAAATAAAAATCAAACTATGTTTTTATGTTTAGTAAAGCTTTGGGTCTTTGCGCATGGCTTGACAATAATTGGGTCCATCTTGTGTTTGCTTGGAGTTTTACCCTACACTTTTAAAAGCTATGTTCTTCTTCACATATGTGCATAAGGGATTTGGTCGAATCTTGCAATATCTATTCAATGATTTGCCACTTCTTCATGGAAATGAACAAGATTAACAACAATAAAAGAATAAAAGATTAAATTCCAAAGAGGAAAATAATGATGATTTACATAAACATCTTCAAACACACATGCACAAAAGGACAACAAAATAACCCCAGTGGTAAAATAGGAATTCAAATCTATATGAGACACAAACTTCATCTTATTTGGTTATGGATGTTTTCTATTGCTTTGAGATGCATGATCGAATGTATCATTACGGTGGGTCAAAATATACATTGTCTAAAATTTGCCCTTTCATAAAAATGAAAAAAGAATTGACATTGCCCAAACAATGTCTTTTGTATTTTATCACTTGATTTTGTCAATGTCAACTTTCAAATTTCATCCATTTCCATTCCCTTAAGATAATAATCCTACCTTTTCCTCCTTTTCTTGTGCTTAATTCAAAATCACCTATTATGGGACAAGGCTTGTTCCATTTGAGAACACCACTAGTCTAATAGCATGAACTATACTTCCATTAGATGGTAATAGATTCTTCCAAGGCCTATTCCAATGTGCAATCGATTTTCTCACCATCAATTCAAATTGAAAAAGGACATTGTTCTTCCAAGGCTTATTCCAATGTGCAATCGATTTTCTCATCCTCAATTCACATTAAAAAGGACATTGTTCTTCCAAGGCCTATTCCAATGTGCAATCAATTTTCTCACCCTCAATTCACATTAAAAGGGACATTGTTCTTCCAAGGCCTATTCCAATATGCAATCAATTTTCTCACCTTGAGTTCACATTAAAAGGGAGATTGTTCTTCCAAAGCCTATTCCAATGTGTAATTGATTTTCTAACCATCAATTCACATTGAAAAGAACATTGTTTTTCCAAGGCCTATTCCAATGTGAAATTGACTTTTTCACTGTCAATTCACATTAAAAAGAAGATTGTTCTTAAAAGGCGTATTCCAATGTGAAATCAGTTTTCTCATTGTCAATTCACATTACAAGAGACATTGTTTTTCCAAGGGCTATTCCAATGTGAAATCCATTTTCTCACCCTCAATTCACATTAAAAGGGACATTGTTTTTCCAAGGTCTATTCAAATGTGCAATCGACTTTCTCACCCTCAATTCACATTACAAGGGACATTTTTTTTCTAAGGTCTATTCCAATGTGCAATCCATTTTCTCACCCTCAATTCACATATTAAAACCGACATTGCCAACACAAAAATTGAAACTTGCAAATGGTTGTCTATTGCACTTAAGAAAAACCCTAAAAAAGGCATAAACAGGACCCTCAAGACAAGTGCTACCTAATGAAAATACCCTTGTGTATCCTAAGGTCACGTTCGATGTGCTCCCGGTTCTTTGAGGTCATTGAGAACCGGCGAATCTCTGATTCCTGAACAATCAGGAACAGGATCCGGCGGTTATCATCAGAATAAAATACCCGCCCCACCCTTCCCCTGCCAGAAACCCTAAACCTAAAAGGGGCACAAACAAACCCCACTTCCTCGTTTGAAGTGCTCTTCCATCGTCTTCTCGTTTTCTTTGTCCTGTGGAACTCTGAAGAAACCCAGAGAAAGAGAGAGAGAGAGAGAGAGGAGCAATGGCGAGCAGCATCTCCAACGCTGCCTGCCTGCCAATCTGTGTGCCAATCAGGTACCCATGTCGAATTTTGTAACCTGTTGTTCGAGGGGAATTCCGCTTGCTTGGGCTGTTTCTTACAGTTGCTGGGGTTTGTTAGGGGTTTCATCAGGACTTTGTTAGCTTGTATATCAAGAGTGCCTTGTTTCTGAAGCAAAATTAGGTCTAGCTGCTTCTTCCTTTTTGTTTTTGTTTGCTTTTGTGATGGGATATTGAATGTATAGGCCTTGTTTGTGTGACAGTCTCGTTTGTGATCTAACAAGTGGTGACAAGCTTTACTGGCAAATTGTGCACCCTTCAAGAGCTGAAGAAAATTCTAATAGACTGTGATTCTTGGAATATGATGATGGCAGGAGTCCTGGGAAGGTACTTGAATGTACAGCAACAAGTGTTCATGCTATTGCAAACCATAGCGGGCTTCGAGCTGTGCAATCTGGTATGTTAAAGTTCCACACAGTAAGAAACCCTTTGAGGCCTAGAATCTCTGGAGGTTGGATACGATCATAAAGTGTTCTGATCACTGGCTGGTGAACAAGCAGAGCGATGATGATGTCCCAATTGATTTCAGGGGAGTAATTTCTTTTTAGGGTTTTCCTGTTTTTTGAGCTGGAGAATTGGAACTCAGCTCATTGAGGAATGAGGCACCTTTTCTCCATGGGAATAGGGTTTGAGATTCCCATCCCACACACAATCAACACAAGTCTTTTCCTGGAGTTCTTGTGGGTTGAGTTGGTTCAAGGCAAAATTAGGGTTTGAGATTTCCATCCCACACACAATCAGCAAAAGTCTTTTCCTGGAGTTCTAGTGGGTTGAGTTGGCTAAAGGCTGAAAAAAATTGGAAGAGGGATTCCTATGTGAAATTGGAACTTAGCTCATTGAGAAAATGAGGCGACTGTTCTTTGTGGGAATAGGGATTGAGATTCTCATCCCACACAGAAACAGCAAAAGACTTTTCCTGGGGTTCTAGTGGGTTGTGTTGGTTAAAGGCAAAAGAATTTGGGAGGGTGATTTCTATGTGGTTTGAACTTCCTGGCTTTGCATGCTTCTTCAGCAGTAGCCAACTTCATGACTGAGTTTTCCTGTTGCTTCTGGAATTGTGGCAAAACACAGGATGCAGATTTATAAAATTTCTTCAGTAAATTATTGCATACTAACTGTTGGTACTATGGCAGCTAGTCATTGCCTTTCATGATGAACGTGGTGACCTGATACTTTGTGAGTTACAGGCACAAGGTTATGACAGCACTTAATTTTTGTCACATCTGATTTGGTTCAGTTGGAACTGAGACAATGAGGAAAACCTTCAAAGTGTTTTGGTGGAGTTTTCTTGGCAATATCATTGATATATGTTTGAACTGACTCTCAGGCCGGGGATGGAATGGCCAAAAGCAAGATCTGACAACTTCATTCCATGATCAAGTACGGCAAACAGTTTGTGCAAGGTGAGAGCATCAACTTTGAGAGATTACAACAGTCCAGTGTTGCTGTTGCACAAAAACATATGTTATGCTAATGTTATGATTGATGCAGGGGAAGGGGCAGGACAGCATGCCGTGCACAAGTCACAATGATGCCAATTGGGACACCGAAAGTACCCTACCGTACTCCACAGGAAGGAGGATGGCAGTGGGTTGATATCTGGAATGTGTTGGTAAGGAGCATTTTGAATTATCTATTGATATTTACTAATGGACCTGCATCACTTTTTGGGGGGTTGACTGTTGTTGTTGATACTCCAACAAACTGTTGCATGCAGTACCGGGAGCGCATTATTTTCATAGGTCAATACATTGATGAGGAGTTTGGCAACCAGATTCTTGCCACCATGCTGTATCTTGACAGTGTAGACAACACCAAACCCTTGTATTTATACATTAACAGCCCGGGTGGAGATGTACACCTCATCATCCCTTTTCTCCTGTTGTCAACATCAGCAAGCAGTGTTCTTTCAGCATTTTGAGGACATGAATAGGTGTTGTTGAACAGTTTGTACATACATAGTTTTGAATGGCTGGTGACGAATGTTTTTGTCTTCTCCATGCCATAGATAACACCAACAATGGCAATATATGACACAATGGAGAGCATTAAGAGTCCAGTAGGGACTTTGGCATTGGGTTATGCCTACAACAATGCTGGTTTTTTGCTTGGGGCTGGTGCCAAGGTACACAGACCTCCAGCTGATTTTTACAAAGCAGTTTCAAGACTTACATGGCTGAGTATGAATTTCAATTTTCTACATATGCGTGAATCCTGGCACCCAAAGTCAGCAGGAAACCGGAGGAACTTTTAATGGATGGTGTCTCTGTTCCTGGGCCTGCTGTCTGGGTATGATGGTGCAGGGTTTGCGGGTAGCCATGCCATTGACCAGAATAGCTCTTCAATCACCTGCTGGGGCAGCCCGTGGCCAGGTTCTCTTTCTCTCTATCTGTCCCTTTCTTCATCTGAGATGGGACATATGGTGTGTCTCCAAGTCAATGGCAAAGAGAGTCCTGAAGTGTACAGTCTCTATCTGTCCATTGAGACCCCTGCAGACCCAATCACTGAAGGATCAGTGTCCTTGGAGCACAGGTTAATGCTGACAGGGAATCACATAACTATTGTGCTCTCTTGCTACTCTCTTGCCATTCATGATGAAGTGATGGTCTGACACTTTGTGACCAACTCTCATAAGCTTATGACTGCACTCAGTGGTGTGTTACCTGCAAAGTGTTGTTGTGGAAGTTTCTCTGCAATCTCGTATGTATGTGCTCTCTTGCTTTGACCAAGCATTACCTTTGGTTTAGGATTATAAATGCAATTCAAGAGACCTGTAAAGAAACATTTTACCTGCAGATGAGTAGGACGAAGAAGCTATGTAAGACTGGTGGTGTGGGTGCAGGCAGATGATATCCAGAATGAAGCAAAGGAGCTGGCTCGTGTAAGGGCTTATGTGTATTCCCAAGTTGCAAAGAAAACTGGTCAATCTGTTGAGAAGGTAAGGAAGCAATTTTTCCAGGCACTAGCACTTCATCTACTCCAGTGCAGTATCTTTTTGCATTGTTAGAAGCAAGTAGTCACTGATATTCAGTCCCACATCCAGAGAGGTGACTTGCTAATGGAGTTCTATTTTGATTGCAGGTAACCAAGGATTTGAATCGCATAAAGCGGTTTAGTTCTCAAGAGGCATTGGACTATGGCCTGATTGACCGGATCATACGCCCTCGCCGTATCAAACCTGATGCTCGAAAGCAAGAAACTGCTGGAGTTGGGTTAGGGTGAAAGTCGTGAAAGTTTCTATTCCCCTTGTATTGTAGTCTCTTACCGTGCACAGTACACTGCAGTTGGTAACAAACTGAGCCTTGGTGATCCTTTCAAGCAGGATCTGTCATTTGATTTGGAATTACCTCCATCTGAATTCTTGAAAGTTGGATGCACTGTTTGGGATATCTGCCAATTGTTCTTGAACTAGTGTGAATGCCAGCACAAAATAGTTTACATTGTTTAAGCCCTGCAGACAGTCCAGCAGTCTTCTTTTGCTGTTGTGCCAGCAAAACATCAATGTTGCATATCTTGTATAGTCATGGGTTCATTGTAGAACACCAATGATAAAGAATCATGATTGAAGATATGGCAAGCAAAAAAAACATATTTGTTACTGAAAGAAGCTGTGTGAAATCTGTACAAAAAACTGCACTAAATCTATCCTATCTAGAATCCAATTTGCATTGTCAGATGCAGAACTGGTGGAAAACAGGATGGTTGTGATTTGAAGGTTTGGATTGACGTTGACAATGAGGAAAGAAGTGGGTCAGGGGCTAAGGATTTTGCATGAGTTGTTTTGTTTATATGAGGGGTGCTAATTCCAATTTTACACAAAAAGAAGGGCAGATGATAGCAAAACATGCAAGCTATGAAGTTTGGATTGGACAATTTGGAACTAGTAAGCCAGAAACCCTACACTGTATCTTCTTCATGTATTTAGAATACAATTTTGCACCGTAGCCTTGTTCACTTTTTTTTTTTTTTTTTTTCATTTTCATTTTTTTATTTTTTTTTAAAATAAAATTTCATTTAAACTTTTTTTTTTCATATTTTTTTTTTTTTTTTTAATTTTATATTTTTTTTTTTTTAAATTGGGCTTTTGGTTGATTCTTTTTTTTTTTTTAATAATTTTGAAGCATCAAACTGTAGTTATAGTTGCAATGA
>Ga0116227_10004438_pt1 | contig 30475 bp, 29 predicted proteins | sample S1TSphgellanicum_FD_89693 | JGI IMG/M metagenome (GOLD analysis project Ga0116227, IMG submission 89693) | Host-associated microbial communities from peat moss isolated from Minnesota, USA - S1T2_Fb - Sphagnum magellanicum MG | ecosystem: Host-associated > Plants > Peat moss > Unclassified... | reverse complement strand
TCCTATATTTAAGATAAAATTTATATTAACATAAAAGATAAAATTTTTTTTTTTTTTTTTTTGAAAAATAAAAAAACAAGGCAAAAAAACAAAAAAAAAAAAAAACAAAAAAAAAAAAAAAAAAAAACAATCAATGTCAAATAAAGAGAAAAAGACCTCATGAAAATAAGACCCATGATTATGAAATGACGATCAACAATAATAAAGAAGACCTAAAACGATAAAGTTGTTAATGTCACAAATCGATTAGTGATGGAAGTGCATTAACTGTGATGTGTCGAAGAAATGAAGAACCTCAACCAAGTGCAACAACTTGTTAAAAAATTGCTATGGCTTGCACATGCTGCAAGGTTATGGACACATGTTGTCGATAGTGGGAAATGAACATTAAGGAGGATTAAAAAAGATCTTTGATGACACATGATAGTGATCTATTCACAAACGGTCAAGAATGAATCAAAATGAGAATGAAAACACATGTATGTTTCAATAGTAAAGGGAATGAAGTCATCACTTGGTGCTCATTCGGTGTAAGATCATGTCTTCTCCTAAATAACCATCATTGTTACATGTGTTATTGTTGTCAATGTTCGTTGTACCATATATGTGCAAATCAAATCAATAATGACAATGTTCATTAAAATACAAAAGCCATCTCTAGTAATAAGAATATCCATTCATCGTTGGTACGGCAAGAAAAAAGGTGGGAAACCTCCTTCTAAACATGTGCTCCATTCTCTAAAGCAATAATTGTAACAATATTCTGAAATGTTATGCATTGTTGTACACTCGTTCCCACACAAGCATTAAAACAAATGAGTACCTAGATTATTAATAGTATGACCACATAACATTGTGAAAGGCGAGCAACTATAGGATGTGGCAAGCCTAGATGCGTACATATTGTTGTCAAAAAGTGGGCTGATGATAAATGAAATGTTAATGTGATAAGACGGGCTAATAACCAAGCACCTACCCCTAGACCCACACATGAGTGAAAACATATTCATGCGATATCTTTAAAAACATTTACTATAAGGGAAACAAATTCCTATTTGTGTAAGCAATATGCCAAAGAAGCCTACAACTAAAGGTAAAATTAAACCACTATGCTTTCAAAGGGTGGGCCATGAAAATAAATACCCTAAGGTAACACGTTTTGAACATCTCATAATGCCATCTGGAATGGGGAAGTGTTAGTCTCAACATGTGTTATTGTATCTAGAATAATAGGGTGATAACCCTGCTAAAACGAATGAAAAGTGCAAGAGTGATCAATGCGTAACACCCCAAGAATGTGAAAACAATAATCCAAACCATAGAAAGGAGGTTAAACTCACCCAAAGAAGCAAAAAAAATCACATAACAATGAGTTAGGTGATCGATAAAATCACCAAAAGAATCCACACTAAGTAATTTCTATAATGTACCTATGGTACAAGTATCAAATTCAACATAATGTTACAAAATACTTGGAGATGGGAACATTATATGAAACAAGTATCCCAAGCATTGGGCATAGCACAACAAAAACATCGCAAAAGTTACCTAAGGGTTTGTAAGCATAGGGAGGTTAGATCTCGTCCCAAGATCATCATGAAAAGCTTTAGTCATAAATGACTCAACAAATGATGTGGATCCCACTGATGCACCAAAAATACAAAAACTTGAATCAATAATAAGAAAACTAAAAGGAAATGATATAAAGTGATGCAACCCCTTAGGAGACCAGGCTACACATTTCGATGGTTGCACTAAAAAACCTAATGCTGATAACTCTTCTTATAATTGTAAAAATACAAAAATCACAAGTAAAGTGGGCTATTGTTATAGGGCGAAAAGTGTAAAAGTGAGCCAAAGTAAACAACGTTCCTCCCAATGGGTCCCCCTGTCGTGTACCTATCTCCAATGAAATGACTATGAAATCCCCATGGTGGGAAACCTGGGAAAAATATTATAGGGATGACCATTTGTAGAATTGTTAAACAAATGGGAAAAATTGATCAAAAAATCGGGCGAAGATCGTAACTCTTGAAAAATGGTTGATCATGACACTAAATTAAAAGCATTACGAACATTCACATGTAGCACCATCCAATTTGGATGCAAATTTAACATCGTTTAAACACCATGAACCATTGTTTCACACCGATCACAAGTCATTACACTAAACTAATGAAAGTTGAATATTTTGAAAAATGGTGTGTTATTTGTCAAAACTTTACTTAAAAAAAACATTGTATTTGTTGAGTAAAAGATTGATAAAGGATATCCTTGAACTCAAAGGTATGAATATTATCATTAAAACCAATAAGATAATTTTGATCATGCAAATGATAAATGTGTTGATTCTTATAGAATATGGCATGAAAATATTTGGTCATCACAATGAAAAATCACATGTTAAGTAAAGGTTTCATTTTTTTGTGTTCCTATTTTATTATTATTACTTTTTAATGATGTGTTATTGCATGTATGATCATTCAAATGAAAATGTTCAAAATCTAATAATGCAAAAAATAATATGTGACAAGGTTAAAAATGATCACACATTAACATTTGAAGAGATGTATGTTAAACATTAACTCATTTTGAAAAAAACTCAAGATAATTTTATGCCAAACAAAACAACTTTTGATTTTTTATTAATTTTGTTTATGTTGTCTATTATTTATGATCTCTTTCTTAATTATTTTGCATTACATTATAGATGCTTCATGTTCATTATTGATGGTTGAAAGTCCTTCGATGAAACATACTTTGTCAACATGTTTGATTCAATAACACTATGAGAAGGAGAACTTGTGTGGCATTACTTCTATGCTTTGAAAAATGAGTGATGAATATTTTTTAGAACTTGATGAAAGGTTTTGCAATATTGTGCGATGAGTTAACGAAGTATGATATACAACTTATGACAATTAGCCATGTAAGAGGACATAATTTTCAAAACCTCACCAATTGTAACATAACCTTGTCAATTTCAAATGCTTTTGTAACTAGTTTATTTTCACCTATCCTTTAAAACATTGAAATTGTACTTTTTGAAGTTTACTTTTTTTCTATCTTTATTTTTTTAATTTATTATTATTTGTTTAGATTTGAAACAATGAGTCAAGTTTTTAGATCTTCAAAAACTTTGATTTTACAATTGTACTTCATTGACATTGTATTATGAATAGATACAAGTGCCAACAATATTTCAATACTTTTTGAAATGTTTCTTGGAATCATAAAACCATTGAAAAATATTTTTTCAATTTGATCAATCACTTTCCAATTGTTTTTCTTTTAAAGTAAAAAAAAAATGTAATCTTTTGTTTCGTATGGACGATTGTAAAAAAAATAAAATGTTCCCACCTTGAAAAGGTAAGACACCTCCCCTCCCACAAAGTAAATATTATGTTTTGAAAGTACCTTCCAAAGTCCAAATACACTAGAAATTGTCTAGCAATGTTTTACAACAATGTTTCCAAAAATAAAATTGTAATGTTGCTCAAGTGGTGATAGTCCACAAGTGTATTTAGCCAATATTCAAAATATGAAAGTATAAAATCTTAAGCACCCTTTCATATTGCGGGTAATTGTGGCAAATATTTTGAAATTCTTTTTTTGATTTCTAGCAAATGTATTTAAAAAAAAAAAGGAATTTGTGACAAGATCCCTCATAAAAGAGGAGGAATCTTATATATGGCTCTTATAAACCCCAAGCTTAATTCCATTTGGTCTTTTGGCAATGGAGTAGCTTGTCGGTACCCATTGGTCCACTCTCCATATCATCAATTGTTGTTTTCCAATGTAATTTGTGTGCAATTGTTTGCACTTCAAGCACTGTGAATTTGTGGTCACGGATTAGTGCAAAACCCCCAGGTCTTAGCAATCGATCGATTTCTTGCACCATCACCCTGATCGAACACCTACCCCAACAATTGTCACCACATCCATTGATTTAGTCATTGTGAGTTGAGAGCTCTCTCTCTTGTAAGAAGAGGCTTTTTGTAACCCCCTCCCTTTGTGGATTTGCACGTTCTCCCACATGGATGAAATGAATAAATGCGCATAGCAAAGAAAAATGAAGAAAACAATTGACGGTTTAGGGTTTATGTATTTGCCTGTGGGGAGCACTAAAAAAGCGTGAGGCATGAATCAAGTCAAACGATCGTGGATACTCATCCAAAGATTCACACCTTTTCTTGCAACCCAACGATAATTTAGTATGTCAACCTTACAAACCCGTAATTTGCAATTAAAACACTCAAATTAAGAAGCTTTTACTTATCAAAACCTACATTGTCCTGAGACCCAGCTCTAAGGCAGTGTCCAAATCTGAATGAAGTTTTTTGAGCATTAAGTTTTCCTTAGTGTTTTTTGAAAAAATTGTTTGAAGGAATTCATGAGGAGATTGGGTGGTAATGTGAGAAGATGTAAGTGACATACATACCAGTCATGGTAAACACCAATAAGGCCTCGGTCAAATATTACTTGTAGGCGATCAGGTGCATCAATAGGCACAACATTCAGAACCCACCAATGAATTTGAGGCGTCTTGAGTGCCAATGCAGCCGCAAACCTATAAAATCACACAAAAAACTTGAGCTGCTGCATTATTCATTTTTGTCCAGAATCAGGCAGGAGGAAGCTAAATCACCCAATTCATGACATAAAAAGTGTAGAAAAATGAAGTTCAATTTCCAAAGTAGGTTGGTTCTTCCTTAAGCAACAGAAGAACCATATATCCACATCCAATTACAGGATTTAATAAGCTCGACAAGCAAAGCCCTTGGTTTTGGAAAGTGGCAGGTTCACTCCTCAACTAACTAGCAAGCTATGCTGTTAGTTGGGTTCAACAGTAAATTTACCCTCCGTACACGGCATTCATGTCAAGAACATTTCGAATTTCAAGAATCCTTCTTGGCCCAAAATGATGCACATAGAAATCAGTGATGTAGACCCAATAGTTGAAGTCTGCGAGGTACGCTTCCTTGATTGCAGCTGTGATGCCTAGTGCAGGCACAGTTTGCCATAATCTTCTGGGTGGATTCAGGAGGCGGGTTTTCCAATCTGTATTTTCTTCCAACACTGTTGTTGTTGTCATTCCTTCTGTGTCATCATCAATGCAGTTTTGCAAAGGAACCTTCCTGTCATCCCATCCATCATGAAGCAGCAGCAGCAGCAGCTCTAGGATGATGGTGATCTTCAGAGTGTTGCTAAGCAGTGGTGCTCAACACTCAAGAGAAAAACAATGGAACTAAGCAAGCTCCTACAAGTATGATAAGAGACAAAACCCCTCCTTGCAAGCAAAAGGTGGAAAGTGATAATGGTCTTCTTGTTTACCATACAGTTGAACCAGATCCATGACGTGTTGTCAGGCACACAGGGATGTCTCTTCGAAGATGGCAGTCAACATCAGTGATGTTTGAAGGCTTCTGCCAAATAGTTACTGTACCTGCCCTTCCCACTACCTTCCAGCAAAGCCTTCCCAGCTGTCTCTCCATCTCTGCACCAAATGCACACACCATATATTGTCATGGATGGTCCTAGAAAGAAAGAAAGTGCTGTCTGAGCTCAGATGGTCCTAGAAAGAAAGAAAGTGCTGTCGGAGCTCAGATGGTCCTAGAAATAAAGAAAGCACTGTCTGAGTTCAGACAGAGAAAGGAATGAGAACAAGATCTTCCACCACCATACTGTTTGCAGAAAATACAAGTTCTGAACACAAAGATGATTTTTTTGTCACCACCATGTGCAGGATTCAGACCAACAACAAGAATGGACATACTTGGAATCAATCCTGGACTGCTTATTCTTCAAACCTTTCAATGACCGGAGTTGCAGGGAGACATCCACAGTCCAGACAAAGAATCCCCCACTGTGCAAAATGCGATCTGCTTCCAGCAAAAGCATTCCATCTGCATGCATGCCCAAAGTCCTTTTTTCCTTCCCAATCCTCATCATCATCCAGTGCAACATGAGGAGCAGCAGATTCATCTTTTCAATCACTGGGTCTTAGACAAAAGCTACTAGTCCACTAAAGACTGCCATGAGAAGGGATGTCACAGGATGTGGGATTCCAAACCGTGGTGGTTGAGCCAGGAGGAGATGTTGCAAGCAGCACAATGAAGCAGATCAAAAGCTTGATTTGGGTATGGCAATCGGACAAGGATTGAGTCGGAGAAGCTGTTTGTGAGAATGCCTGGGTAACCTCTCTCGAGCACTAGCTGTATTCCATCCTCTTCAGACTGGCTCAGTGCAACACAAAGTGTTGTTACACCTCTTTGCTCCATAGCCACACTCAAGCTCCCCGTGCCACATCCAAAATCCAACACCACTCTTGTTTTCTCACCAAGAGCCAAACCAGGCACCAGCTGCCCATATGAAAAAAACCTTGTAGACCTCATCAGAATGATCCATCACCTTCTTCATGTCATGTCCCAGGAGAAAGAAAGAAAGAAAGAAAGAAAGAAGAAGCTCATCATTCATGACCACCCTGGAAGTCAAAACACTTACTGCAGCATGCATGGGAAGGATCAGAGAGAAGGAGGAGGGTTTAAGGTTACAGGGGTTTGAGGAGGGTTGAGGAGTAGGATTACAGTAGAGCTACCTGTTCCAGATGCTCAAGATACTTGCCAGCACCAAATGGATACATGGGTCCTCCGGAATGGAACAAGATTGTGGAGCTCTGAACTTCAAGCCATGAGTTTGCTTGCTTTGAATGTAACAATGGAGAATTCACAACATTTTGCAGCCATGCCTGCTCTTGAAGCACAAACAAACAAACAAACAAAAAGAGTCCTTAGATGGGATTGAAGAAGAAGGATTTGGAAAGACATCGGTCACATGGAATTTGATTGTTTCTTGGACATGGAGTTGAAGCTCAAAATGAAACCTTGATCATGTGCAGCAGTATTTTCTTCTTGTTCTTCATTTGCAGCAAGAATTGCTTGGAAGGAAACTTGGTTGAATGCATGTAAGATTTTGTGGTAGGTACCCAAAAAAAATTTCTTCTCACCTGGCTCTGAGAAAGAGGCCATCTGAATTCGTGCACATACAATGGTGGGACCAGGATCACACATGAAGCAGAAGTTTCTTTCATGTTCTCAGATGTGTCAGCAGAGTTGTTGTGGTGATGATGATGGTGTGCAGGAATGGCATCTCGCAAATATGCAGGGCATGGTGCAAATCCTTCTTCTTCTTGTATTATCACATCATCGACAGGTGATGCAGCAGCTGCAGATGATGAAGCTGTAGAAATGTCTCCTTCATCACTGTTGTCTTCATCATCATCATCATCATCATCTTCTTCTTCTTCTACAGCTGTTTTGATTTGCAACAACTGTGCTTCTGAGAGAGACCCATCTGGTTCTAGAATACCCTCCGTGAGTACACCACCAAATCCAAGAGAAGAATAAGAAGAAGCACCACGCGGATGAGGAGCAGGAGGTTTAGAAGAAGAATGTTGCAGCAGCAGGTGCCTTGTCGACCCCAGCAGCACCACTTCAAGTGAGGAGGAGCAAATCTCTGGATTTACTGCTGCTGCTGCAGCGACTCGAAGAGTTAATGATTCTGTTCCTCCTTGCAGAAGTGTGTGGGAAATGAAGACCCAAATGCAAGACATGATGATGCTAATCATCTTCTTCTCGACTTCTTCAAGCTCCAAGAACACTGGAAAACTCTACTACTTTTGCAAAACTTCTACAAGAGACCCAAATGATACCAAATGATTGGGAATTGTCGCACAGACAGACGGACAGAGATGGGTGTTCCAACAGAGAGTTTGAGTTTGAACGTTCTTCTTCTTCTTCTTCTTCCCACGATCGCCATGATCAACGTGGTTGGGTCTTTGCGCGAACGGTTGAAAGTTGGAAGAAGTTGGGATTTGGAGTTGTGGGTTTGTGTTGGGAGTTTTGGGTCCTTCTTGTTGGAAACAAACAACACACATCCAAGAAGAACAAAGATCCTAGATCATGGGTCGAGGTCCGAGGATTATCTTGTGGCATGATGATGAGGATGATGATGATTCCACACCTGCTGGGAATGATGATGATGATGATGGAGTAAAAGCAAATGCCAACACGGGGATGAAGAGAGAGAGAGAGAGAGAGAGAGAGAGAGAGAACTGGGAGAAAACAAGAACGATGATCGTTAGACAGGAAGAGGTGCGGGATGTTCCTGGACTTTTGCGGGACATTCCTTGTGGGTTTTGGGATGTTCCTCGACGTTTGCGGGATGTTGGTCAGCGGCGTTTGCGGGATGTTGTGCGACGTGTGCCTGGCTGCCGGTCCCACGCGGTTTGCAGTTGTCTTTCTGGGACTAAAGACTTGTCTCTCGCCATTTCTGGGACCCGCCCAACCTGCCACCCGGACGAGCCGCGCGGGCATTCTTTGTGCATTTCGGGAGCTCGTTGTTGTTGTTGTTGTTGTTGTCGTCGTCGTCGATTCCTCTGTGTGTGTTGGGAGGATTGCGGAAGAAAACAACTGGAGGAAGTGGAGGAGTTCGGATTACTTCTTCTCTTGCGTGCAAGACTCTCTCTTCTGGCTGCGAGAACCAAAATCAACAACAACACACATGAATTGGAGGAGATTCTTCTTTCTGGATGCACGCTCTGGGATTCTTCCTTCTCTCGCTCGCTCGCTCGCTCTCTCTTCTTCTTCTTCACAGGACTTGCTCCTTGTTGGTTCAAGCTTTCTTTGATGCTTCCAAAGATGGGAAGCTCTTGGTGGATTTAGAGCTTCCAGTTTCTCTTTTGTAAGGCTACAGCAGGAGTTGGGTATTCTTCTTCTTCTGCTGCTGCTGCTGATCCAGGGTGTTGGGTGAGGGGAGGTTTAAGGATTAATATCTCTTCAGAGGATTTGGGAGAAAAGAGAAGTTGGGGATTCTTCTTCTTCTTCTTTTGGCTCATCTGTGCTTGAAGATTTTGTTGCAAGGATTTTGTTGGAGAAAGCCAGGAGTCGGTTGGAGATTGTGTTCCTTTGGTTAGAGAGGTTTAGTAGGCTTCATTCCTCTTGTGAGGATTTGGGAGCAAACAGGAGTTGTGGGGACAGGGGAGGGAGAGGGGATCTTCTCTTCTGTTGCATGAGAGTATGGGAAGCTGTTGTACAAAGAGCTCAGCAGTGCAGGAGGAACAGAATGAGCACAGGTTTGCGCACCAAAATTATGATCAGAATGGGGCACAAAAGCATCAGGAGCAGCTGCAGCATGTAGCTCACAATCACAAGCATACCCCTCAGCATCACCGGCATGCCAGGGAGAAGGAGAGATCAGTAGTCGAAGATTTGCAGCAACCAGCACAAGCAGCCAAGAAGCCTCCTGCTGCTGCCGTGGCTGCTGTTCCTCAATCAGATAGGAGGAAGACAACAAGGAGGATTGTTGGGAGCAATATCAGAGACAACACCTCTGTTCCTTTGGGTAAAAAGACGAACTTTGGATACCAGCGAGATTTCAAGGCCAAATACACTCTCGGCAAGCTGCTTGGCCATGGTCAGTTTGGCTACACCTATGTTGCAATCCAGAAGGCGACTGGCATGAGAGTTGCAGTGAAGACTATCGAGAAGAAGCAGGTTCTGCTGCAAACACACATTTCCCTTCCTTGTTGAGGATTCTTGTTTTCAGTAATGGAAGAAGAAGGATCCTTGCTTCTTCTTAGCATCTCAAATGGAGCTTCACATAGCTAGCTTGTTGCCCACAGTTGACAATTCTTAAGATCCTCTTCTTCACCATCCATGCCTTTCCATCATACAAGAGACAGGTGCTTATTTTTTTTCTTGGAAAGAATTGGCTGATTGTAATGGTTGGAAGCATGACAGATGACACTTCCCATCTCTGTGGAAGATGTGAAGCGCGAAGTGAAGATCTTGGACGCTCTTTCTGGCCACGAAAATGTGGTGCAATTTATCGCCTCCTTTGAAGACAATGATCTTGTCTACATTGTAATGGAGTAAGCTCTATTGATGCTCCAGCTCCTTAATTTTTGTTTCTGCAACTTGGAGGGCAATGCTGCTGCTGCTGTATTCCTTGGAGAAATTTTTTTATGACCCAGTCTTGCATCAAAAGTGGTTACGATCTTTCCTTTTGATCTGATTGTAACAGAAGTTGTATGGGATTTCTTTCTTAAGATCTGATACTTTGGGAGTTGATAAAATTGGTAGGTGGGTAAGTCATGGCATTTCATCACTGCTATTTGTGATGAAGGTAACGAAGGGTCTTCTTGCACTTTGTGATGTCTTCTTTGTGGGCTGCACTGACTGCTTGATGAACCAGGTTATGTGAAGGTGGGGAGCTCCTCGACCGAATCCTTGCAAAGTAAGTCTGTTGATTTAGGGTTTAAGGGCAATCGAACTGTCTGTCTCTGGGAAAAAGTTGTGCAACTCTGGTGGGAGGGAGAGATGGTATATAGATTTGGATAGTGTAAAATGAGTAGTTGGAGATCAAAGAAGTATCTGAATTGGCTTTGTCCAGGCTCACTTTGGGATGAGTCTTGTTGTGTCCTGAAGAAGTCTAGAGCCAATAGCATTTGTTTGTTGTTTGTCTAATACTCAGTTGGGCCATCATCCTGATCACTGTGGTGGTGCACAAACAACAGGAAGGAAAGTCGATATAGTGAGAAGGATGCAGCTCGGATTGTCAGACAAATGCTCAATGTCGCTGCTCAATGTCATCTCAATGGTGTTGTCCACCGTGACATGAAACCAGAGGTAGGTACATGCACATCATCTACTACATGTGCAGCTATAATGTGGATGAGAACAAAAGAATATGTTGATTATCAATGCACAGAATGTCAGGTTCATTGATGACAAAGTTCACAGAATGATGAGAGTCTTCCATTTTTTTTCAGAACTTTCTTTTCAAATCTCCAAAAGAGGATTCGCCTCTGAAGGCAACGGATTTTGGGTTATCTGACTTTATCAAACCAGGTACAACAGCATCACCTGCTGGGTGTGCTTTTCTTTCCTTTCCTCTTGATACATCTTGCACTGGATGGAATGTTTTGCACTTGGCAGGTTCATAGGTCTCTCTCTGTGCTGAAGGTTGTGTGTTGGGACTGGTCTCATTGGTTAATTAGCTGATACCCTTTTTGTTTTCTGCAGGCAAAAGATTCCATGATGTGGTGGGTAGTGCATACTACGTTGCTCCAGAGGTGTTGAAGAGAAAATCAGGCCCAGAGTCTGATGCATGGAGTATTGGTGTCATCACATACATCTTGCTGTGTGGAAGGCGCCCATTTTGGGAGAAGACTGAAGCTGGCATCTTTAACGAGGTAGGAGAAAGAGTAAAAAAAAGCAGGTTATTCAAACTGTGTCACCCCTTCACACACTTGTGTTCAATTGAGGGATGCTTAAAGCTCACTTGTTCTGTGTTTGGTTTTTTGTGATGACTACCCAGGTACTGAAGAAAAAGCCTGACTTTCGAGAGAAGCCATGGCCTACAATCAGTGCCAGTGCTAAGGACTTTGTGAAGAAGCTGCTGGTAAAGGATGCCTTTGCCAGACTTACTGCTGCCCAAGCCTTGTGTACGTTCTCCACAGTTTCATGTAATTGTAATCTTTTGGGTGGCATGAGTAAAAAAAATCACTGAAGTTGATGATGAGGTTGCCATTAATATGTATGAGGCAGCCAGACTGGAATTCATGAAATGGAACTGGATCAGTATGATATTGAGATGATGATGATGAATGTGAGGAATGTTGGAATGCTGAGGATTCATCAATTTGGCATGCTTCAACATTACCCACTGTTCAACAGCAAATGTGGAGTAGTTCTGTGGCTATGCTTACAATGGGTATTATTTTTTATGCTGCAGCTGTGGCCTTAAGAAAAGTGTGTGAAACTGTGCAGCACATCCATGGGTTAGAGAGGGAGGAGATGCATCAGACATACCATTGGATATCTCAGTTCTGTCAAATATGCGAGAATTTGTGAAGTACAGTCACCTAAAACAGATTGCTCTTCGGGTAGGTCATATCCTTCAGACCTTTAAAGGTGCCACCACATGTAGCCATTTTTGGTGTGCATGGAAAAATGCCATTATTGTGTGCACTGCTTATGTGGGAAGACACACTAGAAGACATAAGTTTTTCCTGCTGTACCTGGGGGGCTGAGTACTGTGGAATCAACTGCAGGCTTTGGCAAGCACTCTTGACAGTGATGAAATCTCAGATTTACGAGATCAGTTTGATGCGATGGACATGGATAGGAATGGCACAATCACTCTTGATGAAATGAGGACTGTGAGTACTTTTCATGTGCTCTACTACTGTGTTGGTAATTTTTTGCTTGCAACTGCAGGTATTTTTCTTTCCTTTGTATGTGGGGACGATGGTATTTGGTCTGTTGATGGGTGGGTGACTTACAATAATAGTTTGATGTATTTGGGAATGTGTTTTGCATAGGCCTTGCAAAAGGACCAGCCTTGGATGCTAAAGGAATCACGGGTGCTGGAGATTCTTCAAGCGGTATGTAGACAAAACATTTTCCAAGCTTCAGTCAAAAATAACAAACTAACTAGCTCATGCGATTTGTGGTGGTGTGGGGTCCAGTTTCTTCTCACATAAGAAGAAAACATTTATATGGGGCTCTGTTTGATGCTACAGATGGATACCAACAGAGATGGGTTGGTTGATTTTGATGAGTTTGTCGCAGCCACACTGCATGTGCACCAACTGAAAGAGACAAATGCAAAGAAGTGGCAAATGCGGTTACAAGCTGCTTTTGACAAGTTTGATTTTGATGGGGATGGCTATATCACTGCTAGTGAGCTCAAAATTGTATGAGACTGTCTCTTATCTTTATGTTTCACAAGCTGCATTCTATGCTTTCATGTGGGATCAGATCCCTTCCAGCATCTCTAGATAGCCCAGTTTAGACCAACCACCTTTTGTTCTGTGCATGTGGTGTAGACAATTAACTGCCCATGTTATTACAAAGTTACAGCATTTGGGTGCAACAAAACTTCATTTGTTGTAGACAAAAGTTCTACACTGCTTCAGAGCAGTGGTCACATTCTCTCTCTTGTAGCCTGATGGGCACTGATAGGAAGGTTTCTTCATGGGCATTTTTTTGTTTGCAGGCTATGGGTCTGAAGGGCTCCATGGAGGCAATTCTTTGTGAAGCGGATTTGGATGGAGATGGACGAATTAGTCTACCAGAGTTTCAAAACTTAGTGCGCCAAGCAAGCCTTGGGTCTAGAAACAATGATGACAACGATGTCCACATGCAGCAGCACCAACGTCACCACCGAGAAGCCCCATTGCCATGCGAGAACGAAATGATGATGGTTCACTAAAAACCCATGCTCCATCGTCATTGAAAGCACTTCTTGCTTGGGACAAAGAAACAGTCTTGTGTTTAGGGTTTAGGGTTGAGACTGATGATGGGTTCTTTTGTTGGATTTTGATGGTATTCTTACCTGCAAGTAAAAACCAAAGACTTAACCAGCAAAGATCCCAACCAGGTCAGTTGGCGATTCATGGATTCAGATAGCAAGTGGTGTGCAGGACACCCAATTGTGCCAGTTGGCAGTTTTTTACAGGTGATTTAATTCTTGTGGTGAATTTTTTCTTAATTTTTAGTTTTTCTTGTAAAAAATTAGAGCTTACGGTAGTGATTCTCCAGGTGCTCTTTGTTGCACCAAGAGCTTTACCCATTGAGTCTCCTCACCGGCAATAGAGAGGGGTGTTTGAAACAGGCCAATTCATTGCACTTGGATAAACAAGATGCCGAGCTAGTGGTTGATTGGAGACCACTTGTTTGTATCATGAAAAGCATTCAAAAAGTTAATGTAAAGTCGAGCATTTGTGGTACAAATATGAAATGCTCAAATTGTGGAATGCTATGCAATGCAACCTCTCAAAATTTGTTGTTCATGAATTATTGCTTTATGGATACGTAATAGTTCATCAAATGATCAAGTATTAATCTTTGAGTCGGGACTTTCTCCTAATGCCAACCTTGCATGCTTCAAGTCTAAGATTTATGTTATGCCTGCATTTATATCTCTCAATTTCTATATGTTACAAAATCTTGGCTAATGTTTTATCAATACTTACTAGCTAGCCTGGCTTGTGATGTTGAGCACATATTGGAATACTGAATGAAATTTGGAAAGGCCAAATGGTACAACTTCATCCATGCTAACGATTGTTTCTCATAGTCATGTCTCATAGCCTTTTTCTTCATTGATGAATCTTAGTAGTTTACGGGATAGTAGCTTAGGTAGGCAAGTTATAAGGTCTAAACATGGATGTTGTAAACAAATAGGAAGTCAACACACCATCAAGTGACATCCTACAATCATTTGGTATTTCAAAACCCTTAAAATAAAGCCTCTAGTCACGATGACAAGAAGACTTGGGTATTCAATCACCACCTATTCTTAATCTCATAGTCTTTGACCTTGGAATTCAAACATTTGTATCTATCTTTGCAAGCCAAATACCTAAAGAATTTTTTATTTGGATGAGATTGAAAAGGCAAACCAATCATATCCATGTTATACATTTCCAAATGATGAACACGTTTGAGAGGAAATCATAGATGAAACATTGTTGGATCACAAGGCAATGATGGATGGTATGTGATGACTCATGGAGCAATTACCTCTCTAAATGCAATAGCTAAATAACAATGTGGAGTTGACGGCTTGGGAATGTGGACGTCACAATTAGTTGTTGTGGACTTTTCAATTTGACATAGTGGAGTTGGCAAACAATCCGAGTCAATGTGACAAAATAGGCAAATAATAATGTGTGGAGTTCACAATTTGACATGGTGGAGTTGCCAAACAATCCAAGTCAATGTGACAAAATAGTCAAATAACAATGTGTGGACTTCACAATTCAACAATTTGAACTTGAAAAATGTGACAAGTGAAGTTGACAAAATAGTTGAACAAATGGTATTCCATACTAAAACCCCATGACCAGGGGAAAAAGCTCTAGATCAATCAAAGGTTATTTAATGTCGATTCAAGAATCTTACAATTAAAAATAATGATTATTAAGCACAACAAAGCTAGCCTCCATTGTTATGGAGCATTGCAAAGTTTTAATTTGTTGTACATGATTGATTGATTTTCCAATTCCACCATGCATTGCAAATGATTTTCTTCCATATCAAAGCAACAAGTGGCAACTAGTTGAAAAGTCAATTGATGCATTGCCATACCCATATGCTAGCACACTTCCCCTATATATTACCCATGCATAATCCCAACTTTCAAAAAAATGCAATCACAACAGATGTCATAAAAAATGTTGCAAGTGATATCAAGTTTGATAGTTTAAAAGTACTACAATAAAACATCAGTGATTGAACAATGTTCTATGATATAAAGTGATTGTTATGTAAAGATGAAGTACAAACCATGCCTTCTATGCACTCATCTCTATGCACTCATCTCCTTGGGCATTAAACTTTCAACAAACATGGAATTATCAATATTATGTGGCACTAAAGACATGTCCTCAAACCCTAGCATTGCCAGCATTGTTCTTCCCTTTGAGCTACAATTTTCTATCCCACTCCCAAGTGTTAGAAAAATTGTTTAAGAGGTGCCTCTTCACCCCTTCCACTTCCTTTCTACACAAATCTTTGATTGTACAAGATGGGCATACAAGGTTTGCTCCAAAAGCTTGTTCTTGATTGTCCTTGGCCCTTTTGACAAAAAAAGACAAACTCCAACTATAATTTGTTCACTTCCTCTGCACACACTAACATGCCAAAGGCTTCCTTTGAGACCAATGTAGTCTACCTTGCCACTATTTTTTTGGACTATGGCTCATTGAATATTGGAGAGACAAGCCCTCACCTACACAAAACCATTGTAATCAACTTGAGCATCTTAAGATGTTGAAGAAATACCTCATGGATTAAAAAAGGTGCACATTTATGCCTCCTCCTACAAGGAATGTAAAGTCTCAAGTTATGTCAAATCTAAAGAGAACTTCATTCAATTGTGTTGTGGTTGTAAAGGAAATTCATAGAATATGCACACATAAAAATTGTCGAAGATGTTGGAAATACTAAAAAACCCTAGAGAAGAACTCAAAAGCTTTTAAGGTTTGGTTCCAAAAAAGAAATCAAGAACAACAATTCCAAATCTTTAGGACTTAGGAGTTTGATTCAATTTGAAAAGAAGAATGGTGACTTTGATTCTAACCTCCTGACTTTAAACTTTAGGTTATTTTCCATCTTCTAAGTTTGTCTTGCCATCATCTTCCAAATGTTGCATGACACAAGCAATAAATATTGAAAGGAAAGAAAAAAGGCCAAAAACCTTCTTTTTGGGTTCCATTTGCTCCATTTAATCACTATCTTCCATGGGGAAATGCTTCCAAAATTATATACCAAACCTTAATTAACACCTAGCTTATGGGAATCTTGAAAAATTGGCTTAATTTGCAAGATTTGTCAAGCAGATCAATAGAAAGCTTTGCACTAATATAACTATTAAACACAATTGTGATGGCAAACAACTAAAATGTTTATCTCCATTACAACAAGGAAGGTAATCAAGAAGAAAATTTTTGAATTTTTTATTATAAATGTATCAAAAGAGAGGTGGAGAAAAACTGTAATAGGATAAGAGACTAGATGATGAAAAATGAATCTATAATCTACTTGTAGGTGTGCATGAAAACATCTCCAACCTACCTCCGTAACAAAATTGCAACCATTTCCTAACGTACAAGATGTTGAATTTTTTCCATAGACCTTACCCCAAACCCTAACTTGCATACAATTGTATGTTATGTTTATTTGTGCTCCTGGCTTCTAAAATCGGAAAATGACAGCAAAAATAGACCATTGTGGCTATGGTCGTTGTCATCATGCGAATGAGGTCATTTACCAGGATTGAAAACCTAGTTCTCATAGAGAGGTGATTTCCTTAACACGTCCTACATGAATTACCTCACATTACAATAAATAGGGAAAAACATTTTCAAATTGATTCTATAAACTTTTCAGATTCAACATTCCAAAAACCAAAGATGAAAAAATGGGGTGTTTGAAAACTACACAACCCACCTTCCTCAAGAAGGCTTCATAAAGTAGACATCATCAAGAATAGGTAGTGGTTCCCTCCATTCATTAAGATCTTCAACCACTAGAAAACATGACAAACATTGGAAATTATCCATTCATTACATAGGTATGCATCACATCCTCTTTGAATACTAAGGGGTAAAACATTTTGTTGCCATAATTGACAATTAAATTATTGATAATTTTAACATTACAACAAAAGCAGGCAATGTATATATCAAAGAAATAATGCTTACATGAAATGCTTTCATCAATGATATCTACGATCTTGTAAAAGCACAACATCACCTTCATTGTAACTTCATCCATGATAAGAACCTAAAATCAAACCTCCCAACAATGAAGCATCACCACATGAAATCTCCTAATTTTACTATCAGAACTCAACTAGGTTATTAGGCTTCTCCTGAATTGTACTGGAAAGGTGAAGACAAAGTAGTCTCTTTTCCTCTAATGTTTTACAACCTAATGTTCTACACAATTCAAACAATGGAAGGAGATTTATTCATAGCTCAATAAACTAAGGGAGCTGTTGGAAAGGAGTCAAGAGAAATCACACACACCTTCCATTATGTTAATCCTTTTCCCTTCCTTGTTGCATGTAGCATCTCCTATAGAAGGTTTGCATCATCAAAGTTTCCAAACACAACATATCATATAAGAGTTACGAATCCTCCAAACTTCCAACAAGCCAATAATAATCTCTTACCATATCAATGGAAATTTTATAACATGACCCAATTGATCTAGATCTCTCAAACTTTGACATTAAGAGTTGACTCAAAGAAAAAGAACCCCAAGTCCTTAAGCTTGTCAGCTATAATCCTCAAATCCTTCAAACAATTAAATGATGCACAAGATGTTGTGGTGAATTATTATCGTCATTAGTTCTCTACATGAATCTGATTTATTTAGCAAAACCTTTTGTACTTAAACAAATATTAAAAGCTCAAAGGGGTTTGAGAGTCAAAATAAAGGATGTAGTAGATCCAAAGGGGACCAGCCCTCATTCTCTTATACAATTGCCCATGCCATTCATTCTCTACATTTTCTATGAAGGGGGGGAATAAAAACATTCATGGCTTCATGATATCTAGCAAAAGGTGCAAAATCCATCGATGTGTAAGAATCTAAGTAGTCCATGATTTTTTTCTATTCTCATCCACTACCTCCCCTCCCACTCTATGTATGTGTCTTTATCATAGAAGACAGATATGTCTATAGCCTTACATTCCCAATTTGAAAAACATGCGGCTATAATTCAATTTTTACTCCCTAAGATTATGTCTTTGTCTCTTTTTTTATGCCCACAGGACTCTTCAAATTAATCTTCTGGATCCAAGCCCCATAAATGGAACCTAGAACCTCTACTGCTATTGTTACGGCTTCACGTCAAAATTCTTTTACCACAACGAAACTTTCGCAATTGAAATTCGAGATAATCTTTTCATATGACAACAACAATCTAGTATCGACAAAACCACACAAACAATAATAGTAGTGACAAAAGTCCCTTGCACGTTTGGGGCCTTGGCAACACAAAATATTATGAGGAGAATCAGAATGTCTTATTCATGAGCAAGAATGCAAAACAAGATTTTTGTGAAAAGACAAGGATTAGGGTTTCTAGATTAGGGTTTTCAAATTACGCATCCTTCTATTTTGACGCGCTCCCAAGTCACGGGGTGAAACCCACTTGAAGGTTTCACAAAGTCAAGTTGCGGAAATTGTGATCTAGTAGCATGCTCCCGACTTCCAACTCTAAAAAGGGGTACATGGTCGAGTTGGGAGCCTAGGGATTAGACTAGGAAGAGGGACTAGCTTACCTCGTGTGAATCTGCATCCAAAAAACCAACAAAAAAGGGTTAGTTTAGCATTCGGGACACCCTTGGGTGTTGGGACTTGCCACGGGCACTTGGACACACAAGACTCACCACGGCCCGGACTCGGGAGTAAGCCACCACCTTACTCCCTTATAGTATTCTCTGCGGCTGGTCGCCAAGGCTACATCCAAATGGCACATTTTGTTGGGACTCCCGAAATGGAATCCCGAAATTGTCCCCTCCTCGCCTCAAACTCGGATCGGGACGAGTCCTGAATCAAAGTTGTAGCTCTTGTCGAGAGCTTTCCAACGCCGTGTCGCATTCTTCAAGGCGACGTCGGGAAGAGGTCGATTCCCGACTTTTAGTGGTCGGGAGTCAAATTGCCAGTTTGACTTCCGACCCTTCTTTTGTCCATAACTTGGGCTGCAAATGTCCGAATGGCCAATGCGAGGCCATTTTCGATATCTACGTTTCAAGACCTTTCCAATGACACCAAAAAAACCTCAATGCAAGGTGTTTTGGGCCTTGCTGTCGAGCTCTGAACATTCGAGAGTCCCAGAGGACTCCAAACCTCCAACTTTTCCAAGTGTTGGGCTTCACCCCCACACTTGGCCAAAGTGGGGTTGCGACATATTTTGACTGTTCTAGGACGAAGATTAGGGATTTTTACATTATGTGTCTTTTCATATCTCAAAAAATTAGGGCGCACAAATATACATGGCTTAAAGCCATAAACTCTGGATAAATCTAGAGAACACATTGACATATTTTTATGTAGCCCATGTAGAAAAGTCAAATGTCTTGTCATTGACATTGAAAACAACTTGAAAGATTTGATGCATGAATATTTATTTCTTTTCAATGAATTAATTGTTGCTCATGTGTTAACTACATATGAAGCTCCTTTTCTTTTTTATAGGTAAATTGTTTTTCCAACTTTTCTAAACCTAAGCAAGCAAGTGATTCTTAAAGAATTATTTCTTAATTTTTTGTAAGATTGTGTACATAAAGCTTCCCAAAATGATCTCCATCTCCTTAAAAGATTCTACAAGCTTCTTCAAAAGATTCAAACTACTCCAATTCGAGAATTAGGGGCAATGGAGGTGCCTTAAGTTTAATCATGTTATCAATTCCATTCCATCTACTTTTGTTTCACCTTTTCTTCATGTTCAATTGATGATTTATTTTCCTCAATGATCCTATTTTAGCAATCTTTTAAAAAAAAACTTAAAATATAAAGATGAATCAATTGAGAGAAAAAATAAATTCCTTGTTGCTACATTTCCATGCACCCATTTTTTCAATTTTATTTTTTGCTTTTGTAAAATCCTAAAGTCAATCCTTCCTTTGGTTGATACAAATTATCACATTCTTGTCTAATTGGTTGTTGTGTTTCCTTAGTCTCTCAAAATATCTCTTTGTTTTTACTTTGATTCCATATGCCTCCTCTCACTTTGTATCATTACTTCTATGTATAAGTGATTGTCTTTTCCTTGCTTCTTAAACATTTTATAGGTGCAATTTGTATTGATTGTTACAACGTTTGTGCCTTGCTCACTCTAGAAATTTGTAAACATGGGCAATTTTTGCTTGAGATTTTGGGTCCATGATCACTATGGTCTTTGGTGATGTTTTCTCCATGTGACCAAAAGTAGTCGGGTTATTTATTCCTTTGACATTTGTTTTTAATAATAATTATAGTCTTCCTCTTTTGCTTTCTACCTTTGACATTTGCATCCACTTTGACTTTAAGCTTCTTGCCTTCTTGCATCCCACTCGCAAACAACTCTTACATCATGCTAGGGTATTGCACAGATACCCTACCTCAAGGGCAACTTCAACTATAATCAATTGCTTTGGCAAGTGCCTAATATTTTGGTTACAACAGGAAAATAAACACCCAATTTTTTAAACAATTCCAATTTCCAACTGAAAGTGCTTAACTTGTACAATATCCAGCCAATGAATTTAATAGTTGGGCAAATACAACTAGTTTTTACAGCATTCATAATGCACCTTTCGCTTTTTGCCTTCAGTATTTGATGAACTTCATAAGGAAAACTGGACTTCCATGAAACATAAGCCCATTCGATCATCAGTTTTCTTTTTTATGATGAATTTACTTTCCATCTGAGAAAATCCATAATTTTCAATTTGCTTGAGTGGGAGAAAACTAGGGTATACATATGTACCATTGCAATTCGCTTACTATCACACACCAATTGCCACACACTGTTGGGCTGTTGTTGTAAGTCCAAGATATACCTAGTAACCCATCCAAGCATGCAATTTTATCTTTGTATCCACTTCCTACATTGAATCAGATCATGAACATTTTAATCTATGAGTCATTTCAAGATTTAAAAGTGTACAAAGTGGACACTTCACAACAAAATTCTAGCACGTACAGGGATAGCTGTTGCTTATTCCTCAGATTTTGTTGTTGTTTGTTTGGTAAGAAAAGGAGTTTGTGACCCATGGTACTTCTACCTCCACCCATCATTGCTCCATCAAGCTCTCACCCATCTGCAAAAACACAAGAACTATTGCCTCTTATAGGGATTTGGGTCCGAGTCCTGAGGTGGCCAATCATCCTCTGATACCAGTTAATCATAGGATCTGCATATATTGGGTAAAATTAATCCACAAACATAGTTTAGAAGCTAAAGTTGAGATTCAATGAGATCACAGATTTCAATAAACCCTAAACCTTTTTACTCTAGATACCGAAATCAGAATGAAACTCATCAAGAAAAACATGAATGATTGATACAAATGGAGTAGAAATAAATATTTGGAATAAATCTGTACTAGAAAGTAGCAAAGTAAAAAACCCATCATTCAGTTATGTGAACATCCAATGACCAGTTACAAAAATATTATGTCCCACAAAAAATTTCAAAAAAACAAGCAGAAGTATATTAGAAGAGAAGCTATCAAAGGACACGTTGAACATTTTTTTACTTCAAGAAGATAAAATAGAGATCTAACAATGTGGCAGCTCTACTAGTGTTACCTCATATAGACACCTTGGGGAAGAGGATCAAGGTGCCCCTTGTGAAGAGCTCACTACATACTCTCTTCATTTCTTCAAGCACTATATGACAAGAGAAACAATTCATGGGCAGCTCATTCCAAGTAACAACTGCTCCATGTCATTTTTGCTGTTGTTGTCGGGTGAACATATCTTACGGATCAACAATCCCAAAACCATCTGTCTCCCTTCGGTCTCTTTACTAACTGGAATACCATCTGAAGCATAGTTCAATATATCACTTTGTTCTCAAGCTCTTACATTTCCCTTTATGTTTACCCTCTATGATTTACACACAAATTCTGCATTACTCTGGTCTCTTTACTAACTGGAATACCATCTGAAAAATAGGTCAATAGATCACTTTGTTCTCAAGCTCTTACATTGCCCTTTATGTTTACCCTTTATGATTTACACACAAATTCTGCATTACTCTGGTCTCTTTACTAACTGGAATACCATCTGAAGCATACGTCAATAGATCACTTTGTTCTCAAGCTCTTACATTGCCCTTTATGTTTACCCTTTATGATTTACACACAAATTCTGCATTACTTCTGTTGTGCCCAGGTCAACCAGTCACATAATTCAATGAGATGACTTGACAATGGGATCAAAATCCAGATCAAACACCCAAAAGTTGCACCCCTTTCACTTAGTTCATACATGTCAATACTTTCGTATGAACAGACAGACATACCCTTGTCACCATCAGTGACACCAGCAGACAGATAAATTGCAGGGAGAATTACCTCTTCACCTAACAGGCAGCACATGACTAATGTATGAGAAGACTGTCAAACACAAAAGAGAACTTACAATCATCAACACAATGATCATAAGAGTATGGAGGCCCCAAAAGCACTCTGACTTGCCCAGGAGACAGCAAGGGATAATCAATCTGTGCTTTTGACCCATGCCGTAATTAAACCTGAGATACCAAAATCTGTTCTGCCAAAAGCAAATATCTCAAAACATTCCAAGGAGAAGAATCAACACTTGCAAGTCAAACTATCTATGGATGCCAAACCCGTTCTGCATTCATACAAAGTCTGACTTCTTCCCAAACATGATTGTGCAATTAATCAAGGGAAAAATCAGTCAGCAGCTCAAAGATACCAACATTTGCACCCCTATGAGTGTATTGCAGTCAGCCTCACACTAGGCAACAGGGAAAATAACTGTCAGATGTAGTCTAAGGGTAACTCTTCCCACTGCCCAGAGTCAGATGGGATGATTGTTCCTTCTCAATTTTCTCATTTTTGGTCAAACCAGGAAATGAAGATGCTTTATCTTCTCACTGGAACACCTCCTCTACCTGCGCCAGGGGCTGGCCCACCTGGCACAGTACCTCTGGCTGCAGCACGAGCCTGCAACAACAAACAACCAAACCCATCAACCAACACTGGTATGGACCTAAGTGACCTTTCACACAGGAGGAGGAAATACCTGCCATTCCCTCTCTTCTCCTATGGAAAGATTACCAGCAACCAAAAGTGTATCTCTTGGAACCAAACATAGGTAAGTGCTGGATGTTGTATTTCTAAGTAACATATCTATAAGATTGCAGAGAAATCTCCACAACAACACTTTGAAGGTAACACAACAATGAATATGGTCATAACCTTATACGAGTTGCTTACAAAGTGTCAGACCATCAAATAAGGCATGAATAGCAGTGATGAGCTACAATGCCTATCCACTAACATCATCAGCTCCTCATATAGGGTATGGATAAGAATATAATAAACAGGCCAAAATTTTGGGCAAATCATAGAACAAAACCTCTGTATCCTGAGTTTCTGTCACATTTCTGGAACAAAATGTGAAGACTCAGTCATGATGTTGGCTAGCACTCAACTGACAAAGCTTTGACAAAAAAGAATCAATAGTATCCTCATTCAAGCTGCAAGAAGGTTGTGAGGGTAAGCTTCATTTCATTTTAGCTTTTCCCTGTACAACCAAGCATCTAAGCCTGAGGCAATAGAAGGCCTACACAGAGGTCTCCTGCAACATACTCAATAAGTTGTGTTTTACAATAGCATTTAAAATGCACCAAAAAGAGTTGTAGCATACCTTGGCCTGCAATGCTACAGAACGACCTCGGCCAATTCCTACACCTGAAGAGCCCTTACCCTGCATATCATGCGACATCCACCATCACTGCCTCAGTTCCTTTGCAAGAGCACTCATTATAATCTTGATAAGTTGATCTCATGAACAAACAGACAGACACATTCACACTCCATCTACTGCAGATTATGTTTACACATGTGAGGCTATAATAAGCATTCTGTGCAAGCAATCAAAGCATTCCAGAGCTGTTCAAAAACACCTTCATGAAGATTCACTGTTTGTTTCATCTATTCAGTTCATTTACAGTCTCAGAAATCAGAGGGCCAAATCAAAGGCCCACAAAAGGCAGCAAGTAACCTTGATTTTAGCATCAAGGCGCTTGAACATTGGGGCATTCTTCAACATATCTGGAATGATCATGAACCTGCCAGGCACCAGACACAATGTACCTCAATTATAAGTGGTGATATAGCAACCCACCCAGTGAGGTCTGCAGGATAGAAAAACTTGATGTCCGCATCTTAAGCTTTACATTTTAACATTTATTCTCACTTCTGATTCCCTTGACTTATCAAATCAAAACAACACAAGAATCATGCTTTCCTACTTGATCAAAGCAGAAGATCAGGCCTGGCAATAGTCTTTTGAAATGGAAATGGACAATGCAGACCCTGCTCGGACATACCTCACTTTACTTCCACGAATGAAGACATGTTCCAATTGAGAAACCTTCCCATCCTGATTGCAAAAATCAGAACAGTTGAATCTTAGTCTCTGTTTGACCATAATACAGCACAATCTTGTGGGGGGACTCACTCACTCACACACTCTCCCCAACACACCAGAAAATATTTTGACCGAACCCTAAACCCTAATTACATCCAAATATCACTTTGCAAGAAAGCTCTGAAACTGTTCAAAATGCGCAGTGAGGAAGAGCATATCATGCTCTGCCTTCTCAGCACAATCATAAAAGAAACTCTTTAGACTCAACACATCCTATACACATTCCATCACAACATACTAATTCTAAAGAAAATCATCTCATAGCACATTCCTGGCACCACGAAAATACACTAAACTAAAATAAAAAAGCTGTAATCCTGGTGGAAAGATGGCTGCTCCTGGTGGAAAGAACGATTCTGTAGCATCTAAGGGTTAGGGGTGCGGGTCATATCGCAAGGAAGAAGGTTTAGGAGTTCACACCTTGGCAGTGTAGGTAATGGACTCAAGCTGGCTGTTCCAGTTATCTTCGCACTCAATGAGAGAGCCGCGGTAAAGCTCGCCACTCTTAAGCTCCACGGTTACGATATGGCCCTCCGCCTCGTGCAACAGCTTCACTGGGATTCCCAAACTCTTACTCATTGTGCCTCTTTTCTCTTCGTCCCCGTCTTGATGTTCTTCTTCTTTTTGTTCTCGAAGACGCTACTCAGCAAGCTCTAGGCACGTACGCAAAAGAGCAATACCTCGTGCGCTCTGGCTTCCACTCTTCTCTAAAACCAAAGCAAACGAGCAAACTAACACACCAATTGGTGCCTGCGCTCATCAAACCCTAATTTTGTCACCAGGACAAAATTAGGGTTTGCGAGGGTCTTGGACTCTTTGGCAAGTGGTTTTTCTTTTCTTTTTCTTTCTTTTCTTTTTCAGTTCTCTGATGTCGCCCTATTCCCAATCAGGGTTTTTTTTTCCTCTTAATATGGCAATTTGGGCCCATTTTTTCCCAAGAAATTCCTTTGTACATTTCACACCATCCTTTTTTTTTCCTCTCCTAGAGATGTTGCAAAACTTTGCTAATTTTTTATTAAAACATTGATTTGAAATTGAAAATTTGCAAAAATTCACCAAAAAAACTTGGACACAAAACATTCAAAATTAGAATTTGCAAATCAATTCATTTTGTGATTCTCTAACCCAAATCAATGTTATTTCCACAAAAGTCGAAATGAAAATCCTTTGTGAATAATCCATGTAAAATTATCACATACATATAAGAAATGTATATATATAAATAATTTCATAACACCAAACTTGGCAACTTTATATTACGGATGTAAAAACAACTTGGCAAAATTGTTGATTCTAACACCCTCACTTAGCAATTATCAAATTATGTGCTTAATCACATCATATGAAGCATTGGAAATATTCATGCTTGTCACCAAAAAATGTCTTGGTCCATACACTTATAACCATCTTTATTTGTTTTACAATACACCATGTTAACGGTGGCCTCTTTAGTTTTCTCTTGCACTAAATCACGATGAATCTCAATACTGTTGATGCGAACATGAAGAGTTCAATTTTTGATATAAATATACAATTTTGATTATCATTATATATGACAATAGATTTCATTTATAGAAAACAAATGTTTCAAAAGACAATAAAAGCCACATCGCTTACCTTACATGGTTTCAAAAGTTGTATATTCAATTTTTGTTGAATGACATAACTATAGAGTTTTATTTCTTGTTGCTTCAACTAATACCTCCATTTTTCAATATAAAAATATAACATGTTGTGGATTGATGGTCATCAATATTGTTAGCTGAATTTACATCATGATGTAAATATCAATAATATCAAAGCTCTCATCAAAAGTATGGTTGTGGTATGCACCCCTCTAAAAGCACAATTGGTCCATAACATTATCAACAAAACGTAAGTTATCATAAGCACCCTTTTCTTGAGCACAATCAAGACCCCTAAAAATATCCCCCATATATCAACTATAACACCAACCAAAATCAACTATATTGTTTGAAAATTGGAAATTTTTGTTTCATTATAATCTGAGGTGATTGCCCAAGGTTAGCCACAAATTGATTCACAACCACCATTATTTGAACAATATCAAGTCTTGCACATAATGTTGCATATATGACATTCCCAACAACATTAGAAAATTGAGTAACCTTCATTGTTTCTAATGAGGGACCATTATCAAAGCACATTTTTTTTAAATTATAATTATTGACAAAAAAAGGTCCATGTTGACTTAGAGAACTAAAAACATATGGAAAGTTTGATGCAATAGAAAACTTATTTTTGGTGTCAAACTTGACATTTCCTTATAACAAATTTGAACATGAACATATGCTACAAATGCCATTGCATCCACCCAAAATGTGGTCATGTAACTTAAAATGGGTTCAAACCTATGAAGGTTAATTTTTAATTAAATCCCTATTAACACATAGGTAGAATGTACAATTAAAGCCCCACAAAACATCCAACCATTTTTTAAAAAAACTTTTTAAAATGCAAGAAAAGAACCTTACACATTTTTGGGATAGGATTGTTCACATGCCTAAAACTTAGTTCTTATGACAGCCACACCCATTGTGGAGCTCATCACGTAGGCCTAAGGACTTTGTTCAATGGGGATCACTCATAAAAAAACATATACATCTTCTCTTGTGGACATTTTCACAATTAGACAAGCACATGACTTTATTATGGTGTAAGTTTGTTACACAAAAGGTTTATCCAAAGCTTCACACAAAGTAACAACATGAAACTATGACAAAAAGAATATATGCCCAAGTCTTAAGTCACAACCTTTTATATACTCTAAAAGAAAAATGGATCAGTTCTTGTCCTCATTCATCCATGTTTACTAAACATTCATATTCATTCACAACAAATTACTAGTAGGGTGTACGCACTCTAAGGTGGCTCACTTTTTCAAAAAAACAAAAGTTCACAAAAGTCCATTCTATAATATTAAAAATTTGAAAATTTCTAATACCATGGGTAGTAAAGTCCATATTAATAGGAGCCCACCTACATATTCCAAATATATACACCTTTAAAAAAATTTGAAATTTAAGAAAAAAACAACTATGTTGGGGACTTACATTTTGAGAAATCATGTTCACAAAAACCACATTGCCCTGCATAAAAAAACACTCAAGTACAATTGTGTTGCAATTACGTCCTCCAAAGTGTAACTAAGTTAGGATTGTTAAAAATGAACTACACATTGAACAACTTTTCTGCAACTATTGTATAACTTCCATATGCGTTATTACACCATGTGTCCACATTCCCACCATCCATGAGGTATAAGATTTGTAATTGGTTTTCAACTATGAAATTTGTTCATGTAGCTGGTTGGCCACTATGTTGTTATTAAGCGACCACTATTTTACTACTAATTGCTAGGTTTTTTTCTCAAATTCTTCAAGTATGTGCATTGGGTAAGATCTTCAACATTAATTAATAGTAAATGGTGATTGACCTAATGGACAAATATATATATTTTGAAATCATGCCTAACTCTAGCAACCTACAGAAACACATTATCTAAATCTGATGATTTTTTAAATCTAAAGTGAGAAATTTTGCCAAAACAAACATTGATAATTGCCCATTATCATGTCAATATTGTACCACAATTATGCCACTACATGGCCTCATGGATACCACTAGTTGTTACATATATATGTGCCATTATGGGGCCACAATATTGGCATTGTTTTACAGCTAGATGGTTGTTACGATGCCACTACTTGGCCTTTAATAAATACTATTGATTCACTATCCATATAAAGTGTGAATTTGTAAACTTCAAATTAAATCCCAATGTTACATAAACTATATTAAAAATATTTATATCTGAAGTACATCAAGGTATTCAAGTTTATACACCTAGAAGTTTTCTAGGCTATATGAACAAGTGTGGAATTGATAATAGCCAATTCTTTTGTGGATAGATCGTTGGCACCCACAAGGGTTACATCTTGTGGCATATTTAATATATAATATTACAAATAATTTAATAAATATTAAATATTAATTTATGGCTTAATTTACTTGATTATTATGAACTAAAAATTAGATTAAATAATTATCCTTTAATATAAATTAATCAATTTAATTTAGAAATTTTATGAAATTAATTAATTCAGATAATTCATTCTTACACAATTAACTAAATACATAATTTTAAAATATTGCAATAAATATTGTAGTCCTATTTTTTTGTGATTGGTGTTCAATTATTGTATTAATAATATTACACTACATTGCAATTCAAGATATCATGTTGGCATACATATATATCAAATCATATAATTTCATGAAGGGTGAAAGTCTATTTTTGAATTGAAATTAAAAGTGATGTCTATATTTTATTAAACATTCAATATCGGTTTACATATGGATATATCTCTATACACCTCAATTGTTTTTACTCAAATGCATGTTTATTATTTAATATTTCATAATGAATTATTTGTTAATAATTAATATGTAATATATTTAATTACTACGAAATAAATAATTAAACTGAATAATAAATTATTCATATTAATTAATTATTTAAATAATTATTTCGTTAATTAATCCAGATAATAAATAAATAAATATCTAAAAATCAGATAATTAATTATCTAATAACTAATTATCTAGATTCATTAACTAACTATCAAATTTTTTATTAATTAATTAAAATAATTTAGATAATAATTTTTCTTATTTTATTTGGATTCTAATAATTAAATATCAAATTAATTATTTGATATTTAATTATCTTCAAGATTTCATTTCACAAATTACATAAATGAAATGTCTTTTCATTTCTCACATTAAAATATATGTGCCATGTTGGAATGAGCTCATAAAAGTTTAACTCTAAAGGCAAAACACAAAACAAAATTATAAAATTTTTGTGGCTATTTTTTTGTTTACCTACCCTTTTAATATTCTACCTTCCTACTTACCTGCTTGCTTACCTAAGTAAATAGGTCCTATTTCTCTACCTATTTAAGTACTCATATATATATACACATTTGTTTCCAAATTAATATGCCATGTGACAAAAATTTTATTGTGCCACGTGTCATAATCTAAAATCATCTTAAATGAATAATCATAATGGATAATAGATATCAATATTTCAAAAAGCCACAAAAAAACCTTCATAGTGGCACGTGTTAAATTTTGATGAATGGATGAAAAATGACATCAGCATGACATTGTGAGGGAGTTGCATAGTAGTTGAAAAATAGTTGTTACAATTGAATTGAAATTGAGTTGCAATGAATCGTACCATATAAACAATGAGTTGTAACTCTTGCAATTCATGCAATTTATTCAATAACATTCACAACATAGAAATATTGTCATGCTCCCAAGTTCCTCGTAGACCCACTTGAGGGTCCAAGTATGCGGCAATGCGGAAAGAGTTGGAACTTGGAGCACGATCCCGACTTCCAGCACTAGAGGGGGTGAGAGGGGCGTGCTAGAAGTCCCGGGAAAGACTAGGAAGAATTAACAAGCTTACTCACTCACACGAGCCTGCATGAAACCACACAAAGTGGTTAGAACTCATTCTGGATCCCTTTGGTGTTGGGACAAGCCACGGGCAACACAGACACACAAGACTCACCACGGCCCGGACCTTGGGGGAAGCCACCACCTTCCCCCTTATAGTATACTATGTGACTCGCCGCGGGGGTGGCATCCAAATGGCCATTTTGTCCCGAGACTCCCGGGAC
>Ga0116227_10004436_pt1 | contig 30478 bp, 25 predicted proteins | sample S1TSphgellanicum_FD_89693 | JGI IMG/M metagenome (GOLD analysis project Ga0116227, IMG submission 89693) | Host-associated microbial communities from peat moss isolated from Minnesota, USA - S1T2_Fb - Sphagnum magellanicum MG | ecosystem: Host-associated > Plants > Peat moss > Unclassified... | reverse complement strand
GGTGAGTCTTGTGTGTCCAAGTGCCCATGGCAAGTCCCAACACCCAAAGGTGTCCCGAATGCTAAACTAACCTGATTTGGTTGGTTTTTGGATGCAGATTCACACGAGCTAAGCTAGTCCCTCTTCTTAGTCTAATCCTTAGGCTCCCAACTCAACCCTCTACCCCTTTTTGGAGTTGGAAGTCGAGAGCATGCTTCCAAGTCTTAACTTTCCGCAACTTGACTTTGTGAAACCCTCAAGTGGGTTTCACCCCGTGACTTGGGAGCTCATCATGCATGGAAGAAGGCAAATGCAAAAAATAATACCCACGCAAATTCCAATCCGAAACGGTGACGGATGTAAATGGATACCCTATTTATCGGCGTAGAGATACGGGGCACACAATTTTGGTTCATGGCATTGAATTGGACAATTGTTGGGTGGTACCGCACAATGTCTCTTTATCGACGAAATACAATGCGCACATCAACGTTGAAGTCTGCAACAATATTCGTGTGGTCAAGTATCTATTCAAGTACGTATATAAAGGACATGATGATGCAACTGTTGAGATCTCCCACCAGAGCGACAATGCCATGAAGGGAATATGGTCGAAACTGATGAAATTAAAAAATATCTCGACTATCACTATGTATCTGCATTGAAAGCAGCGTGGCGCATCTTTAAGTTTGATATGCATGAGCGGTTTCCTACTGTTCAGCGTCTGCAATACCATTTGCCCAATATGCAAATGGTGTTGTTTGATGATGATGATGATCTATAGGAAGTGGTAACACGGTCAGCCATTTCCAGAATGATGCTCATAGAATGGTTCAAAACAAATCAAGAATCGGAAGTTGCACGAAGCTTTACGTTCAATCAATTCCCTCAGCAATGGGTGTGGAATCGGAAGTTGAAGCGATGGACACTGCGCAAGAGAGGCTTTGCCATTAGTCGCATGTATTATGCACACCCAACATTGGGTGAACGTTATTATTTGTGCATGTTGTTGAACTACGTCAAAGGTGCCACATCCTACGAGCATTTGTGGATAGTGGATGGCAGAGAGCACGACACATTCAAAGATGCATGCATTGCGATGGGTTTGCTTGCAAACGACAATGAATGGGATCAAGCCTTGGAAGAAGCCGGTGTTTGGGCCTTAGGACAATAGCTGCATGACATGTACGCTTCCATGTTGATGTTTTTTGAAGTCACGAATCCTAGACATCTATGGGATGCACATTGGGAGTCTTTGAATGATGACATTGAAACAATGACATGCTACGAGCATGCTGATCCAATTGTTACGCTTTTTGAGGATGCGCTAAAAGATCATGCATTGTATGAGATCGATCAGGTTCTCATGCGCAATGGGCACCGCTTGGAAGATTTTCCAATGCTTCCCAAGTCTAATTACATCCCTTTTGTTCATGGAGGAAACTGATTGGTTGAAGAAGAATTGGCTTATGATCGGCATTCATTGACCGCAGATGTAGACAATGCAGAAGATAGGCTTAATGACGATCAGCGTAACGCATACGAAACTATTTTGAATGTTGTGACAAACAAAAAGGGCAAACTATTCTTTGTGTATGGCAGTGGTGGAACCGACAAAACATTTGTTTGGACAACACTTCTATCCCGTCTACGAGGGCAAGGCAAAATCGTGCTTGCAGTTGCCTCATCAGGAATTGCATCTTTGTTGCTTCTGGGCGGCAAAACCGCCCATTCAAGATTCAAGATTCTGATTGATTTGCACGATGAGTCAACTTGCAACATCACACAACAAATGAAAGTGGCCGAGTTGGTGCATAAAGCTGATCTGATCATTTGGGATGAAGCACCAATGATGCATCGCCGAGCTTTCGAAGCTGTTGATCGCACCCTCCGTGATTTGATGCAATTAGATGATGCACAGGCAGTCGGGAAAATCTTTGGTGGGAAAACCGTGGTCCTTGGTGGGGATTTTCGACAGATCTTGCTTGTTGTTCCCAATGGGGGACAAGAAGACATTATCAGTGCTTCCTTGCTTTGATCACATCTTTGGGAGCATGTTACAATTCTTCGTCTTCATATCAACATGCGAGTCATGGCAACCAATTTTGAAGAATAGTGAGAGTTTGCCAAATGGGTGTTGAATGTCGGAGACAGTAATCTTCCTGCCGTTGTAGAAGAAGAAGGTGTCGATCCAGACTAGATCAAGATTCCATCCCATATGAGGCTGCCAGCAGAAGATTGCAGTTTAAGAGGATTAATCCGAACCATCTATCCGGATCATCAGTGCCACTCTGGAGATGCCATGTATCTTATGCAATGTAGAATTCTAGCCCCCAAAAATATTAACATTGATGAAGTTAACAATGCAATTTAAGAATAATCGTCTGAAGAATCACACACGTACCTAAGCGCAAATTCTTTGATTCCAACAGAAGAAGGTGCAAATGTTGCTGCAGGAGTTTCAATGGATTCATTGTATCCGGTGGAATTTCTAAACATTTTGCAATTCAGCGGTATTACAAATCATGAGCTTGAACTCAAAGTGAGTGTGTTAATCCTTTTGTTATGTAATCTCAATCAATCAATAGGATTGTGCAATGGTATGAGGTTGATTGTCAAAAGATTGGGTTAGCGTGTCATTGAAGCGGAAATCATCATAGGAAACAATGTCGACAAACGTGTGTTCATACCTCGCATCATCATGTCCCCCTCTGGGACTAATTGGCCATTTGTTTTGTGTCGTCCTCAATTTCCAGTTCCAGTGGCATTTGCGATCACAATCAACAAGAATCAAGGTCAGACATTCAACAACGTTGAGGTATATTTGCCGTCTCCGGTCTATTCCCATGGTCAGCTGTATGTTGCTATTTCACGGGTCACAAGTAGTGCAAACATCAAGATTTTCAACGGCTAGGGTCCCGATAGATACTTGCGGAATGTCATATATAAAGAGGTTTTGGAAATGTAGTTTGTAATTGTAATTTTGTAATATGTACCGTCAAATGCACACAAACCTGTGCATTAGGCATGGGGTTCAAACTAGTATGAGCAAAAGGTAACAAAGATGAGAGGTCTTTTGAAGATTCCAAAAGACTTGTTCAACTATCAGAGACTCGAATCATTAGTGATTGCCAATGTGACTACTTGGTATGCAACTAGGTAGCAATGTGAGATAGATAACTTGTGACAAAGTTGAATAATCAAACTATGGCACCCACTATTGTGCCTTCCAGATACATTACAAGAATCCTAGTAGGGTTTCACAGTATAATATAATTTGAATCGACCACCCTCGAGGCATTTACAATATATTTGTTATATTATTGACAAATTAAGGAATATAGGTACTGTCGTTTAGTTTTCAACCACATAACACTAACCAAAGATCCAACTTCAAATCAAGGCTTCTGTTTTAATTTTTTTGAAATCAACCAATCTGGATAAAATATTTTTGGGAGCAATGTAGATGTGGTTATTTTTTCTTTTGGGTGAATGACCTAGCTACTTTGCTATTCAATTAAAGAATATAATGGCAACTACTTTGGAATTAGGGGGCAAAGCAATAGCAACTATAGGTATTTCAAAAATGTGTCACTTCTTGTTCCATGGAGATGGATTCCATCTTCAAATGTTGGTCACTCTTCCATAATTTGAAGAATCCATCCAAAGACTAGATTCAAGCATAGAAAATCACTCCACTCCCTCACATCAACCTTTGGAGTGAAAAAGGCAAACAATCTTGTGCTTGAACACCTCTTAAATTATAAGAAGATTTATAATGGTGTAAGTACATGCCACATGACCAATCAACCTTTAATGTAGAGGTGTTATGACTAATAATGGTGATTGCAAACCATTTGGATGGATATTTTGTGACAAAGCCCTATTCTTAAACCATGTATTATGACAACTCTCAAAATGTCTATTGTTTGTAATGACTTTGTGAGTGTTAAATATAGTCTTCATCATCTTAAATGTGATTTTGTATTAAAATGTTTGTGAATGTGTTTGAAAACTAAATTTGAACATTTCATGCATATATCTTTCTAGTCATGCACAATCATTTTGTTTCTTTCATCACTCTTCATGCTTTCATTTAAATACGAAAATGTTAAAAATTAAAATAAGAATAAGAATAGAAAGATCTCTCACATAATAATCCCCAAAAAATATCCTTTTTGATGCACTTAATAAAAAAATTAACACATAATGTTTCTGCTAAGGCAATCCTAGCCCTCATTCAGAGAAAATCACAAATGATTACCTTTTAAAGATTAGGCTTGATTCGGCCCCATCCACAAATTTTGTAGTCCAAACCTAGTTATAGAATCACATTTCTCACCCAAAATTGACAGAGACCTTATTACCTAATTGAAAGAAAATACAATTTGGCTTTTGATATCTAGAAATAAAGTGTTGTTTCAAATAGTGACAATTGTTACCTCTTCACAGTTTAGAATCATGTGAAAAGTGAGCTTCTAAATAGTGAACTCCTCAGAATTCTTCATGAGTGTGGCCTTTTGAGTAATACGTTTAATTGCAATTAATACATTCTACAAGCAATCTGCCAATCCCCCACCTACTACCACTCTACTCCTTAGGTTTATTTCAACCTTAAGGAATTACAAAAACCTTGCATGCCTTCAAAGTTCATGATTCGACTCCCTTGTTTGAGAAAATGACAAATAATAACAAATTAGTTATAGATATATATTTCCTCGAAGCCCTAGGATCAGTTGTAACTTTACTCAATCACAAACTGGAGTCCTGAAAGAAGAGATAAAGAAATTCTTAACCTTAGTCTAAACAAGGGGTCTGTCACACTGTGGCCTTGCCATTTACATTAAAAAGTATCATAAGGCAAAAGAAAATTTATGGAAACTCAAATATTCACCATGCAAAAATATATTCTTCAAAAAATCCTCTAAAAGAAACCAAAATCCTTCAAGATATTATAACTCTATAACTAATCTCAACTTTTAACACAAGCCAAAATATCATCTTTCAAAAATCCTCATATAAAGATAGACCTATTACCTAGGGGCCAAAATCCATTAAGCTGCTACTCTATAATGAATCTAAACACAATATCCTTGATTTGGTAGGCAAGGCCAACAAAGATTGGCCAATACTTGGGGGAGTTCCTTAATGTTGGAGAACTTCAGAAACCTGCTTAAGGCATGACTCTCTTATGTGACTTTCAACAAGATGCTCCAAATTTCACCAAGGTCATGGAAGACTGTCATCAAAGTTACATGCAACATACCCAAGGAAAAAAAGGTAGAAATAGAAATAGAAAAAAGGTAGAAGTGAGGGGAAAACATAGTGAAAATCGCCAGATTTCCACATTTGGTTAAACGTGTGTAGCCAAAAATATACAAGGATGATTAAATATGTGTAGGTCATATCTGCTTTATAGTCATATTTGGCTTAATCTTCCTAAGGATGATCGCCACTTTGGCTACAAACAGAAATTCCTAAAGAACACTGCTCTCGAGTCTGGACTCTGGACCGAGACAATAAACTCTAAAACAGTTGTACTACCTATTTTAAAGGCATGTTGTCGGCCTGGTGCCTGATTCAATACCTGACACCAAATTGGGTACGAAATTGAGGCCCCAGTACAACTTCCCATGCTGCAAATAGTGTATGAGAAAAAAAGGGTTTGAAATAATATACCATCGCACATTCCTTACTCATAACTCACACTGCAGACTTTAGTCATGACATGATGACACGAGTAAGTACATGTAATCATCAATGGAGTAACGGCGCAGCGATGGAGTAAATACCAAGTGATGAAGCGGAGGACCCAGCGACCACAAGGCTCATGGTGAAGATTCTGGACTCAAAATGAAAAACCAGAAAGCACACGATAGAATAAAAAATCCACTCAAGTTGTGTCCCAAGCATCCACACAATATATTTTCAGATTGTTTGTTTATTGCTTGATGAATTTCTCTTTTCTTGGCCCTAAACCCTAAACTCCTAGGTTGCATTTTTCAAATGGAGAGAAGGGAACGCCTCTCTCTCCACGTTTTTTTGTGGAGCCACATGGTCACCAAAACAAAAGGGGCTGCGACTTGTACAAAGGATTCTCTTTTGGAAAACTGGCTCAAAGTTGCCATATTTCAAGGGGAAAATTATGGGCCACATGCAAGACCATAGATTCTTGCATGTGGCCAGTATGTATAGCAGGGTTTCAACAAAATTAAATAATCACCACTAGCAAGGATTCCCCCAACCCATTGAGGCCTTGCCCATTGCAACCTAAACCTTAAACTTCACAAAAGAAAACGTTAGTCGTATATCCTCAATGTAAAAAACAAATGTCAAGCCACGTTTCTGGAAGGCCCAAAAAGGGGGTTGGAATTTAATTGAAGATTCAAGAAACACCATATATTCAAATCGATATGGATCATGGAAACAAAGGGCAATTGCAAAATTCACAATCACCTTCAAGTTTTCACACCATATTAGGTTTTTTTTTTTTTCCAATTTTGAGTTGATGCAAAACTTCTAGCTAAACTTCTAAATGACTAGCTCCAAATGTTTGGTCAATAAATTCCTTAATTTGGTTTTCATAATAGTGAGTGTAGAAAAATATTGTTCATCCTCTAAAGAACCAATAATTTAAACCATAGCAAGTTCAACCAACTTCATGTATTCATGGATTTTTTTGTTCAAGAAACTATTGTGAAAAAAGGGTCCTCCACAACACTAGTAGAAATCAACCACAATGTAAGCACTTTGTTTGTGACTCATGTGATTTGTAGTCATTTGCAATTAAGTTTGGGAATATTTACAACTATATGATCAAATTTTAACTATTTTGGTCATTCTTACAACTATGATGCAACTATTGAAAACTTCATCCTTTCAATTGGCTGACTTTTAAATCTATCTTCATGCATTAATAGATTGATATGTCTCATTAGTCGCAATAATAAAAAAATTAAACATCCTAAAAATATTTTACGGTGACCTAAAGGTGTATTTTTATGTATGTAAAATTATATTTATGATATGTTACATATATCATAAATAAATATATTTATGTGTATATCAATTATGCATATGCATGTATATTGTTCAAATAATGAATTTAAAAATTTGATATTTCAATATTAAAAAAAGTCATGTGAATTTGAAATTTTTTATTTGCATTATGAATCTTTTAATTAATTAAAATTTGTTATTTGAGTCTAAATTTTTTTATTCCAATTGTGAAACATATGATGGCCAATCATAATTTCGTCAAGATTTTAAGTGGGTTTGCTTAAACCATGCTATCTATGGGGGGTATTATGTATTTAGCACATTTTGCTCCTTTTTTTATCATTTTTTAAACCCTTTTCATGCAAAAGATTTGGACCTCCATTCTTTTGGCATGAACATTGTGTAGGTTTATAAATTTATTTATTTGTAACACATTTTTGCATTATGAAATTACTTAGGATATTCCCTAATTTTAGATAGGTTGTTTGATGGGTTTGCAGTTTCTTAGTATGCTTACACACTATGCTTATATTTGGAATTTAAAAATTGTTATTTGAATTCTAGAAATTTTTATTTTAATATGAATTCTTAACAATGTTAATTGTATTAAAATATATATGTTTGAGTCTAAAATTATAATTCTAATTATGAAAAATATATTTAAACATTCAAATTGATGTTGGAATTCATTTTTACATTATTAAAAAAAATTTAATTGATATTTTATTCCATAAATAGATATTGGAATTCATTTTTTAATTATTTTAATTTTAAATTTAATTTAAAAAATATCTGGAAAATTATTTTTCAATTCAGAAAATTACTATTTCAATTCTTTAAGAAAATAATTTGAATTTGAAAATTGTGCTTTCAATTTGGTAAAACATTATTTGAATTTGAAATTTTTTATTTAAATTCAAAAAGCTTATTTGTTCTAAAAATTGATATTTTAATTTTAAATTAATATTTCAATTCTGAATTTTTTTAATCTAGATTTTTAAAAATTATTTGATTTGAAAGTTGAAATTGTAATTCCAGATTATTATTTTGGAGTCTGAAAATTAATATTTCAATTCAGAAAATTATTAATTGAGTCTAAAAATGGACATTTCAAGTTTGAATATTTTTATTTGAGTCTGAAAATTGATATTTCAATTCTGAATTTTTTTTATTTCAATTGAAAATACTTATTTGATCTAAAAGTTGATATTTGAATCTAGAATTATTTTGTTGGAATCTAAATTTAACATTTCAATTTAGAAAATTATTGATTGAATTTTAAGGCTTTTTTCATTAGTGTTATCCATAATGAATCCTTTTTATAAATTATTATAATTGATTGTAGTTATTAATTATAAGTTACACTAAATAATTATTATTACAACATAGATTTTTATATTATATAATTTACAGTTTTACAAAAGAATTACTGTAATTAATATTATATTACTTTAAAATCATTGTAATTACTTCAGATAAGAATTAATCATAACATATGCATAATTATTTGAATTTTATTATTCACAATCTATAATTTATTAGTTGAAATCTGAATAAAATTTGTGAAAATTTTATAATTTAGTTAAAATAATCATTATAAGGATTATAATTTTAGGAAGTATTATGAAGTAATTTAAGTTTTTATTTTCTAATTCTGTAATTACTTATCTATGATAAATATTTTTATAGTAATTTTATTGTGATTATAAAAAATTATTGATATGTTTAATAAATTATTGTATTTGTAGTTAATAATTACCAATAAAGAAAACTGGACCAGTAATTTTTTAACAATAATAAATGTAATTATATTAATGTAAGTAATTTAATATTACTTTTTTGAAAAAATCGTGTCAAAATTTATTTCTTAATAACAATTGTTAGTTCATTATTTATAATTTGAATTAGGAAAAATTTACTTTTTAAATTTCAGTAATTAAATTATTTTTACATTAATTATATTAGTTATAATTCAATCAGATTTTTTTAAGTAGTAAAATATTTTAATTTTTTTTTCTACGAATTATGTGTTGACAAATTGTGAATAATTAGATAGCTAATTGGTTAAATATTAAGAAGTTATTATTTATTTGAGTAGTTGATAATGAATATTTAATATTTTTTGTGTATAGTTTATACTTTAAATATATGTTAAATTAATTTTTTATTAATTAAATGATTATCTAATTATCTTGTGAACCAAGTATTTAAATTGTTTATAAATATAAAAACTAAAAACAAAAGACATGAGAAAAGTTTTGGAGTTGCAACTTAATTTGTGACAAAGTTGCAACTTCAAAACTTATGCCATATTGTTTGTTTTACAATCTTATTTTGAACACTATATAAACAAAGGGTGTGGTCAATTAGTTGACATTAAAAAATTTGTGCACATGAATGAGTCAATCAGAAGGCTTAACCCAAAATAATAATAATAATAGTGCACAATGTTGAACTATCTACCTCCCCAACCTACTTATCACTATGAAAAATAAAAATAAATTACATTATTAATTGAAAAAATAATTAAATTTTCATCTAATGTTGGAGACCATTAATCATGGAAAGTATGAATGTATTTTTTATTTTCATTTTCATTCAAACTAGTGATAGTTGCAAGTCATAATCACATATGCAATTACAAGTTGTATTACCATGGTGCCATGTAAGATGGTCACATCAATAGTCACAAAATGGTTGATATGGACATGATCGCCAACCTACAACAATTTGATTTAGATACTCAATAACTCTTGTATTGAAGAACAAATGTTGAAATCATCATTCCTTGCAACTTGTTTCATATATTTAATGATGAGGGTTTACTACAAGTGTGTTTGTTTTAAAATGAGTGATTTTCTTAGTGATGAGGAGGTGACATCTATCCTCTTGTTGTTCTCATCATGGCAACATTGAAAATTCATAGTGTATTTTTTTGCAACTAAGGGCAGATTTTAAAAATAAAAACCTTTTATGATTCACTTTCCCAAATTTTCAGTCAAATTAAACCAAAATTTGGCTAAGAGAAAACCCTGATCACTAGGAGTTTTTTTCTCTCAAATGTGTACTGTAGCATAGCTTGTGTTCAACAATAAGATCTAGCCAAATTTTGATATTTCAATGTACAAAAGTTGAAAAATTTAAGGAGCTTACTTTTCCTATTTGGCCACTAGTTGTTTCAGCCTGAAATAGAATCTGGCGATTCAGGCCAAAAAAAAGTCTAAATATGGTGAAGTATTCTAAAGAACAAAAGAAACTTGCGATGGCAAAAATTTGGACCTATAATCGCAAAAATTTAGCGGAGTTTCGCACAAAAAATTTGATTCATGATCGCTTGCGTGTAGACGAACCTTACGAAATTGAAAAGAAAAAAAAATGCGTTGGGAGGGGGGAAGGGGGCGGGGTTGGTGGGTGGGGGCCAGGAACGATTTGTAACGCGTGGGTGCGATGGGATTGGAACAACTTCGTGGCGATATCAACGGAGTAAATAAGTTGGGTGCAGAAATGCTGAGTAATCTTAAATGAGTACGGATCAGCTTTATGTGTGATGATCTGATCTCCCGCATGGTGTGACGCAACGGGAATTGGCCGGGGGATTGAGCGGAGTCTGCTCTTGTTGGTTTTAAAAGATGGCTGTCATTTACGGCAACTTGCAGGCGCATATGGAATATGCGTCCGGAGATCCTCATTTTAAACCAGCAGCTGATCCTTAATCGAGATTAATATCCTGCTTAATCCTCACGCGAGCTCTTCGCCTTGATCGCAAGTGGTGCACTGTGCTAGGAGACAGGTCAGAACTCAAGGGAACTTGTGATCTGGAGCTCCTGGTAGTATGAGGGAGAAAGCTATAAAGAGGACTCGCCTGCACGGCAGTGTTTCATAGTGCAATACACGAGATTTGTTGAGGTTTCTGAAAGGTTTGTGCTCTGATCTGAATCCTTGTCATTCTTTCGCTTCTTCTTATTCTTCTCCCCTTTCTTTCTTTCTTTCTTTCTTTCTTTCTTTCTTTGTCTCTTCCAAGGTCCCTTCCTTTCCGATGCACATGGAAGAGTTATTGCAGTCCGCTGCAATCTTTTGAATTTGATCTACATTAATGAACATATCTTAGAAAAGACTAGCTCGCTCTTCGGATCCTTCGTGGTGTCAGAGAGACAGACATACAGAGAGTTTGAGAAGCGCTGCAATTGTGTAGTGTCGGCAAGGAATTCTCTCTCTCTCTGAGTTCGAGTCCCAGGAATGTAATCTCCCTCTCTAGTAATTAAGCATTAGTTGATCTTTGGCAAGACAAGTTCCCAGAATAACGTAACCCATGCAGATCACGTTCATAACAATGTCGTGAGTGCGGATCCGACCGGATGTGCATCGCCGGCTGAACTCTGTCTATAGCTTCCGCACGGATCGTATGTAGACTGGACAATGAACAGTTTCTTGGAGTAGATTTTCGCATAATTGTATTCCTGCGGTTTGTGAAAGAGCGCAGTTTGAAAGTGGATCGAGTGATTGGAAATTTGAACTTTGTTATTCCCTGCATATTCTTGCGTGTTTCAGCCACTCATGATGCTTACTGGACACGACTTGTATAACTCTGCAGATTGTAAAAGACAAAGATCTATCGTCAAAATGGCATCCAAGCTATTGATAGCGTTTCTCTTGGGAGCGATCTCCATGACAGTTGTGTCAGCACAGAACTTCGACTTCTTCTACTTTGTGCAACAGGTATTCTAGCACCTTTTTATCATCTCTTGCCATCGGCAACCTTCAAATTTTACCTTGCAAATGATTTCCATGCACGTCAAGAGAAAAACAGAGAAAGAATGCTTGATTGTTCTACGTTCAGGAGTTTCCTCCCCCTGTTTTCAACCAGAGAGAATTGCGGTTTCCGAGAGGATATGTGTGCTTGGGCTGGGATGCAGTGGCCAGGTTCATACTGCGACACGGACAGTGGATGCTGCTTCCCCTTGGCTGGGTCTCCGGGAGCACAGTTCGGCATCCACGGTTTGTGGCCCAACTACAACGATGGTGGTTATCCCAGCAAGTGCGGCGGTGATCGCTTTGATCCCAACGTGGTACACATCGCCGATCTTATGATCAAACTTTACCGAAATAGTCTGCTGCTAAGTATGCGTCCCGTTGAAATTGTTGTTCAGAAAATTTTATCCTCCCAGGGCCCAGGCTATCGGGGGTTCTCAAGAACAGATAAAGAATCTTGAAAGGAGCGTGCATGACAAGATTTCATGAGGCCTCCTCCTCATTATTCTTCACACAAATTAATACATGCCCTTCACCAGATCTTGTGAAACTTTTATTTCTTGCAAAGGGACTGACTTAGAGAGGGGAGGAGCTGGGGTTTGTGTATGTATGCACATTGGTCAGCTATCAGATGTGTTGACGGAAATGAATCGTGAATGGGGCTCCCTGGCGTGCCCCTCCAGCGACAGCGAGAGCTTCTGGAATCACGAGTGGACGACGCACGGAACGTGCTCCGGCTTCAGTCAGCACGCCTACTTCACGGCCGCTCTCAATCTCTATAACCAGTATGACCTCACTGGCGGTCTTGCCGCCGCAGGTACGTTTCGCAAACATCTGATCAACTTGCAGAAGGAATAGCCCTTAACCAGACTTGGCAGAGGTATTTATTTTAGCCCATGGCATAGATATACATACATGATGTCAAGCATTATGTGACTATGTGGTGAATGGTTTGAAGCCATAGACTCCCGATAAATCCAGACTCCAGAGAACACTCATTAGTCATCCCTTCAAAGTCTTAGACTCTTCACAAGCCCCCTTGAAGCTCGGTCTTCTCTTTACAGTCCCCCTTGAACGGCTCGTGATCAAGAGAGTATGATCCATGTCCCAACAACTGTACTGGTGGGGATGGATTGGATTTACAGGAATCAACCCGGACGGTAGCCAATACAACGTGGAGGACATCAGGAATGCGTTGCAATCCGTTACTGGGCAGCTTCCCGGCATTCAATGCAACAAAGACCAATCTGGAAACCGGCAGTTATACCAGGTGTATGTGTGTGTGGCCACGGACGGACAGACCGTCATCCAGTGCCCTATTTTTCCCAGCAACGAATGCAAAGGCTCAGTTGAGTTTCCAGTTTACCAACCAAACTCGGCAGCGAGCTCGGATGCAAATCTGTTCCGTTCTGACTTGTAGACTTGACTGCAGAAAAGCTTGATTTATTTTCACGGGCTTTTCAAGAAGAAGAAAATCCAGGTCAAGAATGATTGACTAGTGTTTCTTTGCCTACTGATTTTACTCGTTTCTTTTTCTCCAGTTCTAACTAACTGCAGCATTCTGAGCAGCAGATGACCATGCTTGTTGCTTCCATCAATTCTTGTTGATTTCTTGGCAAAGCAACTGATCAATTGGAATTTGGAGTATTTTTCAAGGCTTAAGACTCTATAATTTTCATCTGCCCCTCCCGCCCCCCCTCTTTTTGGGTCTGTCGAAATTTCTTTCTGTAAATTGAGGGCTGTTTTGCTGTTCAATGCCACCTCACCAAACTTTCTCATTTTAAACATGTTTTAAGACTACACAGAAAATTAAGAGTTCCAATTACATATCAAAACAAACAAACAAATGCAACATCCGACCACACATGAATCTCATTTTAAAAATGATTTAGGAGCCACTTTAGACAAGGTTTTAGGGACCAAAAGCTCAAGGATCAATTTGAACAAAATTGAACCTTGAATTACAACCTTCTTCACATTAAATTTTTTTTTTTATCCTATGGTACAATGAACGTGTCTAAAGGCTTGGGTTCCAATATCAAAAATGTGTGATTGACATGTAAGAGAACTAGGTTAATGTTTTTTTTTTTTTCTCATGGTTTTTTTTCCCCTCCATTTTTATTCTTATTACACAAGTGAACCCATCCTTGGGTGGTACCATTAGGACCATCTCAATGAATGATTAATAAACCAAAAATAACCAAATCAATTTTTTGGGTTTTTTTAAGAATGTTTTCATAATTATAAATTATTATTTTTTCATGTTTATCCATTGCACGTTTTAATATATGACATGTTCTAATATATGGCTTGAAATTTATTTGGAATTTTTAAAAATGATTTTATTAAAAAATGATTCCTAGTTAAAATGGCCCTTTAAAAAATTGATAGTTTCAAATTCATAATTATATTATATTTAATTAATTAATTACCTAATTAAAAACCTAAAAATAGAATGACTTTTAAATTATTTTAAGAAAAAAATTGATAAGAAAATTCTCAAATCATGTTTCAAATTTGTGTTCCTAACCAAAAAGTTCAAGGAAAAAAACTAAACATTATGTTACTGAAACTTTTTCTAAATGCAATGATTAGGAAAATCAAAATACATAATATTCTTGATATTATTGAGATTTCAAAATCTATGGAACTTAATAAATGTATTAATTAAAAAAATTATGAAAATGTTTGTTTAAATGTTTCTTGTAAATTTTCAAAGTTCAATGGGTCTAAAAAATCAAGGTGTGACGTTTTTAATGGTACCACCTAAGGATGGGCTTGTTTGCACACAATGAATTTTCTTCGGACTTTTTCACCTTCATCTTCGTCTTTCATTCCAACTACCTTTTTATTTCATGTTTTCATGTTTGGAATGGGAAGGGTGAAAGCACACTACAATGGTCAAAAATTGTTGTTATAATCACTAGTACAAAAGTGGGGTGCAATTCATTGGCTTAAATCACTATGGGACTTTTATAATGAAATAGGTTCATTACACTTTAATGATTTCACCCTAATTAAAATTATTTCATTATAGGGTCTTATGTAAACATCATGTTTCATTATTATAATTTACTTTGACAATTAGGTTTATTTTTATGTTGTTGTTTTAAATATCCTAAACTATTTTATGATATATCTTGTGTTATTTTAAGTTACCTTAGTTATTCATATTATACTAATTTATTATAAGTTATTATAAATTATTGTCTTTAACTATCAATTTTTGAAAGGGCCATTTTAACTAGTAATTAACTAGGAATTTTTTTTTTTTAAATCATTTAAAAAAATTCCAAATAAACTATATAGGTTATTCTACCTTAAGGTATTCTAGCTAACTTATTACAAGCTTTCTATTTTAAGTTATTTAAAATAAACTATTCAACTAACTTTAAGCTATGCCTTAGGTTATTTTATTTTAAATTAATATATGTTATTTCAAATTATACCTTAAGCTATTCAAGGTCATTTTACTTATGAATGGGATTTTTTTATATGCCTATCAATATCCTACTTCCAAATTTCTTCAATTATATATTCTAAAAACAATAATAGGTACATTTCAAAATCTAAAGTCTATGTACAGCCTTCTGTAACATGCACTTAATTTGCTATAGTTTCAAAGGAAACAAAAATGGCAAGAAAATATCACTTTGTTTTTCCAAGTAAAAGAACAACAAAGATTATCAAAATTTGAAAAATATGTTGATGTCTCCATGTGTCCATCTAATTATATTAGTTAATTCAAAAAATTAAATAATCCTATCGAACCATCTAAATAATCATTAGCTAGCATAATAACTAACGATCCGAAAATAACCAATGTGAACATTAATAGTCCCAAAAATTTCAAAAATCTAACCATTTATAACATTCTGCCAAAAACTACTTGGTCTTTCCACCATAGGTTTTGTAGACTACCAGTTTCTTGTCAACATGTTTACTAACCTGTTATAACACTAATTGTCAAGTTTTGTTACAAATTAAGTTACAAAATAGGTTTTGTTACAAGTTAAATCATAAATAACCTGGTATTTTTAACAACCTGTTACCTATAGTAACTTGTTAGGTCACCTATTACAAAATTCCTTTGTAACATTACTTCCCCCTTAAAACAAAATTTTGTCCTCAAAATGCTAGTTTTAAATCTAAACCTCTAAACATGTTGATCTGAATTTTTCAATAGGTATAGTTTGTCATTTTCACAAGTTCAACTTAATTCAATCTTGAATACTTATTCCTTCTACAACTTTCCATGGATTAGTTGTTTTGTCAAAAGTTATTATTGGCATAATGAATATTTCTGATGTATGAGGTGTGTTAAAAATTAGGGTGATTTTTGGTCCTACACCTATCTATAATGGTGTCAAAGGTAAACTAGTAGATAAGAACTCAAATGGTTTTATTCTACTACTAGTGGCTAAAGTATCAACAGGTTCAATATCCTTCTCAATAGGTTTAGTGTTATCCTTGATAGGTTCAACGATGGTAACCTTAATAGGTACAATAGAAATTTTAACAATCAAAAGTACAATTTCTAAATTTGTTCCATCTTTAAATGGGCTAATTGGTTTTGTAATAATAATAGGTTATTATTTTTGTTTAGAAATAGAAATGTGGGAAGTAGCACTTGTGGTTCTAATATTGGTTTCGATTTCAACATATACAAAATCGGGTGGTACATATTTGAATTATGGGAAAGCAATGTGATAAGCCTATAACTCCAATTGGTAAACCTATTCATCAAATCAAGCCAGTTCCAAACTTTCTTGAGTTTGATCCTCCATGAACTCCTAAACTATTTGCCACCGCTCCTTCCACTTTGGATTCTTATCTCCAAGAGCTTGATTTTGCACCTTGAACAAGGTGTTGTCCACCAACAACTTTTAAAACTCCAACATGGTTTCATTTTGACAAGTAACTAAGTTGTTTTGCTCATTTGTACCTTGGTCATCTCTGGTTTATCTTTCCAACCCTAGATTTGAACATTCAAAACTTGAATCTTCTTTTTTGTTTCAATGTTAGCAAGCTCAAGTTACTTCTTCAATTCTTGACAAGTTTGCTCTAAACTTGTTATGTTCTTTTCCTATTGTATGTTGGATTGCTCCATTTTGGTGTAGTCATGAACCATCTTCTCATGCTCATTTTGGAGTTTCTCCAAGTTATTGCAAGTATTCTGGTTGAATTGGTAGAGTTCATCATACTCAATCTATAAACTTTCTGCCTTGTGTTAACACCTTTTCTGAACCTTATCATTATTTAATTTTTTGCAATATGAAATTTCATGCCAAAACTATTATTTGTATTTTACTTTTCATTGGTGCTGTTGGAAAATCTACACAAATAAGATTACATACTTGGTTACCTCAAAGTGCTTAGCCATTCTTGCAAAACCCTTTGAGTGGGGACCGCATAGCGTAGCTTTTCAAATATATATAGCAACTTGCTTTGCTTGAATTACTTGTGTGGATAGGTTTTTGTTATCAAATCAAGCCTTGATCAGTTGTCCTTTAATTATAATCAATTCTTTATCATTTTTTTTAAGGTATGATGTACAATTGTCAACTCAAGATTACAAGTCTATAACTGACGATTAGTCTTTAACATGTTTTGTTTGGTTGCCTCACTCTCCAGACTTAAAGTACACTTGAATCTCTTTAAAGTTCCTGACAAAATGTTAGCCTATCAAGTAGCTTGCTCAAAAAATGTTTTAATTTCCTTCAAATTCTCTACAAAGTTAGAAGAAACTAGGGCTTCTTGATTAGTAACAAGTTCAATTTTAGAATCAACATGTTGATCTTTCTCTACAACTAAAGTTTCAACTTCTATTCCTCCTACAACTTTTTCTATAGGTTGAACAAGTACATCAATGGTAATATTTTTTATTACCTAGTCAATATTTAATTCAGGTTCTTTTTCGAAATTAGCCTATTCTGTGGTTGTTTTTTCTTCTTCTCCAACTCCATTTCCAATCTCCTTCGAACATGTCCTCTCCTCATCATCTTTTGATTTAGTAATCTAAAGCTCTTAAGTGGGTTCTAGTTTTTTTCTTTGGTGGTGATGTAACAAGTTCAGGGTTTAACCTGTTGGTGGGTGTAAATGGTACAATATGTATTTTCAATCTATGAGATTAACGTAATGACAAAGGTAAGCTAGTGGTTGTTTGTGATGGCTTTCATTCTTTCAAAAAACTATTTTTTTATAACCTATTCAAATGAATTCTCCTATTCTTGAATAACTTGTTGCTTTGAATCTGTTGGCAATATAGGTTCCTCTAGAGTTATGGTTGTAGGTGAAGACACCTCAAACAATGGAAACCACCTTTTAAGCAAAATGTTTAAGGTGGGTCCTGAGTAACGTACATTCACTTTAGTTTTACCAAACGCTAAACTGGTTGCAACTTTTTTCTCACGCTTGATCCAACAAGTAAGTTCAACCAACAACTAGGTCAAGACACTGGAGCACCAATTAACAAGTTGTCCCCTTATTGCCAAATCAAATGTAATAACAACCCAATTGCTAAAATAAGCTAACTACTCACATTAAGAAATGATTTGCAATATGGTTGCAAATATTAGGTGAAATTTTTCCTTCATATGAACAATGTTCCACTACTCATTTTCCACAAAAACGTGGGGTCATGCAATTTTCTTCAAAGCAAGTTTTCCTTCTTGGATGGTTGCATTTGCAAAATCAACAATGCCCTCACAAGAATACCAAGTTGTTGTATATGAGTACTTGGTCATGAATCAAGATTTGTTTGCCATGAACTTGTGCTTTCACACATCCATCTTTTGTCTCCTCCCAAGTCTGTAAAAACTCCTTCAAATCATGGTGTAAACCACTCAATGTCTAAATTAGCTTGTTTCGCCCATTGGTATTCCTCTAGGTCCATCTTTATCCACTGCAACATCTTTTGAACCTCTTTGGCTTTAAATGTGGGCTTCTTCATAACAAGTTTCATAGGATTAACCTATTTTTTTGCATGCTCCTTCCCTTTCCACTTCATTGGGCATATTCACAATCAAGGTACCCCTTTTTGGATATAGGACTCGAGTTTGTTTTTGCTATCTTCCAAATATAAAATTTAAATGGAATAAATTTTAAGTGAAAAATATTGGATAACTCAAATTATGATAATTTTCATGATGGTAGTGATTTTTCACATGCATATGTAATTATGCATAAATATTTTGGTAAAAAACCAAAAATGCAAAAAAAGAGTACATAAACTTTTATATCCAACTTAACATGTTTTCTTGCATGAAAATTTCTTACACATTTTGCTAACATTTAGGGCCACAAACTCTAAGTCTAGTGAATACAAAAAATCAACCAAATGACAAAAAAAAGGAATCATTTTTCTTTTTGGTGGCCATTAAATGCCCTTTTTTTCCTTCATTGAATAGAAGGGCACCTTGTGGCCTCCAAGTGCCTTTATTTCTTTTTTGTGGACTATGAAGGCACCTAGTGGCCACCAAGTGTTTTTTTTTCTTGTCATGGATGAGAACTACACCTAAGGGCCACTAGGTTCCTTTTTTTCCTCTTTGTTGACTAGAATATCACTTGGTGACCACCAGGTGCCCTTTTGTTGTTTGTGGACTAGGAGGGCACTTGGTGGCCATGTGTCCTTTTTGTTGTTGTTCTTGACTATAAAAGCACTTGGTGGCCACTAGGTGTTTGTTTTTTCCTCGTCGTTGATGAGAATGGCACCTAACGACCACAAGTGCCTTGTTTATTTTTTGTCAATGAGAAGTGCACCTAGGGGCCATGAGGTGCCTTTCTTTTCACATTAACTAAATAAAAACCAAACATTTAGACTAATTATTATACTTAAAGGGTGAGGTTCTATGGGGTTCTTAAATGTTGTTTGGACTTGGCAAATTTTGTAGGAAGCATGAAAAACATTTGATGGTTAATGGATGTAGTCACCCTAATAAGAACCATAACAAATGTAATGTTTGCTTAATTTTTCATGTTTAAAAGTGGTAATTTAATTTGGTGTTGAAAGTATAATTTTTTTAATATAATAAGGTTCATAATATATCATTGGAACATGTGAATTAATTTTTAAAATATTTGATGAATAAAAAGCTCTCAAAAACACTCATTAAACATTATAATGTGTGTTTTTTAACATTAAAAAACTTATAAATAAACTTTAAAACTTTTGAAAATTATATATTTTGAATTTTTTTACATAAACCTTGATATAAAATATAAATATTTTTTTAAATTTAAAAAAATTGAAAAATACTTTAAAAAATATTCCCCCGAAAACAGTCCCAAAAGTGATTAGGTGCAATTCATGTTATCCTAATGAATAGGAGAAATCAACATGAAAAAATATGAAAAAATTCACCAAATTTGTGAAAAATGCTTTGAAATGAATAATTCTTTAATGACATGTGATGACAGATGATTCTCACAAAAAAAAATTGTCTAAAATAGTGCAACATATTTAAGTAGCAATTGAACAATGTAGAAGTCTATGAATTTCTCAAATTTTGTGAGAAATGCTTAGAAATGAATAGGAATGAACATAATTCTACAACATGAAAAAATTTGAATTGCAAATTAAATATGTTGTACATTTCAAAGCTAAAACATAAGAAAACTCTAAAATGTGCAATAAATTGATGTGAAATTTAAACATAAAACCTTAAACAAAGTTCCAATACCTTAAACCTTAACTTGGATAGATTCTGTAGTCACAATAGAGGACATAGGTCTTCTACAATGTAATTTTGAAACATAAAAACACCATATTGACCCAAAAAGGGAAATCATAGAAATAATAAAAAATAATAATAATAAAAATAATTGGACAAAATGTTATAACCCTATAATAGGTGCATCTTAAGGGTACATAAATGCAACATTGAGGAGAGAATATGAAATTATTTACAAGTCATAAATTGATTCTGTTGTAATAAATTGTTGAAAAAAACTCAATGAGATGTTCACAATCACCTGGATCACAATTGCAATGTGGGAAAGAAGAAATGAAAAACTTATGATCAAATATGAAATCACAACTTTCAGCTTTGAACTCCTTTTTGGTATCATATACAAAAGCAAAAATAAAATGCAAAGACTTGAAAGATGAATTTTTTTTCTAGGTAGTTACATTCTAAAATAGGGTAATGGATGTAGAAGTGAAGAAATGTCATAGAATTCAAAGACAAACCCACAATGAGACATGAAACAAAAAGCTTGAAAAGAAGAAAAATTTGTTAAAAAAAGAACTTACCCATTTTGTCATGCTTATGTCTGAATTTGCAACATCTTTGCAAAAAAACACAATCACTTAAAGCTCCAAAAAATAAATTAGTTTAGAATTATGTACAAGAACACAATACAAACACTAAAATGTTAAACCTATGTGCTAAATGTCGTAGCTTAGTCCAACTCTATGTAAGAAAAATAGGGAAATCAAATTCTATGCAAGAAAATGAAGAAAATAACTTTTTGCAAAAAAAACAAAGAATGTGAAACCTTACACAACTTTTGAGATGTCACAAACAATTTTGACACACTACAGTAGCCTCCCGCCTAAGTACGCAACTTGAACCTGGGAAGATTATGCGTACTTAGCCGGTAGGTGCGCACTTTAGACAAATCACTTCCTAATCGCTTGATTTGGTTGCAATGTTGAAGAAACCGAATGGGAAACGCCTCAATGAATCCCAGTGATGCCAGATCATAGCGAAGTTGAGCAAAACGGATGCTCCCAATAAAAGGGCTATAGCGCGAGAGTACAACGTTAGTGAAGGAACTATTAGAAAGGTGTGGGACAAGCAGGAACAAATCCTAGAACAACCTGCCTTAATGTCTAATGAAACTAAAGAGAAGACTTTTCGATCCTTTGTTGGTCATTTCACCAAGCTTGAAGACATGCTTTACATTTGGATTGATAACATGCATCGTGCTAATCTTCATGTTCCGCCATCTCTCGCCATCGCCAAAGCGAAAAGTATTGCATCGAATTTATCGATTCCAGAAACGGACTTCAAGGCATCCTCGCAATGGCTAAGTTGATTCAGAGTGCGCTGAGGGTTGCAAAAGATGCTGCTTCACGGAGAGGGAGTTGAAGTCAACAAATTCGATCCTAGATTGCTAACAACTTTAGACAACCTCTACACGATTATTGCCCAATATGATCCTGAAAACGTCTATAATATGGATGAGACGGGCCTATTTTTTCGCCTACTACTGAGATACAGCCTTCTAATGCTAGATGAGGACATATCAACCATTAGAGGGAAGAAAAAATCCAAAGATCGGGTTTCTCTTGTCGTGTGCGCCAACATTATGGGAACTCACAAAATACCTTGTGCATTGATCGGCAAATTGAAAGCACCTATCTGTATCAAGGACTGCCAATGGCTTGTTCCATATTTCAGTCAAGCTAAAGCTTGGATGGACATGGAAACATGCTGGAAGTGGTTTAACGAAATATTTCTTCCAAAAGTGAAAAAACGAACCGGATGTCGGGTTCTTTTGCTATTGGACAACGCCCTCGGACACTTTGAGGCTTTTGAACGCGAGAATGTTACGATCGTCTTTTTTCCCCCAAATTGCACAAGTTGGAAATAGCCCTGCGATATGGGCATAATCGCAGCTTTGAAAAAGAGGTTCAAATATCTCTATCTCAAGGATGTTCTTGACTTCTAAGAATTGGATGAAGAGGCGAAACTTCGAAAGAAAATGTAGGGGCGGAGATTACGACGCGGTGCTGCTGGAGTTGCATACGAAAATCCAATTCACCTATTCGATGCTACTAGAATTTCATACGGAAATCTAGCTCACATGCTCAATGCTGCGAATTATATCAAAGAAGCTTGGCAATTCGTGTCACCAAGCTCTATCAAAAATGCATTTATCAAGGCGAAAATAATGACATTAGAAGCCAATTAGGAAATAGTGGATGAGATCAAGGATTTAGGGACTGAAGTTGCACAAGCTATCGCAACTTTAAATCTTTTTGTTGGGCAAGACGAGCTTGAAGAATTTGTTCATGTCGACGATGAAAACAGTGAAGAATTCGTAGTTGCAATTTTGGAAGACGTTGAAGAGCTTTTGGAGACGATGAAGATTGTTGAAGAGAATTTGGACGATGACAATGATGATGACATCCTTACCTCTCAAGTGTCATATTTGGGTTTAGGAAACACCGTTGTATTTAAGGGATTCGAACCATTTTATAAGCAAGTTGTTGATATAGAAGATCAATTGCTCTGCTTCGAAGTTCGAGAAGAAGGTAAAGAAACATTCTATGATCTTAGAAAGTTGTTTGAATCATTTCAAAATAAGGTCTGAGTTGTCACCTTGAAAGCCAAATGCAGGAATCTTCAAAACTTGCGCCAAATGACAATCCATGACATGTTGAACTAAATAAATCTGAACCCTATTTTTTCGGGAAAATAATGCGTACTTTATCGAGATGCGTACTTAAATGGGTGCGTACTTAGGTGGGAGGCTACTGTAGAAACCTTAATGCCTCATTGGAACTTTTTTTTTTCCACACTAATGATGTCATATGATGTCATCATTTAAAAAAAAATTCTAACCAAACCATAGTCAAAAAAAATACTAATGTTTAATCAAAAGTCTTTTTTTTTCAAAATTTTTTTTTCCCAACATTATCATATTAATATTAACATTAAAATTGTTTTAAAATATTCTTTCTTCAAAATATCAATATTCATTAATATTACGATTGAAATATCATTTAAACTAGACCAATTTCTTGTGATTATTATAAATATGAAACCCTAAACTCTAGCACAAAACCCTAAACCCTACCCCATGTATCACACATTTAATTAAATTAAAATAAATTTGTGCATGTCTTGTGACAAAAATCAATGGTTATTAATAAAATATTGGGATACTAACATGTTTAATAATCCAAATTTTCCTATCATATTTAATATATAAAAATATTTTTGCATGAATCTTCTACTAATTAAATGTGAATCTCCTTTTATGTATTCATGATCAATTAAATTTTTGATGTTTTCATTAATCTTTTTTGGAGATTCATTAATGAAAATTTTAATTTTAATCATCATCATTTATATGGATAAATGAACAAAAAAATTATCATTACAAATGTCATTGCTTGATGAAAAGTCCTAATAAACTTATAATATAAGAATTAGCAACCCTAGAGGCCCGAAACCAAGCATTTGTGAAATTGAATCAACCTCACAAAAAAACAATTGTGAAGCAAAATGATCAAAAACAAAGGTAAGAATATGGGTAGGGCCAAGGATATGGGTGTTGTCAACTAAGGGAAGAAACATGAAGGAAAAACACTAAAAAAACAATGCAAAACATGAAAATAATCAAGTGCAAAAAGAGGCCCAACAAGTGGGTCAACATGACATATGCTCACAAATGAAAAGATGATCAACAAATCTCCGAAGGGGGAGTGATGATTGAAAAACAAACAAAGTTGAAAAGCATAATATGAATGAACAAAGATGAAAAATTGAAACAACTTGTCTCTTGTTGTTCAAAACTTTTGGAAGATGAACTTACACTAAGTGCTATTGAAGATGTTTGCTACATTCATTTGAAGCACCACTTGATCGGGATGGACATCCAAAGTGATTTGAATACCATGCCCCATTATATCACAATCGCCCCCTAATCATCATGCCCAACTAAAGTGACGATAGATGAGAAGAGATTACATTATGCCTTTGGTATCATCAAATGTGTATCTTCATTCTATGAATGTCAAAATTTATTATTTTTAGTCTCAAATTAATTTGAGTACCAAAGGTTCAATCAAAGATTTGAGAAAAGCCATGAACAACCTTGAGACTTAGGGCTTAAGTATCACATTTTAACCTTGTGCACAATTATTGTTGACCATTTTTCAAGAACTAACACTTGGCTATTTCCAAATGGGTAAATTTTCAATTTATACCCTCCTCAAGATAACATCCTAGATGTAACGAATTCTTGATATCTACACTAACCCATCCCATGTAGGGGGGTTTTTTTTTCATAAATTTTGTGAAGTATGTGGATTGGTGATCATCTGAAAGAACACTTCAGCCAAATTTGGCTAGAGGTCAAGGAGGCAAGTAGAAAAAAAATAGGAATCCTACTATGGAGAGCAAGGTAAAATCTATTTGTTTAAATCGGCAAAGTTGAAAAACATTTCATAGAAACTTGGCAAGTTTGGTGGATGTTTTCAAAAGAAATCCCTTTGGGCCTTTGGAGGCCTCTCCTTTTACTTCTCTCCAAAAATAAAATAAAATGCTAAACCCGTGGTGCATTTCTGAATGCAATGTATCAAATGAGTTCATTTTACAGCTGAACTAATTCTGAGGTAAAATTTTCAATACATGGTATGTGGAACTGGTTTTAGACTTTAGTAACATAGGCCTGGTAGGAAACTATTATTTTCCAACCTAGAATATATCCTGCCCAGCACCCCAACATGTCTAATACATAATTGAAAGATGTTCTTTGTTTTCATCCTTTGAGAGGTATCAAAAGATGGTAGACTATATGGACTAACATTGGTCAAGGGTAATTTATTTTGGGTTCTGGGATATACATAAAAAATATCTATATTTTTCATTAACTTTTTTGACTTAATGTTGCAAAGGTTCATAATAAAAATAGATGGGGTGAACCAGTGATATATTTCTCACTTTTCTGTTGTTGCATCATTGGCCAGCAGAGGGATTTAGCATTAAATGGCGATAGGTTTTTAGAACCTACCTAAAGTTTAATAGATTTAGGGCTACTTTAGACAAGGGTCCAACGACCAAAAGCCCAGTGATTCATTTGAAACAATTTGAACCTTGAATTGGACCTTTCTTCACATTAAAATAACACTTTTTAAAAAAAAGGTACAATGAGTCTGTCTAAAAGCTCAGGCTCCAAATATCGAAAATGTGTGATTGACATGTGAGAGGATTACCTTAATTTTTTATCTTCCTTTTTTTTCAAAATATTTTTTTTAATTTTTAATTTTTTCTTTTCTTCTTTATTCTGAAAATACACCCATTCTAGCAATCACCTCATGAGGATTCACAAAACTAACCATGTCAACTTAAAAATTGGTCGAAAATGGGAGGACTGGTGTGCTCTCAACAATATGCTCAATCTATACAATGTTTTTCATTCTCACATAATTTGAGTAACAAGGGTAAAAAAATTAAATCAAAAAAATCAAATGAGCAACCTTGGACCCTAGCTTACACTTTGGTTCTCCAAACCTTGAGCTCTCCTTTAATTTTATTTTCTTTTGTCCGGACCAATAAGTTTTTCCTCCAAAATGATGCCATGTAAGCTAAATCACAATTTGATTCCTCTTGGTCCCAAACCTTTGCCTACAAGCCTTAAAATCAATTTAAAGCTCTTAATCAATAGGAATGTTCGATTTCATTGGACCCTGCCCCTTGTCTAAAGTGACCCTTAGAGAGGCTACCAAACTAAAATCACAGTCCAATTGTGACCCCAAAAAATTCAAAAAAAATCTTGTTTGCCCAATTTTGCAAGAATATTGCAACAGAATATTCTGTTTTAATTTTTAATTTTTAAAATTTTGGTAAAATTTCACACCAAAAAGACGCTGAGGTGGACACACATGAAACAGGTGAAAGGTGTTTGATGGACACAAGGTTCAATGTTGTGGACGGTTGAATCTTACAAAGTGTTTGAATGTACATGGATGATTATGTTGACATTATGTATCTGCCAATGATACTATCTACCTACTATCAAACCGTTAGCCCTGTGTACTATGCATCCACATGCATGTAACCACCAATTATCACCTACCTAGTAGTTACCTGTCTACCTAGTTATGAAGGCAAACCCCCCATGTGAAACTCATGAATTTGGGATTCATCCATAACCCAGTCATAAAAGGCTTCCAATGGATGGTACTAATGAGTGTGGGCAGTTTTTTGAATTTCAAATAACTGCCAGTTCTGGGTATTTTAAAAATCAGAACCAAAGAACCACCGGTTCCATGTATTTGAAACAAATCAGAACCAAAGAACCACAGGTTCCAGGTATTTGAAACCCCTCAAAGAACCTCTGGGTTCCAGGAAAGAAACAGCAAAGAACTGACGGTTTTCTAGGTGAGTGTTTTAATTTTTCAAAAAATTGAGAACCATGGTTATATATGAGAACTGGGTATTTGATGTTTTTGAGAACTGGCGTGGTTATCACCCTAAAAACCACCCTGATACCCGGTTTGATGCAGGTTCTGATAACTGCCCAACACTCGTACTAACCACCACTGACTCTCTATATGGCAACATACTAGAAAGGCAGTTTTGGAAGAATTTTTTTTTTGTCTCTTAAGATAGGAGAAATTTCCACTCCAAGCAGATTTTTTTTAACTGGCGAAATTTTGCCCAAAAGAGAAATTAAAAATTCGAAAATAAGTGTTTTGGACGTTTTCAGTTGCCAGAAGCAGTGTTTTTCCGTGAGAAATGTCGCCAAAATGAAAAATAAAAGGCAATATTCTGTTGCATTATGCCCTTTTCCTTGAAAACAATCGTCAAATTTCTAAAAGATTTTTTTTTTTTTTTTCCCCATTAGGATTCTGATTTCAATTTGGTAGCATTTTGATAACTAGGTTTTCTTACTGTTTAGACCAGTGATTTTTTTGTGGCAAAAAATCATCATTTTGCTAAAAAAGAAGTTCCAAGCAATATGGTCAATGGAACTTTTTGGAAATTTTCCAAAAAATTGCCACATTTTGAGGAAAAAAGGCTATGAAATTGCCAACATTTTTGGAGGATTTGGACAGATTTCTAGCTTTCTTCTTTTGAAATTGTCATATTTAACTAATAAGTTCTAGTGAGTAGCCAACATTAATAGGATACCTAGATTATTTTTTTCTACATTTTGTCTTGTAGCCAGATTAGGCTAAATCTTCTTTTGACTGATGGCCACTTTTGAAGCAACATGAGAAAATTGAAAAGAAAACCTGTGATTTAGACAGGTCTTGAAAACCCATTGTCATTTGATGCTAAATCACTCTTGAGATGCTAGTCAATAATGCAACATCAGAATTTTTTTTTTTTAAATCACTGGCCAGAAGTGAGGAAAAGAAAGAGATCAAAATTGTCAGATTCATATATTTAGTTTTCATTGTGTAGCAAAAAATATAGCTTAAAGATTTGTACCTTATTTTTGGTTTATGGCCATATTTAGCTAAAATCCTCCTATGGATAATTGCCACTTTTTTTACATCTTCCTATGGATGATTGCCACTTTGGCTACAAACAAAAGTCCATAATACAAACACTCTCCAAGTCATTCAGTAGAAGAACAACACAAAAACAGATGATGGCCAAAGCTGATTTCCTAAGCATCAACCGCTTTTGTACAAATGGGATGACTATAGTCTTGATGACCTATTCTCAATGGCACACAATGTTGTGACTGTGACACATTTAATGGAATGCTTCAAAGCAGCACGAATTCAGCACAAATTCTACACAGCTTGTGCACAATGCAATACTTCTGCAGTGTCTAGCAGACTACCATCAAACAAATCAGACTCAAAACAGTCATTTCTTCTTATGACCATGCATGAAATTTCAAACCCCATTGCTCCAACTCAAAATGGTTTTCTCATTGCATCTGTGAAAGGTTATTCCAAATATCATCGAGATGCCATCATCCCATTACTATCTCGTATGGCATAAAAGTCTCTGTCCATTTGAGGAACATAGTTTAGTAAGTTATTTCGAACAAGGAAGAGTCCTGAGTGTCTTGTTACTTCCTCTAGTGCAGGATGGTCCACCCTTGTCTTAACCAATGTTGGTCGCTTCTTTACTCTTATAAAGAACCTCTGGTCTGGGTTCTAAGAAATAAATTAGAATTAGCTTGATTCCAGTTCCACACGCATAAGTGAAGTTGGGTATTTGGTTCTGGATCCCATTCTTTAAAGAAATTCTGATTTCAGTTCCAATTCTGAAAATCAGACCTTGCTTTGATCTGATTCTTACTAACCCAAACTGGAACCAATGGTTGGTTCATTTCCAGTTAAGCTCCAGCCAATCCCCATTTTATAGCCAGTTTTCTTCTCAAAAACGTTTTCAAAAAGAATTTGATTTCAGTTTCACGTGCAAATGGAACTGAGAATCTGGCTCAAAGTCTAAAACCAGGTTCTAATTCCTATTCTGATTCCAAAACTGGGATCGATTCATGGATCAGTTCTTACTAACCAAAATTGGAACCAACAATTTTTACCTCCAAAAGTGAATACTTGTTTTACACAGTTTTACACTTACTCATTCAAAGTTATACACTAACTATATATATATATATAAGATCTTGACGCTGAATCAGCCATGAGTCTCAAATGCAGGCAAGGCAAAAATCCTGCTGCATTTCTTTTCTCATTCCTACCCAGTTGCCCAATTTAAATGTGTCTAGTGAAACCCAGACACATATTGTTGCTGCCCAGACACATTTGGGCTCCTGAAATGTACATAATTCGCAGGCCAAAATGTGTTTGGGCATCACCCATTAGTTTTTGAAGAAATATGGATTAAGCTAAAAGCAGACAGTGAAAATAGAAATACAGCAGCACTTATATACTGCCTACATTTAAGATTCACAGTTGATTTAACATCAAGGTATATATGATATACTCTTACCTAACTTCAATATCAAAAAAGATATACATGCACAACAGGGATATATACTTGCCTTGTACAAGCCAAAAATCGGTCTTGAACCCAATACCAGTACCAGCCTGGTATGAGAGGAAAAGAACATCCCCTGTATCCAGGACGGGGCTGGAATGTTCAAAAGTGGAGACCAACACTGATCAATCTTAAGGCACAATTACCAATTTGAATGGTGCAACAATGGGACACTCTGGATGGTCACTAATCTATCTAATTGCCACTACTCCACAAGCTCAAAGAGCCCACATGCAGAAGGGTGTGCAAAGATCAGTGACTTCAAGTCCCTGAATCAAAGCCACCATCTCAAAAAGAAACAGTGCATGCAATGTCTGTCATTTCACCACTAAGTACCATGCTCATGATTATTAGTATTATTTTTGAAAAAATAAATTTGAAATGGGTTTTGCACCTTGCTCCACACTTCAATGCACATTATAGATCGGTCTTTTTGGACGTTTGGAAAACAAGCAGATATTAAAGTTATCCGTAAAGTTAGGCGATTAGGGGGCCAAGAACGGCCAGTTTCGGCATCATGGGGCATCAAATGAGGATCTGGGAATTTTACAAAAATAAATAAATGGGACCCTAGTTTGTCTGGTAAACTGAGTTTCACCACCTCCTTCCTTATTCCTGATTGCCTCGACTTCTGCTACATATATTTTCGCTGCTCCTACCGGTACAACTACTACAATTACTCTTGAACCTTGTGCATTAAATGCTGAGTTTCAGCATTTCAGACTGAGATTTAATAAGATTTCATTACTTTGCAGATACCACTGAAAGAGGGGTTAGGAGGTGAAAGAGAGGGTGACTTTACAGATAACTTTATTTTGTTTAAATTTCTTTGGGTCAAAACTTTGGGTCCTGTAAGATTTCGAGACAAATGGAAATTTATAAAATTGGGCCTGAGTGAGCCAGCACCCACCAGTGCACCATCCAAAAAATCCCGTTCTGGGATTTCGTGGATGGGATGAAGCTGTCCCCCAGTGCCCTGCAGGGGTCAGTTTATTTGGTCAGTAGTTTATTTTTTTCTTCTTGGCCTTTTTTTTTTTTTTTTTCCT
>Ga0116227_10004435_pt1 | contig 30480 bp, 13 predicted proteins | sample S1TSphgellanicum_FD_89693 | JGI IMG/M metagenome (GOLD analysis project Ga0116227, IMG submission 89693) | Host-associated microbial communities from peat moss isolated from Minnesota, USA - S1T2_Fb - Sphagnum magellanicum MG | ecosystem: Host-associated > Plants > Peat moss > Unclassified... | reverse complement strand
ATCAACCAGATGCATCTCGAACTAAAAAACCAGCTACTGCACCTCCCATTGATCAACCAGCTGCTGCATCTCCAACTGATCAACAAGCTGCGACATCTCCCCTTCATCAACCAGCTACTGCACTTCCAACTGATCAACCAGCTGCTGCATCAGCTCCCACTCATCAACCAACTGTAGCTGCTGCCTTGGAAGAGTCTGGCGCTGCATCTTCCACTGATCAGCCAGGTGGAACTCGCGGTATTAGTGGTGGTGATAGAGAGTCTAGTACGACTACCACGCTGCCTGCTGCCGCTGAAGCTCTAATCCGGGAACTTAGAGCAGTCGCAATGCGAGTTAATGGAGGAGAACCTGTTCAGCCTCTCAGTGAAATTGAGAGGAACGAATGGCACCAAAAGAATCCTTGCATCAGTCGAGAGAAACTTCCTTTGCGGTACGCTGCCAGGAAATTCGTGAAACATGTGGAAGATGCCAGTCCTGCAGCTTGGGATGCAGTGTTTCGTGAGTATGAGATTCTTCACCGGACTTGTACTACCAAGGTTCAAGACATTTCCCTCTACTTCCTCGAGAGAGATACGAGCACCCCTGCAGGTTGCAACTATCTACTCTGTAATACGTACCCTGAATCAGGATTGGGTAACCAAATATACATCACTGCGTCCTGTGTGATTTACGCGGTTCTTACACAACGTGTGTTGCTTTTACCTTCCACGAATACACTGCCAGACATCTTGTGCGAGCCTTTTGAGGGCTCCTCTTGGAAGGTGAATGAGGAAAGGATTGGTTTTCCGGTGCCATCAGCATTCTGGTTATCTACTGAGCAGTTCCTTTCGGAAGTCGACCGTTCTGTGGGATCTCAGGACCCAGCTACTACTACTGTTCATGCCACAGATATGTCAATGAGATATTACTGGAGAGTTCAACCTGACAATAGATTCTTTTGTATCACCGAGCAGAAGTTCTTACGCAACGTGCCATGGGTTTTTCTCCAGGGCAATCAACACTTTCTTCCCAAGCTTTTTGTAATTCCAAGCTTTCGCACGACGTTAGAGTCCCTCTTTCCGTCTCGATTGGTGCTTACACATGTCCTCAGACGTTCTATTCTACCGGGAGACAGTGTCTGGCAGCGAGTGGAGCAAGTCCGTGAGATGCAACCGGATCATGCACACCGACGCCTCGGTATTCAGATCCGTTACACAGACTCGCAGCTCGAACCGTTGCACCTGTGGGAAATGCGCGCCCAAAAATGCGCTTTAGAGAATGGCATGCTGCCTCAGCATGGGCAGGCGGCCGCCAGGTCCGACCTTACAAGAACTTCGCAATCCAACTCGTCCACTGCAGAATCGAACCCCGGGGATGCTCAATCCGTTGACGATTCAGCAGCTTCAGCTTCAGCTGTGAATCACACCACCACCGTCGTCTTTATCGCTTCCCTATATGACACCTTGGAGAGATATCTGCGCTCAGATTACTTGGAACAGCCACCAGCAAATACAGGCGAGCAGGTGACTGTTGTGCAGCTAACTAGCAATCATCAGCAATCCCTATTCAGCAGAGAAGAAGATGAGCAAGCTCTGGTGGAGATTATTCTCTTGAGCTTGTCAGACGATGTGATTGTCAGTCCTCGATCTTCATTCGGGAATGTTGCTCACTCATATGGAGCATTGCAACCATGGGTGATTGCATCGCAAGACGTCATCGAAGGGGATTTACAGCAAGCCGGTTGTTTGAAAGCACAATCACTAGAAGCTTGTTACCACACTCCAGAGAGATACTTGTCTTGCCCACATGATCCTGAGTTGCATGGCAGCTCCGTCTTGGAGCTTGTCCCTTACATCAAGGATTGTCTCCCTGGAGAATATCCTGATTCGATTCAGCTTATAACTGATCTCTAGTAAATCTACCCCGCATTTCAACCACTCCATCTGTAGTTGTAGAGCACCATCAAAGCTTCCAATTTTCTCCTTCATAGGATTTAGATCATTGTTCCATCATTCGGATGCGCCTCTCAATCACAAGAGTCTAGTCCCATTTTTTGTTGTGGTCCCTTCCGCCATAGAGTACAGTTCATTGCTAGAGCATCTCCAGAGGTGCTCAGTATGTGACCCTGCAAAAATCTCTCACATCCAGGTTGTACTTATTTACTCTTCCAACGCCACCCATCGCATCTTTTTTTGTTTGCAAAATAATTCAGATCCTCGAAGGTTTGGGAAAGCCAAAGTTTGTTCACTGGGTAAACTTGTATCAGCAAGCTAGAGAGCAAAACACATATCTCATGATGATTGTCAGGAAGAGCATCTCCCCCTTCCTTTCCTTAGCTGAAATTTCACCAGAACATGAAGCATTCAGCTTTTTTGCCTCATGAATTGCTATTGCCTCAAAAATGTAGGAAGCTCGATTCATCATTTTCCTGCAGACTCACTCTGGTCATGAAATCAAAGGCCAAGTTACACAAAATTTCCTTCAGCTCCATATGCCAACCAAGCGTTGTCCTTGGTTCCAGCTTTCAACAAAACCTGATAGACTTTACTCTTCAATTCTTCACATCGGTCTGCATAAAGAGAGTTGTTACTCTTCAATTCTTCAGATCTGAATTATACACTAGTCCAAAGGACGCCAAACAACGCCTTCCCTTCCTCTTCCACTCAGCATTTCTATGATAAAAGAGCCAGAGGTCTTCCTAAGGCCCTGGAATCTATCCTGTGGAACACCTGTAGTTGCACAGCTTCCACATAATCTCACACGGACGTTGAAGCGACCACATGCTTCATACCAGCAGGCTGCTGCTCAATCTTCATTCCAAATTCCTTGCAGCAATTTGAACACTACAGGTATAATTCCAACAAGGGTGAAGGAACCAATCACCAAATCTCTTTAGGATTTGTGAAACAAAAAAGCAAGTAGATACCAGAATATTGGCTTCAATCTAAATTACCATTCACACAAAGTGTTAAGTCAATGGTGACTCCGTGTTAAGAACCGCATTTCAAGATTACTATTCACATGTGAAATGTTTGGTAACACAATTTCCTATGTGGCATCCTACATGGCATGCAAACATTAAATCTTCAGAAAATTGTAGATTTACAAAGAAAAATGTAGTGTTATGTATATGGCCCAAATAATTCAATGCTAGCAAACAATTAATCATTGCTCACCAAAGGTGTAGCTCTCATCCATGATTAAGAAGGTCCATCAAAGACAAAAAACGAAGGAAAGAAGAAATTAGCATGTTCATATGCATCAATTGAAGTCTAATTGAGGAAACCATGGCAATTTAATTGAAAGCATGGGGAGGTATTAGCTTTCATCAATGTAAAGTGGGATGAACATGCTAGATTTTTGGACAATGTTAACCCTTGTGATTAGTTTGAGACGATGGTAACAAAATGGAAAAAAATCTTTGTGATGGTGATGAATGTTAGTCTTTCTTTGCACATGAAAAATGACCTGGCCTACAAAGACAAATGGGGATCCATTTTTAAAAAATTCAAAAAAAAATTTAATCATATGTTAGGAATAGCTCAAAATGAAAACTATTGGGCTATGAGTATGCAAGACAAGATTTCACACCATCTACCATGGTTTTATGTTAAAATTCATGGGAAAGAGACCAATGTTTAGTCCTCTACACACCCAAGATCTAATGTAAGATGCAAACAACATTCACCATCCAGGACTCAAACTCATTGTTAATGAACCAATAGGTCTCAATGGCAGTGGCATAAAGATAGAGTAAGTTTTTCTTGAGTATGAAGATTTGTCAAGAGTTGAGGATAGTTGGGGATTTGGGAAAGAAATTTTAAGCCTTGATCAAACTATAAGCCCACAAACCATAATGCCACTTCAACATTCATAATCTTTCTAAGAAGTGATTCACAAAGCTATGGCAAACCTTGGAAACATCCCAATGTAAAGTCCAATGTAAGTTGTAAAAAAAACACCATTAAAGACCCCAATGAAGACCCTTATGCACACTAGAGTCAAGACTTTAACACATAAGCTTGAAACATTGAATTCCATAAAAAAAATCACAATGTAAGATATGGAGGAGAAAGGAATGTTGACAACATTGGTGTAAAATGCAAGTATTCGTCCACACAAAAAAACATTGTTGAAACCACAAAATGGGGAATTCATTAGTTAGTGGATTCTATCCAACAAATGCATGAGATAAGCTTGGTTTTGAAGGAGAAAAGATCAAAGCTTCAAGAGAATATTGTAGATAAGTAGTTAAACTACTACAAAGGTATGTAAATTCTAAACCTCTTTGATGATTTTGTTAAAGGATTTTATCTTTTGAGATGGATGCTCAACTCCTTGTGCATTGCATCATTAAACCATTTTTACCCTTCAATTGTAGATGTTTGTTGACTTCAATTGTATCAAACATCCTTTGTGCCATGTCCAGTTTTGGATTTTGCTACATCTCAAAAATAATAACCCACATCAATCTTTCAATTGTAGTTTGAGTCTAAAATCATAATAAATTATGTAATAAACAACAAATGGTGAAAGCATCCAATAGAAATGCAACATATAATTTAGTTTTGGTAAGGAATTCCTTAAAGGTTTCTTGAAAATGCATTCTCCATGACATAGTAGCCTTGTTTATGCTTCCAATTATACAACAATTCCAAAATTGTATGTTGTCCTTCTTTTTTGGAAGGAGTCATACCAAGTGATGAGTGGATAACCTTTGTTATTTAAAAGATAAGGTGGAAAACCATGTTGAAAGGTTAAATTGTTAGATGTGACCAAAGCATGATAATGTGCATTTCTATAAATTGCAAATCTACACAATACTTTAGAATCATTCACACTTCCAAGAAGACCCACAAAGACATTAATAAATTTTTTCTTACAATCTACTAAAGCTTGTGCTACCACACTATACCCACCAAAATTGTGACAATAATAGCCTTTGAAATATACAAAAGGTATAACAATAGATATATGAATGCCATCAATGGCACCTTGCACATTTGGAAGACCTCACCAAACTTGAAATTCATCAACAAGAAGTTTCATTACTTTTCCCCAAGGCCAAGAAATTAAAAACCTATATTAAAAAATGAATGCATCAACAAACTCATGCAAAATTAAAGATACTATAGACTTTCCTATGTCAAAGAGTTCACTACACAAGGAAATTGACACCCTGAACTAGGTTATAGATGGAACAACAAACACAAATTTCTATAGGTATGGACTTGTGGTAGGTGGTGTCTTACTTTTAAAAAGTGGGTTGTAAATGATCTACAATGCTGAACATAATCATTTTGTTCGTGTGGAAGTTTTCTAGTTACTTCATAGAATTGTGTCAACAAAATCTAGAAAACCACGTAATGTTCTTGGGCTTGACCTAATGACCCAATTCTTGTGACAACAAATTCAAAGAAACGAAAGCCAAAGCTCATGCCATGCAACAAAAGTAAGAAGAATCCTAGAGTGTTGCTCAATTGGTGGAAGGAAGTTGGGGTTGAAGAAGGGCACTAAGCTTATAGCTTTTGTTGCAAAAAACAAATTTTCCTAAATACATCAATCAACAAGGCAATGCATATTGTGAAAAGAATGTAATCTATTTTAGTATCCATGGACAATTCAAGGAAAGACATAATGAAAAAACAAAAAGAAATAAGAAGGAAAGATAAGCGTTGCTTGGAATTAGTGCACAAAGCTTAAAGGAGAAGAACCCCTAGAATGCCACTTGGAGTCAATGCACAAAGCTCAAGAGAAAAGAATTGCTAGAGCGCTAAGCTTGGAGTTAGTGCATAAAGCTCAAAAGAGAAGAACTTGTAGAGTGTTGCTTGGAGTTAGTGTGCAAAACTCACAAAAGAGAGCAAAACATAGCAAACTGTTGAGAGCATTGTAGAGAGGAAGAACTACTACAGAGAGGAAGAACTGTTGAAAGCACATCAAGAAAACAAAGCTCCAGAATGAAGAGAAGAAGAAAACACTTGGAGCTTGTAGGAATGGGGGTGGGGGATGGGAAAAAGAAGTGACAGTGAGAAAAAAAAAAGTTAAAAGATAAGAGCTAATACCATTGACCCTCTGTGTGAACTTAAAATGATGTGTTGATGGTACGTTGAGGGTATCAAAGATACCTAGCACCCTGTTTGAGCTCCTCATTTCTTCTAACGGCCTATTGTAAGGTAGCCGACTTTGAGATGTAACTTTGTGATAGATGTTAGGCTAATGTTAGGCAGCTAACCCTAGAGAGCCCTAACACTATGTGTGAACATAGCATATTAAGATACAGAAACAAAACCAAGACACTTGTCACTTGATTTTCAATGCTTGGGCAGAATGGAATTATGCAACCAGAATGAGAGCTAACGTGTGAAGAAAGCTCCAGGGATAGGAGGGCATGAAAAGAAAAGACAAATTTGGCTAAAACCAGTGCTGGCCGTTATGGCATTTAGGCAGGTTCAGGTGATAGGTCAGGTTCTATGGGTTTTTTTTTTTGGTGAAAAATCACCAAAAGGCCACACTGCCCAGATTTTCTGACAAAATCCCCTTTTTTTCTTAAAAACAATTCGTCACATGTATGCCTATAGGGTACACTTTAATGCTCCTGGAGAAAACTATCATCAGTTAGGCGAATTATGACTGAATCGCCTAATTATGACTGAATCTATGTGGGGATACTCGTGAGTACTGCAACACTTAAAAACTGAAAAAAAATGACCGCTATGGACCAGAAGTTTCTAATTATCTTGAAGTCACCATTGGAACCTGACCAGGGAGTTGATCATTTTACAAAATTGAGTTAGAACCTTAATTGGTGATGCTACCTTGTCCTAAATAGATTCAAGTTATTTAGGTACATAAGTAAAATTTCATTATAAATATATTAAACTTGAGCTCACATTTTAAGCAAGTTATATTACAATTTGATTGGTTGTACATAATAAATATTATATAATCTTTATTTTGAATTATGTCTATTAGTTGAACAAATAAATATTGCACAATTTTTTTTTGAGTTAAATTGTGTAATGAAGATGGAACCGAACCTGATCTTAAATGGAATCAGCTGCAAATTCTTTGTGAAAATGACCAGAATTTAAAGTTTTAGAAATCCAAAAATTTGATCTCAAGATAAAAGCAAAAGCTTCATTAGGAAAAAAAAAAAAAAAACAGCTGGAACCAAGATCAAAGGTTCCTTTTGAAATCAAGAGCCAGACAACACTAGTATATTAAACTGGATATAAGGTTTAACAAATAAGGATCCTTTTCTATTCTTGGCTAATTACTGGAATTTACCATAAAAAACTGGTGAATTTGGGTCACTGTTACATGGAGCTATGCTTTGTTATAGATCAAAATTAAAAAGTTCAGTCGAAATTTGGAGAAATCCCGCCCCCCTCCAAAAAAATCAGTGGTAACTAGTTCTTTTTTTCAAAAACTTTTGCCCATGACAAATTTTTTTTTCTCATATAAAAATGAATAAGCTTATTTAATTTGTGAGAAAATTTTGGCAAGTTTTTTTCATGGAAAAATTGAAAAAAAATTCCTGCTAATAACATAGGTAGGTAATTTGACTGCAAAATGAAAATTGATCCAAAAACAAATGTACTTGATCTGGGTCTCCAGTTGTCACCCACACTTTGGTTTCATGTACAAGTCAGTATTTTGCACCACATCTTACATTGGTGTGAAGTCTGGACCAGTATGGGGCAGGCATTTGATTTTTGTAATACCCACATCAGTTTCAGATATTTGAAAATTTTCAGAATCAAAGAACTGGCAGGGCCAACTATTTGAAAAAAAATCAGATTCAAAGAACTGTTGATTCTAGGTATTTCAAAGAAGCGCTGGGTTTCATGAAAGAACTGACAAATGCCCCATGGTTTTAGGTGGATATTTCATTTCTTTCAAAAGAATTGGAAACTACAGTTATGTATAATAACCAGGTATTTGATTTTCTGAAAACCGTGATCATATATCAAAACTATGTATGTGCTTTTTTTGGTAATCACAGGTACATATCAAAACCAGGTATTTGATTTGCTTAAACCACAGTTATCAACTTTGATACCCGGGTTGGTACCCAGGGTTTGGTTCAATTCCTGCCCCTCTGAGAGGGACGACAGTCTGGACCAGCTATTCTGTGAATTTTAATTTAAGGAAAACAACATGAAATACAGGTAGGTCTACAGCTGTCACCTACACATTGGGTTCATGATTAAGCCAATTTTTCTTTGAAAAAAGCCTTCACTGATGCCAAGTCTCTTTCGTCTGGTGTTTGGGCAGAGCCAATAAACAACCAACAAGTGTTTCTTTTTGAGAATGTTCTTTCACAATAGAGTTTAGCATGTTTACATCAACAACACTGGTGGATAGGACTCAGGAAGCTGGGATCTTAGTTGGTACAATTCAATCTGCTTCAATGATCAAATTCTTTTAAATGATTTTTCAATTTGGGAAGTTCTATTCTTTTTAATATTCATCAAAGACCAAATTTAAGGGTTTTGGACTACAGACTTTTTCTAACTTTTCCAATTATTTAACGTTTAACAAATGACATTGTAAATTTCTTGAAGCAGCATTATATTTTAGAGGTTGCAGTGCACAGCAAAGGGTATCATCCAAAATGAGCATTTATAACACATTTTTCTACTCAATTTAACCCTAAATCCAAGGAATAGTGCAAAAATATTTACAATGATTGATGGCTTAACACAGCCATTTGGCTACAAGCCAATTACAATTCATCTCCCATTCAAGGAATAATCTCTTTCCAAATTGAATGATGATAGTTGTAGGTTTGAAGTATGGAGATGTAGATCTATGTAAACTCAACTCAATTGGAAACTTTAAAGTTGTTCACCACAGTATTTTAAATCGTGAAAATTTAATATTATCTTGCATTTTGATCTCTCAAATTTGTATTATTTTGGATTCTTGTTGCTCAACATAGAGCAACTTCGGCAGTGCTCAGTATGCGACCCTCAAATTAAAATTGGATGCAGAATGTCAGCACATGTGGCCTTTGGCTCAGCAAAATACTTTTTGCCCATCAGTTTTTCCCCAGTTTGCTGAGGGTGGTGAAGGCCACAGCAAAGCCTGCCAGAGAGGAAAATAATAAAGTTGATCTGACTGCCTCTCCTTGTTTCTGGTTGGCCACTCATAATGATGGGTTCAGGTGGTTTGTTATTACCGTAGTACCTTGGCCATTTCAACACATGTCCTTTGAATAATTAATTAATTTTGAAATTTTCATTTCAATTCCTAAGTATTCACTATTTTCCTTCACAATATTTTTTGATTTGGAAGAAATATCTTTTGAAAATTTCAACATTTTTGTAAATAATATAATTAGTGTCGAATTGGCCAAGGTACTAGGCTAGTAGTGTCCCATGTATTTACAGTCCCAGTTTAGTTTTATGGGTGATGTTATAAAAATCTCTCACATAATTAAACTTGAATGTGAGAAATATTTTTGCAGGGTCAGATACAGAGCACCTTCTGAGATGCTCTTTATCATTTAGGATAGATATTCCGTGTAAGAGCATTGCCACCAGCAACTGCAATTTAATCCTCAACAGAATTCATTGCATCCGGTTCGAAGTTGAAAGAACTCTCCCAGCCTCACGAATAACCCTGAAATATTAAGTGAAACACTATTAAAGTCTCATCACTTGAGCCAATCATTATACTTGACCCTTCCAAAAAATCAAAAACATAGATTTCCTGTTTTCTATTCCGTTCCAGTGTCTTGGAGGTGCCCTAAATAATGTGGGCAGGCTGAGGGAAACAAGCTCTTCGCAGTGAACTTCCTAAATCTCATTGCTTTACTTCATCCAATTAATGTGGTGGGCATGTTCTAACAATACTTTTAACCTTCAAAACTTTGTATCAAAAGATGCCTTCAAGAGAAGGACATATGGATTTACAATTTGCAATATTGATGGCAGTGTTTCTTTTCCTGGCAAATTTTAGCCAAATCACTACCTCAAAGATTGAAGAAAAGGGGATAATTATGGGTAATTCATCAAATTTCCATTGGTGAAGCAAAAAATTCACAAGAGAGAGCCCACCAAAAATAGACACTTGTTGCCATTGCATGCCATTTTGTATGTGTCAAATTACTCCTATGTAGGATTAAGGTTTGTCAATTTCAGTCTTCCCCAAGAAAAAAGAATCGACTCTTTCTCATCAACTCCTTTCATCTTCAGCTTTGCCATCTCTGTTCATTAATTAAAACATGCCATCACCAAAAATTCAATTACAATGGAGTTTCGACTACTAGAGCATTCAACGACAATGGAGCTTCAATCAGTTCATGATTTGTGCTTTAAAGTATTATTATTATATATATATATATATATATATATATATAGTTGTAAAAGACACAAGCCATTATGACTAAGGTAATTGGAGATTTGAGGACTATGGTATTTGTGATTACAATTCAAAATATAATTATTGGTCTTTGCCACAACTCTAAATGCACTATATTCATGGCAATCATAAATGTTTTTTACAATTACAAATGTAATCATATATGTAGTTGTATTTTTCACATTTTGACGTAGTAAGTTCTTTTGAAAAAAGAACAAATTGATAGGCATTAGACACTTTACTAGGCTGAAAGGCTATGGCCTACAAAATGTTGCAGCCTAAAGCTCTCCACAAAACTATACCCTCCTTGAATCCCTTGATTCATACTGATTTTAAGTGAAACATAAGCACAAATAATTGTTGTTTCATCATTAGAAGGTGTTTTGATAGAAAATCTAGTCATTGAACTTTTTTGGGGAGTATGGTGGCAAACAGTAATACTTTGGGTTGGTAGAGAAATCTTGCTGATTTTTTTCCCAGTAGCTCACATTCAAATTATTTAATTGATGTAGCATTTTAGACCTTTCAATGGTTCGATCAAATTCAAATTTCATACATTTTGCAAGCTTTTTTGGTTACCACCTAGGTAAGTTCAACATACAAACACATAGCTCATAGAAGTCATGATGCAATGAAATTACAAATGGTAAACACTAATATGCTAACATTGTTTCATTCTAGAATTTTGTATTCAAACATGTTATCTTCAAACATATAAAGTCTATTTAACAACAATTATAGAACTTAGAGGTCAAACTTAACCAAAAATGCATTTCAAAATACATATCTACACAATTATGATTTCTACAATGAGATCAAAGCATAGTTGGGGTATTACATAGGTTCGTCTCCTTTTATATCTATTGGACCCCCTCAATTAAACATGTTGTAATTTAATGGCACATTCATATTGCAAGTTTAATTTTCTTCACAGATAGATGTATTACTAAAGTACTATTCTATGCATAGCATGTCAAATTTCAACAAGTTTTAAAATTCCTACCAAATCTTAAAGAAAAATCCAAAACTTTGTCTTCTAAAGAAGTTCAAGGACAAAATAAGGAATGTCTTAAACAAAATTTTGCCCAAAATTCTTACCACAAACATCTTAAGTACTAATGTACATAAAATGTATGAGTGTGACAAAAACCAAGTGCCTTATTGCAATGTACGGTGAAAGCATGGTCAAATAAACAACCTTTGTACCTTGTTACAAAAACTTACAAGTAGACACAAAAGGTTTTTGATGCATTGAAAGTAAAATTATTATTTTATTCAATGATTAATATGAAAATAATCTTTCACTTTAATATTATAATTTTTAAAAATGAATATCTTCATACAAATTTAAATAGATTTTACAAAAATTACATTTACTTGCAAAAAGTTTTCAATCTTGTAAAATGGGTTGCAAGTAGATGAAATATTGAAATTTTTTTACTTTTAAATTAATGGAGCCTTAAAAAATACGTGGGTACTATAATCATAACACAAAACTTCTAGTGTAAAAGTAGGTTTGAAGGGTGAAAATAGACTACATGGGGGTTAAAAATGTTGTCACATTGTACTATTTTTCAAGGGAATTCATGTTTGAATTTCAACCATAGTAATTTTGGAGCATATTTTTCCAAATTTTTTGCATAATATGATAAACCATAACACAAAGAATTCAATTAAAAAGAAAATTCCTTTTTCCAACTTATATTATGTGATTCCAAAATATATTTGTGGCAAGAAATTGTACATCACTATGTATTAAAAAATGCAAATATACTCAAAAAATGATTGAAATGATTTTTAGTCTTAATGAAATTTTTAAAATTTATTGGACATTGTGATTCCGTATAAGTAGAATAAGTTTGTGAGCCATGTGAAAAGTTTGATAATTATCATATCACAAATGGTTGTTTTTGGGGGTGATGACCATAAGTATGTGGTAAATTAACATTTTGACAAACTATCACTTTCAAATGAAAGATGACAAGATATGTGAGGTGGGCTATTTTTTTAATTTCATTTTAAACATTTTTTGGTTGACTAATTCAAATCCAAACCAATTGCAATCCAAAAATAAAAATAGGCTTTGTTTCACTGCATATACCATAAATATATCCATTATTCCTTGAATTTAATCCTTAAAATTTTTTTTTTCCTCAAATAATATTAGATATCATTAATTTTGTGAAAATTAAAATATCCAACCCAAACATCAAAAATGAAATTGAAAATTAAATGTAACACATTTTGCAGAAATATATATTAAATACATGTCATGAAAGTGCCCAAAATGGCCCCCCATAATGTGAATTCACCTTGAAAACCAAATTGACCCTATCATGTTCAAATCTACTTTTCACTTAATTTATGATACCAAAATTTTTCAAATTTTGTATTCAACTTATTATAAACTAAATGGAAGGCCATGGTTTTTCAAATTTCTACTTTGACAAATTGGTATTCTACTTTCATGTGTTTATTTCAAAAATTATGTGATTTTCAAATTGCATTTTGAGCACAACATTTTTCTAATATATTTTACCATGCTTTCACCCTATAAAAAGTTTTTTGAAATAAAATTTCTGGGAATTTTGGGCTATTGATAGATATGGCCACATTTGGTAAGTTTTACTATTTTTACTTTCATAAGTGAAAATAATAAATATTTTAAAAGCATTTATAAAATTTGAAACAAAATTATTTCATTTGACATGAAAAAAACAAGAAATCTAAAACAAGTCTTAGGAAAAGTGAAAAAAAGGCGAATTTGAGAATCCTAGTAATGAGTCTTTAGTGTTTCAAAGGGGTTTCCCCAATCATGCTTGGATCCAATATTTGAAAACATAATTAGACCATCATATAATGTGGATATAAAAATATGAAAATAAAATCATATTGTAGATTTATCCTTATTCTTTCTCATCAAAGTTATTCTCTAACTTTAACATGAGTTTCTCCATATTTCAAAACTACTTCCTTTATTTTTTATCATAATTTTTCATTATGTTGTAATGTAATACTCTTTAATCATCAACAACACTTTTCTAAAAATCCTCTTCAAATCCTCACCATAAACTTCAATTTGAATCAATCCTCATAAGTCTTAATCCTATGTAATAATCTTCTTACTCCTTTGTCCACCCTATCAAATGTTAGTACTACCTTTGTCTAGTCTATCCAACAAGGATGGCATGGTTCTACCCTTAACATTACCCCCCCTATAATTTGGATTTTGTCTTCAAAATCTTGTGCATGGAAAAGTACGAAAATACATTGGCAAGAATAAGTACAGACTCATCCTACTATTCAAAATTGACTAACTATTCTACCTCACTCAATACTATAGTTAGAGTTGTCAAAACCAACATGACATGCCCATTTTGTGTTGAGCATCACGACAGTATCTATCCTAACACATCTGTCAAGACGAACAAGAAAATCCTTGGTCATACTTGGCCTACCCCCATTATGATTAGTGACTGAAAATGGGTGTCATTATGGCCTTGCCATTTGAATGAAAGAATATCTTAAAACAAAAGAAGAATTATGGAAATTCCAATATTTCACCATGGAAAGATTATGGAAAAATGTAATTTTCAAAAAAACAATTCCATAAAAGAAACCAAACTCCCTCAAGATATCACAACTCTACCATTAATCCCAAGTTTCTACACAATTCAAAATATCATCTTTCAAAAATCCTCACATAAAAATAGACCTACTACATGGGGTCCAAAATTTGTTAAGTTACTATGCTCTATAATGAATCTAAGCACAATATCCTTGCCTTGGTAGGCAATGCTAAAAGAAAATGAAAACCAAAATAAAAGTATACAAAATGAATGTCTTATAAAGTTTGCATTAATAAATGTTACTATAAATGAATTCTTATTGACTCTTTTTCATTATTAATGTCTATCAATTATGAGAGCATTTATTGAAAGAAATTATCAATGATAAGTCTAATCATCCATAATTCAAAAATTTATAAAATAGATGTGCAATACTTGTGTAAAATTGTATATGATCATTGTATTTTATGTTATAAAGAACCCATCATTGTTATAAAATATAGATTTAGACACAAATTTCAAATGTGTAAAGAGGGTGGATTCACAAATCTCAAATTTGATTAAACATGACAACATGATTCACTTACAAAATTGGGTTTTATAAAATCAACAAATCTAAAACATGTCATTTTTTAAAGATCATGCAAGTTACACCATATTCCATATCTAACAATTAAAAATTATTTATGGCTACCTTCATTAACACTCTTCAGGTGTAGTTTAATTGTATGGGGGCCCCATCAATGTGCGCATGACATGTTGAATAGGTTTTTGTGCTTCTGGATTTGGGTCATACATGTCATGCATTAGTTTCCCAAATGACATCTTGGTTGAATTGTCCACAAAATATTCTACATCTCAATCATCACCCCATGACATTTGTTAGTCTACCCATCAAATATGCTTCAAATTTCAATGTTGTGGCATGTTGTTTGGTCATTTTTCGAGGGGGAATTTGTAGTTCTTAATTTGCTATAAACAAAAATAAATAAATTTGGGGCAACCCACCAACACATTGTTTTTTTTGTGTTGGTGGCATTTTACTACTTTGTAGACCCGTACAATGATGATGTCACCTTTTACAAGCACCCAACTTCACCTCGATTGCACATGTGCCTATGCATACAACATTTGGTTTGTTTACTAAAAATGCAACATCATATTGCCCTTTGATAAGTTGTTATGCAAAATTCCACAATGACGTACTTGCATTCATGGGTAGATGCAAGCTATGATGGTTCACTTTTTGTGACTTTATGGACTTTCTATAGAATGTACTCTATTCAAATGCCACAAACACATTATAAAATTAAAAATTTGACAAAATCATTTAGGGATTAAAATTGCCAACTTGAATAAACATATTTATTAAAGGTCAAAATTCAATAAACATACACCAATCATATAGTAATGAACTTTTAAAGTGGACATATGGATTATAATCTAGGTTTTGCATTAACATTCAAATAAATTTTTTGTTATAATTTCATTTCAATATTTTTTATAAAAATGCAATGTATGATTCATGATGGGAAAAAATAAAAATGAATTGAAAAAAAGTACAACAAAAACTTTACTGAACAAATAACTATAGACTTTTGAATGACCAGATTTGGGCCATATTTTCAAAACTCTCAATCTTGGTCATTTTTTGTTTGATTGATTTTTTTTCCCCTTAACATGTATAATAAAGATTTCTTTAAATGGGAAGCCTTTCATATGGATTTTATTAATTGATTAATCACCACGTACACCCATTAAACATTGGTTTTTAATTTTTTTTGTAGTCTAATGTTAATTTTTCCATTTATATGGACTTTTGGGATTGGGATTCTTTATACTTATGAACCATCGTAGCTTGCATCTACCCTCATAATGTTTATGAATACCCATGCTAACTTCAAACAATTTCGCCTAAAGGTGACAAGTCAAGTTCACATTTCCATATCTGGCCCCCCTTCAAACAATATAATATAAATATTAGTAATGGGGGAGTATTTCATGTTGTAATCCAACATTTCTCAAAAAGTTCCTCCATTCCACCATAATGCGTATGCTTCCATGATTTCTATGTGGATGGCAAGGAATTTGATGACACTTGGATGTTTGCATGGGCATGCCAAGGTTTCCTTAATCATTGCTTACATGTTTTTTGCTTCTCATCCATCTTTGATGTCTTCCCCACCAATTCAATCGTGTGGGATGTGATTGAATTTTCTTATTCACACCTTGTGCACCATACCATAACCACCCAACAATGGGAACACATTTGTTGTGCTTAGAATCCATAACACACCATGGCTTCCAATTTGGGCTAAAAGGTTTTGAGTGCCTTTTTCCATCCATGGTACAAGCCTCACCTTTTTCTTCGACCAATTTTTTGAGAATTTGACCCATCATGAAAAACTTTCCCACGAGTTTGCCACCTCTCTGGTTGAACGCACTTTGTCCTTTTGTGAATAAACGACATCAAACCATTGCAACAAATTTGTGGCTAAATCCAAAATTTTACATTCAAACCATTCCAAAAACACTTCAAAAATTCGAGGTTCACTATATTGCAAAAAATTATCTAGTTTTGCCATTGTATGCTCCTTAAAAAATGTCATGATAATTTCTTGGATTCCTCATGTTGCAATTTGCTTAAGATCATTGTTTTCAAGCTTTTGATGTTTTTGGGTTTGTGTTGATGGAATGTTCTCCCCACTAGACATTTTTGTAGCCTTTTTTTTGTGTATGGTTGAAGGTGGGTTGCTCAAAGGTCTAGGGGGGTAAGTCCCAAATGATGTGTGGGGTAACTTGTTTTGGGGGGTTTTGGTCAAATTGATCGCCTCATGGTTGTCCACCTAATGATGGTCCACCCAATGGTTGTCTACTCGATTGTCCACTTTATGACATCCTTTAAATTTTGGATGATAAAAAACCAAAAGTTTTTCCAAGCACTAATTGTTAAAAACAATTAGAGTCTCGAAAAGTCAAGGTTCAATATGGTCCAAAATGCGAAAAAAAATAACCCTTCATTAGGGATTTGATCAACTCAACTCACCCAAGGTTCCATGCAATGGTTATAAGGGGGGAACCAAAGACACAAAACCCAAATGAAAACAAAGGTGCTCAAAAATGAATTATAAATTACATTTTAAAACTCATACACCTTGAAAAACCTTTTCCAAAATCAATTGCCATTGGATAGCTAAAACAAATTTGGTCACCATTTAATGATTCTTAGATGGCAACTCAAAATGCCAGTAGATTTGTTTGTAGCAATCAAGATACATAGTTGTAGTTTGATGGTGACCAAATTTAATTGGTGTAATCAAATGGTAACCGAATTCAGTTGCCAACCACATGTGGCGACTAAAAGGTTTTTGGTTGCCACAATTGCATGGTGACCAAAAGTTTTTTAATTAGCATGCCCATGTGGCGACCGAAAACTTTTCAATCGCCATAATGTTTTACCCCTCCCCCCACCCCCGTTTTTTCGCCTTTTTTTGCTCCCCCACTTGATGGTGACCGAAACCTTTTCAATCGCCACCTTTTGTGATCCCCTCTTTAAAAAATGGGGGTACTAATGGGAACCCGTTGGGAACTTGAATGGAACATGTTGTAAACAAATGGAAAATAAAAAACAATCCTTCTTTATTGGGAGCAAAATTTGATGTAATTTTGTAACACATTTAAATAATTTAGGCTCCACGTTGGTATGCACTACCATTGATGATAAACTTTTACACACATTTGGAATTGTATAACAAAATTGCAATAAACAAAAAATAAAAATAAATTTCTCAAAATTTTCAAAATGCAATGTGTTTTTTCGTCTTACACTGTACAAATAAAAATGAAGAAAGGCCATGAATGTTGTCCCAAAAAAAAACCATAGTAAGCTTTCAATAGAAAGAAAATAATTTTTTTTCAAAAGATGCATGTGATAAGAATAAAAAAAATAAGAAATCCAAAAGGTTCCAGCCATATACAAGGTTGTTATATAAAGATATCATTCTAGTAGTTATATAACAAATTTTGAGTTAGAATAATTCATTTAAACCTATTATGGAAAGGAATATAGTATGATGAAATACTATGGGAGCCTATTGTCATCCTACCTGAAGGTGAATGTAATCTATAATGGCTCACACTTTTTGTGTCCCATTGCAATTTTCTATAAGGTGTAATGAATTAACATGCCATTAAACCATTTATATGCACAATTGGGACTTGGTTTAAGATTATCAATTTCAATAAGAAACTATCTATATAATTTGTGCATAATAAATGTGCACCCATTATTTAGTAATGAACTTTTGAATTGAAAACATATGGACTATTTAGCCAACCATCTGCTCTTCCCATACACATGAAATTTTCAATATCATTTTTGAAAATATACTTTATAGGGACTTAATATTTGATAAATGAAAGAAAAACAAACAAAGATTTGAAAACTTCATTACAAAAGTTTTAACAAAAATATAATTATGGACTTTTGAATGACCAAAATTTGGACCTTGTTTTCAAAAGTTTTTACATGGGTCATTTTTGTTGGATTGACAAATTTTTTTTGTAAAATGTAAATAAAAAGGATGTTTAAGTGAATATATTTTCATATGAATTTAATTAGCTCATTAAATAACCCATAGTCCCCCATTTATGTTAATTCAACACCAAAAAATGGACTTTTCATCTATTGAAAATGAGCCACTTAACCCTACATCTACCCTTAAACCATTTTTGATAAAAATTCATTGTCACTAAAATTGCAATTATATGTTTTCCATTCACTCTAATCACATCATTATGCCAAAACATGGCAAATATAACTAAACCCATGACTGGGTTTGTGGTCCATATGGACACATCATTTATCCACTAATCGTATTTTTGTCCTAGTTGTATGCCATCAAATATTATATATATAATATTAATATAATATAATATCACATATAATATTATATTAATTACATATGTATTAATTTCAATGTAATCTAGCCATTGGGTAGGTGGGTAGGCCTAAGTAGGTAGGTAAGTAGGATGTTATTTATTTTTTGGTGACAAACCTTTTTTATTGGCTCATCACAAATGATATTTGCACTTTGAATATATTTGGTGCATAAATTGTGTGTAGACCAATATTTTTTCACCTAGTTATATAGTTTCCAAAGTTGAACTTGTTGCCAAAAGATATGGGATAAATTTACAACATTATCTCACATCATCCTTTGTCGCATACAAAAGTACCCAACTTTGACCATTATTATATTTTTCATACTTTGTCCAAATGAAAAGAAATAAATTTCATTCTTAAAGATTTTTTCCAAAATCTACAAATCTATAATTTAACAAAAATATCAAGTAATTTGACTGAAAATGCATTTGAATTTTCACTATTTCAAACATTTGAACAAAAATGATATCTTGAAAAAAAAATTTTTTTTTTTTCATAAATACAACTTGTAAATAAACATATTTAAAATCGACATGATTTTTTTTGGTATGTATATGTATGAGTCCTACCTACCTACCTACCTACCTACTTACTTATAAATAGGTAGAGTAAATAGTATGATAGGTAGGTAGGGTTATGAATAGGGTATGAGTATATATATATAATATGTTTCCCAGCTTTAAAAATATAACGAATCAATATATAAAAATAGTATAACTAATGTACTTATTACTATGTGTTATATTTATTTGTAATTATAAAAAGGATTTTTAAATAAAATATGTTATCTATGAAACATATGATATTATTTTCAACATTTGAAAATTTTATATGAAGTATTAAAATGATTAAAATGTCATAATTATTAATTTATAAACATATGTTTTTTAGTTTCATAATTTTTTATCAAATTTTATTATGAGTAGTGAATTTTATATTATTTGCTACCCATCACATGGAAACATGAAAAACAATGCCATTTTGGGGCATGTGATCTCTTTTGAAATTCATTGGATATCATTAATAGGAATATATTTCATTATTTAATGTCAAAAAATCTAAAGAAATATTCATTTAAGTAAACTTTTGAGCAAGAGTCTCAACTTAAATGTTTTAATTATAATCTAAGCATCAATTTTTTATTTAATTTTATGTGTCAAAAACTTTGGCAATTTATTTTCCATTTTTTGGCAAATTTTTTTAAATAAAAAAAAATGCCCCAAATTTCGATTTAGCCACTATCCAGAAATTCACATTGAATAATTAATGACTTTAAGGGAAAATGTTGTAAAAATAATAAGGTATTAGTTATTTACTTGTGCAATAATTATTTGTTTGATTATCTACAAGTTTAAAATATGCTTACTAAGTACATATCTCTACCTTCTAGTTTTTTCCCCTTTTACTTGTTTTAATGTTGGAAATTATATATATTAAATAATTATATGGTGTTCATGAAGAAGATTTTTAAAGACATATTATTCTTATCCATGAAGACTTTTAGTCATGTAGTCATATCCATAGTTACAAAAATATGACTAGGCACAAAAACATGACATATATGACTATATGATTAGAAATGGTCACTAATCATATTTGTCACAATCATAGATGTCAAGTTTTGGCATAATGCATTGTCATTAATGAGGTTTGATATTCAAAAATTATGGGCCATATTCATTCATCCAATTCATTTTCAAATTGTAAGACTTTACATATGATTGTAGTTAACTAGGTTTACATTAATTGTGATGAACTTTTAAAGGAAATAACTTGTTTGCCCATATTGTTGTATAAATATCAATTTTGTAAAATATTGAGGCTTTTTTATAATCTACATATGTCGCATCTAACGGCAAATTCCACCTCATTTGACTTCTACAATCTATTATTTGTTTTACTAGTAGTTTTCCCCAATATTATTATTACATTATCAACTAGCACAATTTCCTAACCCAATGAGTTCCCCATTCAAAATTGCATCCAACCCAAGAAGATTATTTGTTTCATTGAACATTGTAACTATGTGAAGAGATATTGAAGTTAATAATGCAAAGGTAGGATCATCTTTCAAATGTGGCCCTTCATTAGTCTCCTCCAATGTCAAGTTGGCTTGGTTTTCAACCTAAATATTACTTATGGTGAACCCCCACCCGATCATTTCCCCATCATGTTGTACCAAGCACATTCTAGATTTAGACCATATTCAAATTTTTTAATCCTTGAAACATTTGATAAAACCAACAGCATCATGTATCAGTTGCTGATGGGTACAACAATTCACATGCCTTTTAAATCATGGATTTGTCATATTAACTCCCTTATGTAATAATAAACATGTTAACATTCCAAATCCATTTCACGTATGTGCCCCATGCTTGTGGCCTATTGGGTGTGTTAAACATATTGTTTTCCCAATGTTGTGGCATGGTCATTCAAAGATTGAATTGTTTGTATAAGCACCAATGAAATGGGGCCCTACATTGTGGACATCTCCTCCTTGCTACCATTAAAGTGATTAGGCATTGCAGATGGTACATGTGTTGGCAAGTGCCCAAAATCCATGCTCCTTTTGGTCCAAATGGGGAGCAATAGATAAGGCATAGTTCCTTTTGCATGAAGGGTTGAAGTGTGGGCCACAAGAGTTCCCTTGGTTGTTCTAACAAGGCGGTGACATATTCTTAATCTAGCTTGGGGTGCATTGCCCAATCAATGCTTACATTGTTCACCATTTTGGGTAAATTATTAAAAAACATCTTGGATATCCTATGCTGAGATGTTAAACCATGAGATCAAAACCTCCCATCTTCATGATTTTCTATTTACATTCTTAAGAGCTCCACTTCCATTTGTGTAGCTAGAAATTTTGCCAAAATACATGCAAAATGCATGTGGTTCAAATTTTGTTTAGTGGCATTCACAAATGTTTTAGCATCTCTTCAATATTATTCTTTCATATCAATCAATATTTGATGGTAGCATTCAATGTTTTCCACAAAATTTAGGCATTTTTTTTCACCTCAATGGCCTTCATGAGCGCCTTTGCAATGTTTGTTGTTGAATAACATCATCTTGTTCTAGCCCAAGACACTTTGCTTAACATGTAGCCAATTCTCCACATAGTGTGTCATGTTCTAATGTCACTTTCTTATAGTAGACCCACACATCCCAAAGCCCAAGGACTGGGCCGAGGCCTATTTTGGTTGCCTTTGGTTGTCATCATATGCATGATATGGCATTGGGCCTAGTTTAGCAACCAAATTTCACTACTGATCGCCTTTAGACTTGAAGAATGGTTACTGAATTTCTTTGATTGCTAACTATCCACACATCCCATTGGCAACCAAAAACATTTGGTCACCATCTAACGACGTTCGACAGCCACGTGTGGTTGGTACATGGGAACACCATCAAATGGTAGTCGGATTGTTTTTGTTGCCAAATTTTTTGGGTGCCCTTAGTTTTGGCGTATTTTAAATTTAACCTATATAAGGAGGTTTGGATTTTTATTTTCCCTCCCTTTTTTTTTTGACATGTACGACTTTAGTTGTTTAAGACAATTGGTGTGCAACATTTCAAAGAAAAGGGGGGAAGGGACTCCATGCACTTTTATTTGTTATTTTTGTGATTCTAACTTTCTTTGCAAAACAAAATATGTTAAGAAATTAAGTTGAAGGAGAGATAATTGAATGGGTTGGCGAATGGGATGACCACATCATTGTGACTTGGGTCTATGAAGGTGCAAATGTCATGTACTTCCTAGGCCATGAAGAAGGCCAATATGATGTGGATATTTTTCAATTACTGAAAAATGCCATTAACATTATATGTCAGAAATTGATAATATAATGGGTAGGGAAAATGTGTCAAGGACATGAAGAACCACAAGAATAAGGGTAAAAGAAATGTTTATGTCTAATTTTTAAACAAGGAACAAGATAGGATTATATGATTAAAAAATAAGAACACAAGAACTTAGCACAAGAACACAAGATGTGCAAGACAAATGTGAAAACAAATTTTTATTTTGCTAACATATGCAAATATGAACATGAAAAGAATATGACAATGGTATGGTGCAAGATCATGCTTATGATTTGTGTTGAACAAATTGAAGGAAATGAGGGGTCCTATGCCTATTTATATCCCTTTGGGGACCTAGTTCAGGGAGGCTTTTATGAATGCATCAAGTAAGGAAGTTTCCTGAGAACCTTCTTAATCGAAAGTTGATTATGAATTAATTGAAATTTAATTGGAAGTTAATTTGGACTTAATTAGGAGTTAACTAAAGTTAATTAAAATTTAATTAAGAGTTAATTAAAAATTAATTAGAACTTAATTGGGAATTAACTAAAAGTTATGTAGGAGTTCACTAAGAATTAATTCAAGCTTAATTAGGAATTAATTAGGACTTAACTGGGAGTTAATTAAGAGTTAACTCAAATTTAACTAGAAGTTATGGAAAATGGTGTTTAATGTTCACATTCGTCACAAAGTTTGTTCATAACTTAGGATCACAATGGCATGAGTGTGAAATATCTTCCAAGCACATTCAAAGGAATCTATGTTTTGGATTTTTCCAATTTGCTTAAAAACTTGTCATATGAAAACATCCCAACAAAATTTTATGTTTATGACACACATGACTATTTTGACATGATATGATATTTGTTAATTTTCAATTGAATTTTCAAATAAAAAAGGAATAAACATCTTTGCCACTTAAAGATTTGCTTAGAAACTCATGGAAATACCATTTTGATAGTGTATTATTAAGGTTTCATCTTTTGATAGATATTATAAGCAATTTGGTTCGAATAAAAAAATAAAATATAAATTTTGTCATTTTCTTTTTATTAAATTTTTTCACTTAGTTTGATGCTACTTGATGGTAGTTATATGGGCAATGTAGGGTTGAGGTGGAAAGTTTTTTTTTTAATCTATTTTATTTTGCTTTGACCCTTGGACATTATCTTTAGTGTATGTATAAAATAACATGGATGTTGTTTTACACAATGGGAAGAGCCTCCAACCCAACATTTATTTTACATGTGAATTTTTGCCAAATTGAGAAGGCCACATCAATAAGGAATACAAATATGTAACAATTTCCACCTTCTTATATTGTAATGAAAAATTCAAGCCATATACTTTGGCATATAGTAAATAAACATGAGATAAAAGTAATTTTTAATTATGAAAACATTTAAGGAAAAGGGTGTAGGAATATTATTTGGCTAATTTTTGTTCCTTGAATGGCATTCCTTGATGTGGTTCTTAATGGTACGACCCAATTGTACTTACATCCACTTACTTCAACTTTCTATATGTATCACCTTATGCAATTCTAAAGGATAGTTTTGCAACATTAAACCTTGATTAGTTTGAAGTAGGTCCAAATGGAGAAACACCAGAGGTTTAATCAATAGTATTTGTAGAAATGAAGGGAAGAACTACCATAGAAGAGATCCTTGGGGAGCAAGCAAATACTCACCCAAATGACCAAACTAAAGTGGGAATCACAATAATACAAGAATAAACACAACAACAAGTTCCTATACTTATAGAGTTGACTAAGTATGCAGCAACAATTTCAGTACATATCAATCAACAAAGTTTGCCACAACTATTACCACAATGATCACATCCCAAGATAACAATGATAATGGTCAAAAAATGGGTGAAAGTATGGTAAAGTATACACAAAAAGTAGTGTAAGCAACAAAATACTAAGATCCCTAAAGAAAAGGACTAACAAGTAAATGATTTTATGGGGATAATAATTTTTTTGGTATATTATTTCTTAACTCTTGTTTACATGGACTTCAAAAGCTAAATTATTATGATCATGTTTTTTTAAGCTACTTGCAAGTACTTCAATTGGACCAAAAATTTGTGGCAATTTGAAAAATAAGTTTCAAGTATTTGAAAGTAGGTGAAATGTTTTTGCAAGTATTTGGTTTCCTTTTCAAGAACCTCAATATTGATGTGGTGAACATTCTAATATAATTTTTTTGGTTAATCAAGTTTTTTTTCATAATTAAAATCATCCCCAACCTTTGAAAACAAAGGATATTTTCTAGTATACATTTGGGGTATTTTTTCAAGTCTAAATGATATGACACAAATTCCCTTTAAAAGCTAGAGGGAAGTTAAAGATGCCCATGAAAAAAATTAAAATTTTCATTTGTTTTGGAATGTTAAAGGAAGGTTAAAAGTTCGAAAAAATATTTTTTGTGCGTTTCCAAGTAAAAAATATTTTGCTTCCACCCAAATACTAAATTGTAGATGTACAACAACAAGCATGTCAATAGATCCAACCTTAGACTAAAGGATAATATGTAGTAGAAGGACAACAATCCACAGATCATGAAATGCATGTTATAACATAGGCAACTATAATTAGGGTTATCATGGCATCCATACGTTCGTCATGACTCAACAAATGCATATGGATGCAAACACACCTTGCATCACATCAATATAAGGTCAACTTAAATCAACCTAAGTCAAAGGGATTTTCAAATTATCAAGGGTAGGCTTATGGGTGACTAAAACTAAGCCCGTTTTAATTGCCATAGAGCCTACGATGACAAAAAAAGTTTTCGTCATCACAAGCTAGGCGACCAAAAATTTTCAGTCACCCAACCTGCGGTGACCAAAATTTTTTCGTTGCTAATCATGTGACAATCAAAAAATTTCCATCAACAATCATGTGGCAACTGAATTTTTTTCAATCATCGCACATCTATGGATCTAGGTCATCCGATTGATAGTGGATTGATCTCCACCATTGATTTGGCAATGGAATTTGGTTTACCTAATAATAAAATGTAGGCCTTGCATGTTAATTTTTATTTTTTCCTTTGAGGTGTGTGGGCCTTGTGTTATTTAACACCAACCATTGCCATATACCTTGGGAAGGAGGGGAGAACCTTTATGGATGTTTGAATTTTTGATCATCATAGTGCATTTGTAATTGGTGTTAAATTTCAATTATAACCCTGAAGGTGGAGTCCGATTTTATTATTGAATACATTAATTTATTAATGAAACCTATTTTTTTGGTAATGTTTTATTAATGGAGGGAAAGGGAAATGTGTGGAATCTGGGTCAAAGCAAAATACAATATGCCAAAAAAAAAATGTTTTTAAATTTAATTTTGCACATCTCATATAACTACCATAAAGTAGCATCAAATTAAGTGAAAGTATGTCTAAAGTATCATTAGTTTGCTCTATTAAGTTTATAAAAATCTCATTGTAAGAAAATTAAAAGTAAATGAATTTAAAAAGTAAATAAAAAGTACATTTGAAACTGACTAAAAACTATGCGTTCAAACGTACTTTTTGGTTTAAAAAATTAATTAAATTCATATGTAATAAATTAGGAAATGAAGATTAACATATGTTTTAGCAATTCATAAAAAAAAATCTATTTCCTTTTGGTAAGAACCTACTTGACACCTATTTAAAACCAAAAGCCCACAATGAAAAGTAGACATCAAAAGCTACTTGTATTTTGAAAAACCTACATTTAAGGTTTGAAATATGAAAATCAATGCACATAAAGGTAAACATATACCATATTTAGTCATTGAAATGAAAACATTCAATGTTTCACAATTCTATAATGGGTTTTGTTGTTATTTAAAATCTATTTATTCTAGTTTTGACAAGGTAATCAAGTTGTTCATTTTATCTTGCTTACACTTGTCCATGGTATTTGATGCCAAAAGACAAGCCAAGGAAGGTGGAATGCAAGTTTTGCAACAATGTTATTTCATACCGCAAAGATAAAATGTTCTTTCATTTAGGTTATTGATATGGTGGCAATGGGTGAGTTAGAATAGTAACATGTGTTCAAAAGCACATCCTTGGGTGAAGGGACTATTTGCCCAATGTGGTGGACTTGTCCCTCCACCATTAAACACCATGGAAATACCAGTCCATATCCTAAACGGGCAAATAGAGGATGTGGCCATGGAAACACCGAATCCTTCAATAGAAGGAGAATTTACTTCAATGTTGCAAATGGAAAGGGCTCGAAATTTCAACCCTCCTTACAAACAACACAAAGGGTTGTAATAGATCCACAAATAAGAACACTTGAACCTTTTGACATGTTTCATTGCCCAAGGGATTAAATTCAGCTAAAAAACAAGATTTAGATGAGAAGTGGGCAACATTCTTTTATGAGGTGAACATCCCTTTCAATGTTGTGCGGCATCCAGCATTCATAAAACTTGTGAAAGGAACTTCCAAATCTCAAACCACAATTCGTTTCGTTTCACATAAATAATTTGTAACCCAACCCCCTAAATGCCCTAACTTTAAGAAAATTTGTAGATTTTGTGGAAAGTCAAGGTCCATTTTCATACAACCCCCTAATAAAGGACCTAGATGCTCCCACACAAGTGGTGGGATTTGATTGGAAGTAATGGATGCACACTTGCACCCATCACTTGTTGCATTTTGACACAAGTGTGTTAGCATCATCATGCGAACGGAAGTGGAATTTATATTCATTTGTCCATAGCAAAGTGCAAAATCAGTTAACATCAACTTGAACGAAGGACTTAATGTATATATACACTAATAACAAGTTCTTACAAGAATGACTTGGCACCAACCCCATGGCAAAATACAAAAAGAATACGGAGTCTTAAAATTCAATGGACATTTGATGTCAATGAAATTGCAAACGAAAGTGAATTCATCAAACAAGGACCCCACAACGTTAGATGAACTGAATGAAGATCAAATCAAACAAGACCCTTTTGAATTATCTCATGATGATGAGATTCCATTTTCAAAATTGTTTTCTGATTTAACGGTTTGGTAGGTTCAAAGGTCTACCAATGGTGATGCAAATTCGAACATGCCATTATTAGATGATGATGTTCAAATGTCTAACGCACCCCTAAGTTGTACATGCTCCAACAGCCCCAAATCAAAACATGTCCATGTAATTAATGAATTCCATGGAGGTGGACCCCCCAATTTATGCAAACACACCATTAGCTTGAATCATCATCTTGGAGTCAGACGCACAACAAACATTAAATAGCACTTTAGACATACAAATGGACCCACTTGTTAATCTTTTCAATATTGTAGTTGATGACATTACGGATATTACATTGCAGTTAGGTGTGGGCCCACATACGATCACTAACACAAGTGCATTCCAAGTTGTTTAGGGTTTCCAAATCCTTCAAATCATAAAGTTACAAGACCAAAGAAGTCAATAGAAGATGATTCAAACTCTAACCACGCACCAATTAATCAGTACTTTTGGCATCCAAGACCCCCAATACTTGAAATTCCAATGGGGTCAAAATTAATCGCTATGGTAGTTTCCAAGAATTATCTTCCACCACCTATTGAAGACTCATCCACACATCGAGTTATTCGAGGGAAGAGGCTTAATGTTCAAATAACAATTGTTTTTGTAAGTGAACATAATTATGAATGACCACACATCAATGCTGGCATTTTGGATATTGAAGAACGATGCCCCACCAAACAAATTGTGATAAAACATTCAAGTTGAAATATCATTGTGCAACCTTGCATGGGACAGACATTTTAGAAGTAGAGGAGGGGTGAAACAATGATGATGATGACAATGACATTGACATTTGTGATGAGGTAATTGAAGCCCCAAATGATAATGACTACCATGAGCCTTGACCCCAACATCTAAATTCTACCATTAATCATCCTCCTAGGTCATGAATCACAAGGGCTTCACAATCATAAGCATTTGGCATTTTGCAATTCTTACACATAGTTTGAACATCATATGCAAATCCACATGGTGGCATAAACATATTTTTTTCCAACTATATATTTATTTGGTAGTAAAATTGTAACCATTTGTTTTGGGACCCTATTTCAAAAATTTATGTATTTCATATAAAATAATTTCATATTCATAATTCAAATTGGAATATTTCAATTCCAATGGCATTTAACATGATCCATAGAGCAAAAAAAAAAAATCACCAAAAAAACTTTTCTTTTGGGTAAAAACCTACTTGATACTTATTTTAAACCAAAAGCCCATAGTGAAAAATAAACATTAAAAGTTGTATTTTGAAAAGCTTACAGTAGCCTCCCGCCTAAGTACACAACTTGAACCTAAGAGGATTGTGCGTACTTAGCCGGTAGGTGCGCACTTTAGACAAATCACTTCCTAATTTGAACCCTATTTTTTTGGGAAAATAATGCATACTTTACCCGGATGCGTACTTAAACGGGTGCGTACTTAGGCGGGAGGCTACTATACTTATAACCTACTTTTACAATTTGAAATATGAAAATCAATGCATATTAATGTAAACATATGTGATATTAATCATTGAAATGAAAACATTCGATGTTTCACAATTTTGTAATGGATTTTATTGCTATTTTAAGTCTACTTGTTCTAGTTTTGACAAGATAAATGAGTTGTTTATTTAATTTTGCTTAAAAACCTTAGGCTTTTCCATGTAGGGCCCCTTACTTTCAAAATCCTTCCACCTAGTGCTTTACCCATCGTAAAGGCCCCTTATATTCAAAATCCCACCAACCTTGAGGCTTTATCTTGTGTAAATCACAGGATGATAGTTTACATGAATCTAGATAAACTTAGATCTACAAGGCATGGAAGGGTGAAGGTTATTAAACCTACTATTAGTTGTAACGACCTCCCCTTCTTAAATGTGTAGGGGTAAGATGTGTCATCTTTTCTAGGCAGGATATTCATGGATATAAGTTGCCCTCCAAATAGACTAGCAAATTTCTCTGAGTGCTTTAAAAACTATAACAACACGCCAAAAGGAAAAAGAAACATGGCATGTTGGGCAAACATGTCGAGATAGTTATATATTATAGTCTTTCAATGAGGTCTACTTTTGCATTCCGAAAACTCTCCAAGAGAAAAGAGAGAAGCTAAAAATGATGAATTTACTTTATGTAAAGGTATTCAAAAACTTAGATGAAAAAAGCTATGTAAGTAACATGCCCAAAAAAGCTTGTGCCCTTTCTTCACATTCTAAAAATTGTAGTCATGTGGGTGAAGCAGAAAGTTTGCAACATGGTGGGTAATATGTTGACACCACCACGAGGAGCAATGGATGGTCAGAAATTCTTTGTAGCTCTGGCTTGCTCCTCTCTCCTTCTCTGTAGCCTCATGGTATTGCTCAGTAGGGAGGATTTCAGTCCCGCCGACGAACAGATAGAAAATTTGGTAGAACAAGCTGCAGCAGTTTCTTCTAGTGAACATGCTCCACCAGCTGAAGTAGTCAGCTCTGCTGCTGCTGCTGCTTTGGAACAACAACAAACTGGTATAGATCCACCAGAGCCGCTTGCAGTGGCTGGTGCTGCTCCCAGCATAGATGATCAAGTTGTAGAGCCTGGGGTTTCCTTAGATCAAGAATTTGTAGCTCCCGCAGATCAGCCAGCTCCATCTCCCGCTGATCGTCAACCAGCTGCCTCTCCATCTCCTATTGATCAACCAGATGCATCTCGAACTAAAAAACCAGCTACTGCACCTCCCATTGATCAACCAGCTGCTGCATCTCCAACTGATCAACAAGCTGCGACATCTCCCCTTCATCAACCAGCTACT
>Ga0116227_10004434_pt1 | contig 30485 bp, 19 predicted proteins | sample S1TSphgellanicum_FD_89693 | JGI IMG/M metagenome (GOLD analysis project Ga0116227, IMG submission 89693) | Host-associated microbial communities from peat moss isolated from Minnesota, USA - S1T2_Fb - Sphagnum magellanicum MG | ecosystem: Host-associated > Plants > Peat moss > Unclassified... | reverse complement strand
CCCCCCACAAAACCAAACAAGCAGAAGATCCGCCCCCCGCCCCCGCCCCCCCACACTCCAGTCCCCAAAATGCTAATTTTTCTCTTGCATCTGTTGCAAAGCATGGCACCTAAGAAAAACACATTCAAATCTCGACACCATCGTCAATTTCTCCATTGCGATCACTGCCACAAAATCCCCGCACTCCATCGATCAAGCTCCCTCACACCAGGTATATATCCTGTCTCGTGTGTCTGTGTCCATGTACCTCCTCGTGTTGTGTACTGTGTGCCTCTCTCTCTCTCTCTCTCTCTCTCTCTGTGTCTGCAGTCAGTACCTCTTTCGATGAGCATTGAAAAAATCAGTTGTTCCCTTTGCACAAAGAAATCGACAAAGATTTAATAAAAAAGACCATGTGCTGTGGATGAGCATTATTATGATTTTTGGTAGTGCCAATGTGGTCTTTTTTTTTTTAAAATTTAATATTAGATTTTTAATTTTAAGTTATTATTATTATTATTATTATTATTTTGGGGGTCAATTTAGTGATGTAGCCAAAGTGACGATCATCCCTAGAAGATTTTAGCCAAATATGGCTGCATGCTAAATATTAAAGATTTTTATTTTTAAAAAAATGCTTCTATGTCTCCGGCTACTACTCCACTTCAACCATGTATACCTAGATATCTGGCGATTTTTTTCCCTATTTTTTGTGATTTAGCCAAAGTGATGATCATCGCTAGAAAGATTCTAGCCAAATATGGCTACATGCTAAATATTAAATATTATAAAAAAAACATGCTTCTATATCTCTGGCTACTCTACTTGAACCATGCATATCTATCTATCTGACAAATTTTTTCCTTTTTTTTGGTCTAATTATGGCTATTGAGAGTTGCCAAAAATGCTTTGAGTTTCAGCACTTTACATTTTTAATTTCCCTTTTTGGATATGTATAGCCAACCACACACCAAAAAGGTTGGAAGTAGTATCAATGTTTTTTTTTGGGGTCAATTTTGTGATGTAAAAGTGGCAATCACCATAGGAAAGATTTAGCCAAATTCAGGTACAAGCTAAATATGAAACCAACATTTTGAAAACATGTGTTTATATTTTTGGCTAACTACTTGAACCGTGTATAGAAATATGGCTATTGAAAATCTCAAAAAGCAATTTTTTTTTAGCATGTTCAACTTTTAATCTCGTTTTGTTGGCCATGGCTTCTATTTATGACGATAGAGTGATGGGAAAATTGAAACAAATTGGGTACAATGCTCTTGTATTCGGCACACACTTTGACTCAACTCCGACAAATTCAAGGAGTTGTTGTTGCTTGGCACAAGCTGGATTATTCTTTCATGTCCCTAGGCCTCTCGCTCGAAGCTTCCATAGAGTGCAAACAAAAGTGCGGTTGTTCAACTCGGTGTTTTTTTCCCTTTTTTTGCACTTTTGTGATATAGCTGACATGACAATCATCTATAAGAAGATTTAATCAAGTTTTGTTAAAAAAATTTCATCATCTTTTCTATTGTTTGGTACATAGTACTAAAGCCTTTTTTTTTTTTAATTGCAAAATTTAGCAAGTGAAATATTTGAAAGGTTTAAAAGGTGATACCTTTTTTTTTCTTTTTTTTTAAATTCATCAATTGGTGAAATTCTTCTTCCCCAAAGAAACTTATGGTTCAATATGGGATCAAATGCATCCAAATGAAGAAAAATTCTCAAATCTGATGAATGTGTTTGGCTTTATGACAAACTTTTCACTTGTGATTGAATATTGAAGGATATGAGGTGCATTAGTTTGTGATTGACCCTTTAATTGAAGGATTGAAGTTTGAATTTGGGTTAAAATAGTTGTTGGTGTTACACACATAAATCAAATGACATAAATAATTTAAAATGATGTCTCATTTTCAAATTGAAAAGTTTATCATTTACAAAACTTGTAAGAGTTCAAACTAAAGACATAATAAAATTCACCCAACAATGTGCACAAACAAAATCTGCATAAAAACATTAAAAACTTGCAACAACAAACTTGCATGTTTTGAAATATCAAATCATTAAAAATGATTAACAACACACAATTTCAAATTATATTTCAAACATGAAATATTTCGAATCTAATTCATAGTTGAATTGGTTCCAAGCTAAAACATAATTAAGTTACACTAACTTAATTTAGCACTAACTTATTTTTAAGGTGCATTCACACTTGGTGTTAAGAACTCTAGTATTAAATCTTCTAACACCAAGCTAATCATTTAGAACCTAAACCTATTTATCACAAAGATTTTATGTTAAGTTAACATTCAGTTAATATTAAATAATCACCCATTTGACATTGAGTACCACTTAAAATGTCGCCTAAATTTTCATTTAACATTGACTTAACATTAAATGTGAATGTACCTTTAGAACTTTAATTCGAGAGGTACATTAACATTCCTAATAGTCATAGTGTGTTACCACATTGGCACTTACAACTATTGTTATGCACTTGAACATAAACCAAATAACATAAATCATTTAAAATAATGCCACATCTTCAAACCACCCCCCTATATGGGATTAAAGTCCTCTTATTAGCCAAATAAAAACATAAAAAAATTAATGATAATAACTATGAAAAAGAAGTAAATTTGACCATTCACATTATGAAGATGACACAAAATATAATTATGCACATGGTCTTTCTAGGTCTAACTATCTCATCATTCCAATAATAACACTTTGGAAAGTAACACCTTTTGCACATGCAAAATAACATGTCCCATAATCACGTCCACATAGTTGATGTTATATATTACAAATACATGTAATTTCACAAGTTCAAATCTATAGATTCAAGGCTAATAACCACCTCCTTAAATAATGGCATAATGCAATGCACTTCAATGTTGGACAATTGTTAAACTTTCTAGAACCATTAGTATTACATGTCAAAACAAAGGTGCTTGTTGTTCACATGTTTAAAGCCACACATTTGGATCATCTAAATTAATTATTATCATTGCATCTTGTCAAATTGAAGTTGGTAGGTGGGGTTCATGATCAAACAATAAAAAATATGGTGGAAGCGACACAATGAAAATTTGTCAACTAAACCTATACTCCATAGTTGACCATGGTAAATATAGATCCTAGTTTCTAATATGGCTCTTTTGAAATTCACACTTTCACAAACATGACTTAATCATGTACACCATCCATTCAATTGACCCCTTTGCCTTAGGATGGTTTCTTGAAATAATGTGATGATCCATCAATGTTTTCTCACATAATTCTTGGAACCCACCACAAAATTTTGTAATTGGTAAGAAAAGTTTAGATTGAGTAGTGCTAAGTGTGTTGGTCACCTTATTGCGACCCCAGATGCAACCACAATTTCAAGTACAACTAATAACAATTTGACTAATATAAACAAAAGTGATAATGGCACAACCACCAAAAGTGGTGGTGCCATCCTTTCCATTGGTGGATGGGGCCTTGTGCCAACATTCAACTCCATTGTGGAATTCTTCCTAGAGTTGCAAAATGTTTACTAAAGGTTTTAGATGGAAAAACTATGGAGTTTGAAAAAAATTCAACATAAATCGAATGAGAGCTTATGGGAGGCATACATGCAAATAAGAAGGTTGATCATTGTGACACAAAAGGTCACTAAACTCCATGTTGTTCAGTTCTAATATGGGATTTTGGACAAGGAACTTAGGTAACAAGTCTAAGATGCTATGTTATTTTAACTTGCACAACCCACATTGGTGAGTGTCTTCTAGTTGTTGAAACACGATGAGCTGAACATGGTGGAGGAATGAGTGGTGATTGTGAAGTTTAAGAAAATAGCTTGGAAAGACTTTTCAACATCATTAATTCAACAATCATATGACCAACAAAATAAGGTTGCGCCATAAAAGACTAAGGGAGTGAAACCCATACAAGACGATGCTTCCTCCTCATATGCCATTGAGCAAGGCGAAAAAGGAAAATTGTTGGAGTTGTGAGAGCATCATACTTGAAGTTTTGTCCTAAATTTCAATACATTAAAAAAAAAATTGAAGAATTTTTTTCTTGTTGGGCATGATTAATGGGCAAACCTCCACTCAACTTACCAATGTGGCCATTGGAGAAGATTTGTGTTGATCATCAGGTCAGATGTCAGATTTGAGATCTGATGTTCTGATGGGCACAGACTGGGCCAAGGCTACTACAAGATACATTGTGATCTTTACCGATATCTTTCACACCCAAACCTCCTTTTGTATTCATTTCCATCCATAACGTCATACCTGTCCCTTCTTCCACCCTTTTGAGATTTCAGATTCTCATTTCGCGCACAGTTTCACTTCTGGAGAAGCAATTTTGTTGGTTTCCTTTTGTATTCATTTCTATCCGTAATGTCATACCTGCCCCTTCTTGCACCCTTTTAAAATTTTGGATTCTCATTTGGTGCACTGGTTCAGTTCTGGAGACACAATGTCATTGCTTTCCTTTTGTTTTTTCATTTCTATCTGTAATGTAATACTCCCCTTCTTCTTGCACCTTTTTGACATTTCGGATTCTCATTTGGTGGACTGGTTCGGTTCTGGAGACCTAATGTCATTGGTGTGGCTGTATCTATTTCGCATTGCATTTCGGCTGTCTCATGAAGACCCACCAAAACAATTATTTAATGTATTTGGATGGCAAATTCTAATGCAGAATTTGACTTCTGAGAAATGTTGAGGCCTTTCAATTTTCAAGAAAGGCTCTTCTACTGTTGGAAAGTATCGTCCATTATAGGGACAAAGCTCTGAATAATTTCACTACTCATGTGATAATATCATAATAGATCATGGAAAATTCAACAATTTCATATTTTAAAAATGAATTAATTTTTTGGGAAAAAAAATATTATTTGTTTTGTCAATGTGGAAACTGACCTTACGCTATGGTATGTAAGTGTTTAATGTTAAGAAGCCTTCCATTTTGTAAGGAACTTTTTTAAAAACTTGTGGAGAACTCACATTCCCAAAAGAAAAATGATAATGTCACCTTCTGCTGATTCTCAGCTCACATAGCTTCTCATTTGTTCAATGCTTGACCTATAGATTGTAAGCACAACTAGATGGAATATGGGCCATGGCCCAAGCCCCACTTTATACCAAGAGTAAAGGCCAAGGTTGAACTCAAATTGAGCATTCCTATTGGTGCAATGACTGAGATCAGCTACAAGGGGTTTATACTAGGAGTCAAGGTTGAAAATGAAATCTATCACTGACTCGGCCCCAAGATAGAAAAAGAATATCTATCAACATGGGAGGGCAATTTGCAACCCTTGGGGCCAATGTTGCTGTAATAAGTTATTATTATTTAAATGAAATTCATATCCTAAGATCAAAATAAATTCTAAATCAAACCTTATATCTTCTCATTTTTTTTCATTTCATCCTTTGTCATTTTCCTCTCTTCTTGTTGGGCTTTTGTGCTTATTTGTGAATGATTGAGGGAGTTATAAATTTGATGTGTCTATGTTCATCCATGGTGATCTCACTTTTAAGGTTGATCTGACTTTTAGGGTTTAGCATCTTGTTGAGCTTTTGTGCTTATTTGTGAATGATTGAGGGAGTTACAAATTTGATGTGTCTATGTTCATGCATGGTGATCTCACTTTTAAGGTTGATCTGACTTTTAGGGTTTAGCTTGAGAAAAGAAGCAAAGATGAGAAGAAGAATGAAACCAGGAAAGAAAAAAATATATGATGAGTTGAAGCTTTGGTCTTTTTTTTAATAGTCTTACTGGCTTTTACACATGAACTCATTACAAATAATATCTTGGGGGCCAAACAACATGCCAAGAAATGCTCAAAATTCCCACTACTAGCCCCAAGATTCTTTTGCCTCAACTCCTAGTCTAAAGTAAGCCTAAATATAATGAAAAGCTACTGTTGAGGCAAAATTTGTGATGACAACAACCTAATAGAAAGAGACACTATGGTTGATAGCTCTCTCCTATGCATCCACATGCATTTACACAACTAGTAGCAGTCACACTGAACCAGCACCCCACCAGTGCACCATCCACTGGATGCCCATTATTACTCAGTTGTGGATGAACCTTAACTGAGTTAATATTTGGTTTCTCCTTGGTAATCCATTCTGTAAGAAATAGGTCTTAGATATATGTAGAGAGACAGGTAGGAAAACAGGTAACAACTACTAGGTAAGTAGATGGTTGATAGTTTATACATAGGTAAGGGCTGTTATTACTACCTACCTGCTAACAATCTGCTAAGGTTGTTCCTTTGCAGGTGGGTAGTATCTAGGTAGTAAAAACAAGCAACTGAGCTAACCACCCTGGTTAGCTCAGGAACTGAAACCCAACAGAAAACTGTTTCCTGACCATTTACCATTCATCCACTGGCTTTGAACACCAGTGACAATGGAATCAATGACCGTATAGTGCCATGTGTGCCTGTATGCAATGGGTTATGTGACCTACCAATGCACCATCCATTTGAAACCTATTTCCACTCCGCAAAAGGGTACATTTTCATGGTTATCACTCACTCACTCACTCACTCCTAAAATTTATAGGCTAAGATGACTTACAGGTGTCCATCAGCTGGGAATCTTGAACTTTGGGTAATGGTGGAGGGGGAGCCACTCACAAAAAAAAACTAGTGCAAAAATCAAACTAAATAATTGACAAATATTACAAGTTTTTGCATGAAAACCACATGAATGTGAGTGGGGATAGTAGATATGATGGGCAAACAACAATCATGAAAACGTTCCATAAAAGTCACATAATCCAGCCTTCGGAGCTTCAAGAAACTCCAGGGCTGAAGGGAAGACAATGGTCAGTAACAATAGGGAATTGGAATCCAACATGAGCCAGCAAGGGTGATCATCCTTGAAGCCATTGTGAACCAGCACCTTTTTGACTGAGGTCTCTTAGAAGTTATATTAAACCCAGAAAATAGAGTTGTATGTAAAGTCACCTTCTCTTTTACCCCCTACTCCCTCTTTCAGTGGTATCCTCAAAATAAGGAAATTTTATTAAATCTCAGTATGAAATGCTGAAACTCAGCATTTAATGCACCAGGTTCGAGAGTAATTATAGTAGTTGTACAGGTAGGAGCAGTGAGAATATATGTAGCAGTAATGGAGGCGCTCAGGAAAAACCAAAAGCAGGATGAAACTCAGTTTTACCATCAAAATTGGTGGAAAAATTAGTTTGGGTCCCAGTTATTTCATTTTGAACCAATTTTCATTCCTAGTTACGCGTTCGATGCCCTATTATGTCGAAACTCGCCATTCTCGCCCACTAATCGCCTGACTCTAACTATAACTTTAATGTTAAAATTGTATTGAGAGACTTGGTGTTGGTATCATATATTTCTTATGTTTGCAGGCAAGCCGAAAAAAAAACTTTGTACAAGTGTAGGTGAGCTAAGTTCACCCAAAGTCTTCAAACTCCACCAGGAGGAACCCAATACCTTGACTAACCCCCAACCAGCCAAACGTTGAGAGTACATTTTATTATGCATGTACAGTGTCAACTTTGTCGGCCATGACAACTACAACTAAAAGTGCATTTGGAAGCACATAAGCTCCAGATTGCAGAGTCCAAACTTGGGCTTCCATTAAAATGGTTTCAAAAACTCACCATGAGCTTTTAAGAAAAAATTGGACCAAGTTGCATGTATTTCAGATAAAGGCCCCATGGGCATTGTTGGCTTTTTCCTGCCATTTAAAATTACAAGTCTTTGCAACAAGACAAACTTGAAACAAACAATGCACATAAACCAACCAAGCAAGAAGGCATTTTATATTAAAAAGCCCTTGAAAGTTGAGCAAAACCAAACAAACCATTGCATGTCATTTAATAATTCAGGGCCATGACATATAGCAATTGTAATTTATAGGTTATGTAATTAGCATTGCCCCCACCTTTTTCTAGCACATGCATTGACTTGAAACAAGTTATGACGGAACCAATTTGTCATGCAATCCTATGGATAATTGGTGTATGTGTGTATTCCTTATACTAATTAATTCCTGGGTGACCCCACATTTTTAAGAAAATAATTAAGGAGCAACATTGATTGGCCCATCACCATTTTTTGGGAACATTGGGTAGTCCCCCCCCTCCCCCAGAAGCACCCCCTTGACCCCCATCCACCTAAGACCCAAAAGAAAAAAACTGAGCCCCCCATGAGTGCATGTTAAGCCTTCTCAATGGCTGCATGAATTTTTTTATTTCCAAAAATGTTTGTGGCCATTTTCAACTTGGGCTAATAGCCTAATTAGGTAGGCGAATACCCCTAATTGCTGATTCAAATGTCTTTTTATCCACTATAAACTGGGGGTACTTATTGGGTTCTCTTTTGGAACGAACTCCAGCTTCCTTCTCTTTTGGAACAAACTCCAGTTTCCTTCCACGAACGCGTAATGGGAGGGATGGGAGGTGCACGGAACGGACCCATCCTGGGGTGCCCTTTTGGAGCTCCAGCTTCCCGGAAGGTGAGAGCGGAGGGGAGGTGCACTGACCCCAAGGTCATGAACCTTCTCTGCCAGTGCAAAGCTCTGGTGGTCCGTCTGTCTGTCTGCACGTTTCCTTTCTTGGGATTCATGGTTTTTTTGTTTTTGTTCCAGAAGCCGCTTGTGTCCTCGTATTGTGGAAAAGAGGCCATAGGGGAAAACACTTATGGCCTCTTTTCAACAACAGGACAACACAAGAGGCGTGTGGAAATAGAAATTTCATGCAGCCACGGCAGATGAAATTTTCTCAATGAAATCAAGATTTTCTCAGATCTATTCTTCAAGGCATCCGGAGCTTATTAGATTGCTACTGCGACATTGTGTGTATAGAAATGTTGTAGCTGGTGTGAAGTACATTTTGAATGAAGATTTACAGGAATGCACTCCGAATCTCCTTTGGGCTGGTACACATTTACATACATTTTGAATGAAGATTTACAGAAATGCTCTCCGAATCTCCTTTGGGCTGGTACACATTTACATATTTGCAGGTGCGCTGTGAGAGCACCCTTAGCAGGAAAAGCCTATCTATCAAGAATAAATGATTGTTTCTCATTGGCCAACTATAATGATTGGCCCAGAGGGTGAGAGTTAAATATTGTAGCAACTTTTCAGGTTTAGCATAAATTATATTATTTTCACTTTTGTCGAATTTTTCAGAAAAATGCAACATTGAATGTCGAAAATCTCAAAAATTCAATAAGGCAGCCAGATTCAAACTCATGACCAATCCAACAAAATTCTGAAAAGCAGATTAGAACCCATGAGTTCAACAGAGTTTTGAAGCATTTTATCAAACTAACCAAAAGCAAAACAAGAAACAATGAAAATGTTGACATTGTTATTGAATTTAATCCTTATGTGCCCAAATTTTCAAAATCAAAAACTCAAGCGCCCCATCACAATCTTCAAATTATAATAATTATTCGACACCTTAATGCCAAACCTGAAAAGGTAATACCATAGTTTCATTGTTTAAATAGGTAAGGTAGTCAAGGTGCATTCACACATGGTGTTAGGGACTCTAGTGTTGAATCCCCTAACATCATGCTAGTCATTTAGGACTTAAACTTATTTCCCATGAAGATTTTATCTTAAGCTAACATTCAGCTTAGCATTATGCTATCACCCATTTGACATTGGGTGCCACCTAGGATGCTACCTAGATTTTCATTTTAACACTAACTTAACATCAAGTGTGAATGCACCATCAATGACTTGATGTGCTAAATACTTCTAGGTGGTTGCCCTTGGGCATGTTCTCAGGCATTACCTTACATGAAGGGTGAACATAGTTTGGGTCACCACTATTAAATGCGCTGGCCACAATAGCCATGGCAAATGCTCCCACTTGCCCCATAGCCAAGGCAACCTCCACAACCAACACCTATGGGACCTTTTTTTTAAAGTTTTTATTTTAATTTTCTTCACATGGGAGGTCAAACAAAGGGTGGTCCTGGAGGTGAATTTTTTTCTTTTTAAAAAAAAAAAGGACCCATGGGTGTTGTTGAAGGGTGCCCTGGCTATTGGTGCAGGGATGGCAGCTGCATTGGCTATTTTTGCCAGGGCTTTTAATAGTGATTAGTGTAGCGTGTGCTGCTAGCCCAAGTGTGAACTACTTACCCAAGTAAAATTTCTTTCCAAACCCTTTTTTTTTGGGTAACTTAACTGAAAATTTTAACTACAAAAACGAATCAAAATTCAATATCTCTGACACCTTAGGTCTAAATTTTTTATTTTTTTAATTTAAATGAATTTCAAGTGAAAAAATTCTTCAATATTCAATAACTTCTTCACCCTTGGTCAAAACATTTTGAAACAAACTTGGTGCACCCCTACTCATCATTGAGGGCTGTACAATGGCCCATTCCGCCAATAATCCAAATTTCAGGCATATCTCTCAGTGGTTGATTTAAATTTGGCGCTGAATTTTTTATTTTAAAAAAAGCAAAAAATTGAGACCAACAGATAACGACCTCTCGGGCCAATGAAAAAGTTGAATAGGGTTTTAGGGTCTGAATGTGACATAGGAACCAGTTACACGAAACCTTCAATTGGGAAGGTAGTTATGGCACATTAAGCAATTATTTTCAACCACATAAATACAAAAAAAATTGTTATGGGAAAGAAGAGTTCTTCAATAACTCACCAGATAAGGGGCTTGGTTTCCCATGATCCAAAAATGATCTAAATTGTTCATTAGACATGGCAACCTTCCAATCGGGTAGCCTATATGTGTTAGGGATATAGCCAATATGTTTTAGAATATCCCTCTTAATTAACTTATTCCTCATGAAAAAAAAACAGTTTGCTCTGGTGCCATAATTTCTTCCATTTTCTTTTTCTTCTGTTGTGATCCATGAGATGTGAAGTTTTGGTGGAGCTAAATGGAAGGATTTCAATAGAAAAACTCATGTTTTAGAAAGTGCAATCAATCCCAGTGTTTAGATTCTTAGAAGTTGCTTGTGTCATTTGATGTCCACCCAGTGAGAAAACTGGGAAATTTTACTGGAAATAATTCCCAAGGAATTCAGACCAATGTGTGTGCTCCTTGAACCTTCACACAAAACAATGAAGCTTGATGTTAAAAGCTGACACCGAGCTTTATGTGTTCCTGAGTAAAAGACTTTTTTCAGACCCAGGTTCACACTCCCTGCTCTTCTATTCCTTGAAGCATAAGACACCCAGCACCCACAGCAGATACGACGCGGAACAAAAGAAAACCAACTGTCTCTGCAATGGCTGTACAAAAAAAGTCTGATCAATTTGCAGTGAGAGACAAGCAGCATCTGTTCTACTCAACCAGAGCTGGGCATGAAGGAAATTCACTAATTCACTCCTATTCAAATTTCATGTGGACAGCATGTGAAGGCTATGGAAGGCAGGGCCATGGGAAGCCATTGGAATTGGGAAGCCATTGGAATTGGGAAACTAGGATCATGACTTTTGGGTATCCCAATCTGGTCCTTGTTTCACTATTTGCAATAGAGTTTTCCGTAAACTCAGGAAAACATAGCACCAGAACCCTCGGTTTGGTTCAAAACTGGGTGAGATTTTTTTTTTAACCTGCAAAAAAGTAGGTTAGCCTTCAAGGGGGATGAAACTCAGAAATGCACCATTTTTTTTGTGGTAAACTGAGTTTCATCCTGTTTTGACCCCCTTTTTCCTGAGCGCCTCCACTGATGCTGCATATAATTTTCACTGCTCGTACATATACAACTACTAGATTACCTTGAACATTGTGCATTAAATGCTGAGTTTCAGCATTTCGTACCCAAATTTAATAAAACTTCCTTAGGCCCGCTTTACGTTATGAGTCAGGACCAACGCTCAACCCAAATCGAGCAATCCTATTGGTGCAAAAGTTGAAACCAGCCCCAAGGGCTTTTACACTAGGAGTCAAGGCTGAAATAGAAAAAAACTTTTCAATCTGCCCCAAATACTAATAAATGCCGAACTTTATGGCCTTGTATTGGCCCCAAGGCTTGAAAAAAGGATACCATCAAATTTGGGAGGCCAATTTGCAACCCTTGGGGCCAAAAAGTTCCAGCCTTTATTAATATCCTGACATCAATGTTCTAGCATTTACTAATAACTTGGGGCCAATTTGCAACCCAAAACTGCTCAAAGTTGGCCCCAAATATTTTTGGCCCTGACTCCTAGTGTAAAGCGGGCCTTACTTTGCAGACCTCACTCAAAGAGGGGATATAGGGGTGAAAGGAGGCCCAAAGACAGTGTGACTTTAAGGAAAAATCTAATATGTTCTTACTTCTTTCATGGTTTGCCTTTGAGTTTTAGACAGTAGAGTTCTTACTGTGCCTACTTTGGATTTGCCTCAACCTGCTTCCAAGAGAAGCATGGGCAGTTTATTTTGACATAATGACATGTCAGAGATTTCCCAGTGTATTTGGCAGGGCACCTTCAATCCGTGACATTCCTTCCTAACACTAGAGGTCATCTAACACGGCTATGCTTGAACAGGATCTGTTCTATAGTGCATACATTTGATCTGTGTTCTCTAACATAGACAAGACCCACATCCCAGACAATGAGAAATTGCTTGCCGTCTTGACCATGATTGCTGCGAGGATTTGCTCCAGCTTCGGCTGGCAGCTCCTCGCCAGATGAACGTCCTAGAGGTCATCTAACATTTCTGGCCGGGCTATTACGCATTTGGTAAAGGCCTGCCATTTTCCCTTTGAGCAATGAAAGGATCTTGGCCATCAGATACCACTGACAGTTCATCACACCCAATGGGGGCATCACCTAGCACGTAACAACAACAATGTCGGAGAGAACTCTTAGTGTATTTATAGGGCAGATTACATTTATTAATCAGGCTTACAAAAAGAGCCCTAGAGTGGAGGGGGTGAGATTGTAAGATCCATAGGGTGCAGGATGTAAGTCAATGAGATCTTTGGAAGGGAAACTCATGGACCAAACTTTGTTAACCCCTAAGTGGCTCGGACGTCTTGGAGGCTTTCTAGACTGTGCAATTGCCCAGACTATAAAAGGAATAGTTATAACCTATTCAGACATGTAAATCAACCAACCAATTGCAGGTATGACCAACTCCCGCAATATAGCTGCAATCCATGTTCATAAAATCCTTCATGTCATTGGGGCCTGTAGTCTGTATCCCTTTTCATCAGACACCCCTTGAGAGGTCACTGCATGTCTTATTTTCATCCAACCTTGCACATCATTGATGTGAACTTGCCATATGATGAACAAGCATGATCAGTTAATAATCCGTAATGTCCTTGAGATAATGGACTATAATATCCACGGTTTTTTTTTTCCCTCATATGAGGCCTACAATAAATTTGCTATTTGTGCATTTTCAAATGCTCAACAATTAATTGATGGTTTTACTTCTGCTCTAACAGTTGATCAAAAGTCTTAGAAACCCAGGTAAAAACCTACTGAGGTTAAACAAATGCGGTTGGAGAATAGAGAAGTATGAGGTGTCACCGATCCTTATGGAGATGCCATACTCTGATAAACCACAACCATGTGATTCACTGCACAAGACAAAACTATTTCCCAGTAGCTAGACACAAACACCACAATACATAGACCCCTAATTCACTAAGTCATGGGAGAAATGAAAAGAATAGCCTTTGAATAACAAGCGAGCCTACGCAAGTATGTGGGCAATGGACCAACATTTGGAGAGAAGAAAAAACCTTAAGCCCACAAATGGCCACACTCTAATAATGCATCCCTCACATCAATTTCATAAATTCCTCTCATTTCTCTTCTGATGATGATGAGCTGATGGAGGTCATCATCATCATCCATTGCTGACATGCATCATATATTATCCATTGGGTTGAAGGTTACATGCTACATGGTGTTCTGAGCTTGAATATAAAGTGCACAACTTTTGGGTAAGCCGATTATTGACTATGTTCACTTGAAAGTCTTATAATAGACCTAGCAAGACTGTTTTTTGTGAGACTGCTAAATACCCCCTAACGAGCTCTATCTAGTGCATCCTCCAGCCCCTAACCCACCACTTGACCCACCACTGGACTCGACCCCACCTCCATAGTAGAGCCTTCCCTTCACCATTGACAAAACATCCCAAGCATTGTCAAATGTCTGTCCCTCCCTTCACCATCAATTGCAGGACATCCCAGTGTCATGGACTCATTATTGCACTTTTTGTCGTCAACTGCAACAAACTTTTGCTTTACACTACAGAGCTCTACCTGCCTAAAGATGGATTTTGAAATGATAACTAATTTTAATAGATTGTGGATAAGCTCCATGGCACGCCAAAGACCAAAATGTAAAGTTTTAATATGTTACTAGAACAGTGGCATCTGCATGTAGCTTTGTTCTTCTTCATCTTAGCTAATGTTTCAATTCTCTCAAGTCTACTCTTGGTTGTACAAAAGTTCTAGGTTGTAATTTTTCCCCTTTTCCTTGCTTTTAAAGTCCACTACCAATTCTACCTCTAGATCTTATTTGCATGTTGAGTTTTGCATCTTCCAAGTGCCATTTGACTTCTCTATTAATTTATGTTGTCCAAAGAAATGGGGTTCAAATTTTGTAATGGCAGACCTTGAGTGCAATGTGGTCTTTGATGATGGTGGCATCCTAGAGATTTTTTGGGATACACCTTTCATTCCCTCCATAGAAGCGGATTTGTTACAAGCATTAAAGGCAACTATGCAATAGCCTCCCCTTGGACCTTTTCAAAGATCTAATATAATGTAGCTACCTCATGTTACAAATGGTCATGGGCTATATAACAATGCAAAAATTGTAGTCATCCCATGGGATTGTCTAGAGGATTTTGTAGAAAGGGCGCAAAGCAACCCCAACTTCCTTTGCAAGTTTACATAGACAAAGGACCACGTCAGTTTGTTTACCCCAAACACATTGACACACCCTCGAACATGTTCGACAACATTTGTTTATAGGCGAGACAAGCATTAGGGTAACATTCACTTACTGGGGCTACCATTATGTTCATTGTGAATGTATGTAGTTTTGTAGTGTTTTATTTTGATGGACTACAATGTTTTCTATAACAATTAAAATCATTATTTTATATGGAAATTATATGTGCACCACATTTTGCATCAATGATTGTATGTTATAGTTTTCAACTTATTTTTGAATATGTTTCTTATGAACTCCCCTTTGAACATTTTTTTTTTTGAATCCAAATGATTGGTTCATACTCTATTAATGCATAACATAGTGAAAACCAAATCAAATTTAGATGCACATCTTCATTTCTCTACACCTCCTAATCAATGACAGCATGTGACTTTGGTTTACTTCCTTTTCCTAGAATTATTTTCATGTTTGTAGTTCAAAATTTGACATTAAAAGTTAAATGTAAACCATGATTCATTTGTCAATTGTTTTTTGTAGAACATAATTTATATTTGCAAATACAAACCAATGTCATAGTCTTGATTTACGTTCACCATTTTCTACCATTACCTTTAATCTAATTCGTAGTTTCTTATACTTCAAAACCTTTTTCACAACTTGGTTTTGAGTTCTTTCTTGTCATTATACTATATCATTTTCCCAAGAATAAAGTATCTACAAGCCACATGCCTAGTGTCATGCATGATTTTTTAGTATAAAGTTATCAATTTAAATGTTTTTGTTATTAGGCAATCATGATCTCTATTCCAATATAATAAATTTCTAATCTCAACATGGAAATTACCGACTTCCCCATTCAACAATATAAAATGACTTGTCTTCTCATGACCATTGTCAAATGTACACTTTATGTTCTTCAACTTGTATTTGTTTTGGTGATTTGAAATGTTTTAGTTTTGCCAATACGTATTTTGTTTTTTCCTTCACTTGCCATTGTTGCAATTTCACAACAAATGTAAATTTCATTCCCAATGTCATTTTTATGCAGATTCTCTCGTAACTTTGGACATGAAGACAAAACTAACATCCTTCCAAAAAACATATACAAGTTTTTTTATACAAGTTTTGTTTACACAATAGAAGCGAATGTGAAACAAATTCCATGATACATCCATTAAGAGGAGGGGGAAGAAATCCTTGTTGAAATTCCCAAAATCCAGCCAACAATCACAATGGAAAACTAGGATAAGGAAGACAATGGTAGGTATGTCCATTAAATGTGGCTACCAAAGGTTGTTTATTGCAAAGCAACCATACTTGGACCATAGTACTTGTTAGTGGACGTACCTGCATGTAGAACATAAAAACAAATTGGGTGAAGTACACCATGGAAAAAATGTTATTGGATTCTGACATACTTTGGGTTCACAACTTTTAAATGCTATGAAGGCACACCTCATGGGGCTAATAAAGCAAGGTTTGTCCCTTGTTCAAGTTATGGCACATCATAAGGTATATGTTAGGGAACACGCGTTGCAAAATGAACTTGATACATGGGACACATTTGTTTTGCCCTTTGACATAAGGAACTTTGCAAAAAAAAAACAAGTGGATGAATTATGGCAAAAACATTAGAAGGACCTACCTAATGTGAAAATGCATGGGTTTTGGAAAATCATGAATCAATTTTTTACTACGTTGAACATGTCCCTTTAGATTTGAATATATGAAACCAAGATGACACCCCTTTCACCTTGGGAATCCAAACTACATGGCAATGTGAAATGATAATGAAATATGGGGAAGGGAGTTCAATAACATTCAACACAACATTTGGCACCAATCAATGCAGGGTATGGCATTTTCTTCCATTTTGTGAAGTTGTGTATTTTTATGTTCTACAACATTCAACCTACTAACCATGCATTGTTTTTTTGTAATATTTTCTATACACAATGATGGTGTTTAATGAATGACAAAATGGAATACCCATTGCATTCATTGTAATCAGAAAATGCCATCTAGTCCTCTAATCACTATCACAAAGAATGCCAAATGATTAGATGTCATCTATTATCATTGTTGACAATGCTCAAGCAAAAATCAACATCTTGAAGTAAGATCATTCTTTCCCAAAATAAATCCCAGAAGATAGTTGTTCCCATTTGGGATTAGTTGGCACATGTAGTGTTTATAGTTTTGCCTTCAAAGGTTGTATTTATTACCATATGAGTAGAACCAAAATATATTACAATTTGTCAACTTGGGTTTGCAAATATTGTATTAGGTATAAGGTTTTTGTTTTGTGCTCCTAAGTATGTAAACTATCTGTCATTTTATTTATTGCAGAACAATATCCCATGTGTATTGACGCGCTCCCAAGTCCCTAGTAGCCCCAAGTTGGGGGGATTCGAGGCACACTCCCAGTTTCCAACACTAAAGGGGGTAAGAAGGGCGTGCTGAAAGCTCCGAGATTAGACTAGGAAGAGGGACAAGCTATTTAGTTACTTGGTCTTGCATCCAAAACCAACCAACAAGTTGGTTAGTTCACATTCGGAACATTCTTGGTGTTGGGACAAGCCATGGGCAACCTTGGATTCACTTGACTCACCACGGCCCAGACTCGGGGGAAACCACCACCTTCCCCCATATAATATTCTTTGGGTCTCACCGTCACACTTGCATCCGAATGACACTTTTTCCCTAGGACTCCCAAAGTGAAGTCCCGAAACTATCCCGTCCCGGGGTTTTAGGCATTCATAACTTCTTGCTCCAACCTTCGATTGAGACGAGGTTTGAAGCAAACTTGTAGCTCTCCTCAAGAGCTTTCTAACAGTGTATCGCACTCCACCTGCACATGCCGGGATTGGGCCGATTCCCGACTTTTTGTGGTTGGGGGTCAAACTGTTAATTTGACTCATGGCCCTTCTTTCGACCATAACTTGTGTTGTGTATGTCCAAATGGCTCATGCAAGGCCATTTTACACATCTGCACTTCAAGAACTTTCCAATGGCTCAATGTGAGGTGTTTTGACCCCTACAATCGCACTCTGAATTTTTGAGAGTCCTAGAGGACTCCTAAGTCCCATTTTCGGGAATGTGAATGGCGACCTCACACTTCCCTCAAAGTGGGGTTGCGACATGTATGTTAATGGGCATTGAAATTAACAATGTGTTAGCAATAATCTGGTACAAGCTAAAGTGTACATTGCAATCTCATGTATAAATGCAAAAAACCATTACAATTTGACATGTACATTTGTAACAAATGCTCCCAAGTAGAACGTAATCATTGCCATATTTTGTGTCATTATTCCTAGGTACATTTTCCACAATAGAATAAACATATCCTTAATGTGAATTCAATTTTTTTTGCCATTGTTGACACATTCCCAAGTTCCTTAATAGACTCAAATGTGAGTTTGAAATTATAATAGCGAAAGAACAAAAAGTTGGTTGCGTGCTCCTTGGCTGGCAACATTTTGGGGGTAGAAAGGCGTGTTGGAGCTTTGGGATGGGACTAGGAAAATTGACAAGCACTTCAATCACTCACACAAACCTACACAAACCAAACAAGTTAGTTAATCCCTAGCTGGAACATTTTTTGTGCACGGACAAACCATAGGCAAAATCAAATTCACAAGACTCACCACAGCTCAGACTTGGTGGAAGCCACCACCTTCCCCCCTATAATATACTTTATGGCTGGCCACATGACTAATATCCAAATGGCATTTTGTCCCAGGACTCCTTGGGATTCCCAAGTGGGAGTCTTGAAATCCCCAAAGTTGAGACTCTCGGGACTCCCCAGGACTCCCAAATGGGAGTCCCGAAATCCCCAAAGTTGAGACTCCCGTGATTTTGGGGGCCCATAACTTTGTTTGTAGACCTCTGATTGATATGAAGTCTAAAGTAAAGTTATAGCCCTCGTCGAGAGCTTTCAAAAAATATGTTGCATGTCACCTGTACACAAGGTAATCAGGGCGATTCCCAACTTTTAATGGTCGGGAGTCAAATTACCAATTTGACTCCCGACCTTTCTTTTAACCATAACTTATGTTTCAGGTGTCCAAATGGATCATGCAAGCCCATTTCAAACATCTATGTTCCAAGAACTTTCCAATGATATAAGGGATGTTTCAATCTAATGAGTTTTGACCTTTATAATCACTTTTTGAAAATTCAGAAGTCCATCGACTCCCAAGAACATGAAATGTGACTCCCAGGCTTCCTTCTTGGCTTGCAACTTTGCAAGCCCTTGCCTTGGTCGCGAACCCAAGGCTAAGGTTGTGATAATTGTTATAGGGACACACATTGCCTTATTGAAACTGTTTTTTCATGCAATAATGTTTGGTCAAGAGCCAAAATGCTATTGTGTTTGTGGCATGTGCATAAAACATGGGTTGAAAATGTATTAAAGAAGATTCCATTTGCAAAAGAATGAACTAAAGTCTTATGTGCCCTTGGGAAGATAATGTATTCATAGGGATGTCCCACCAATTGATCTGACTTTATCCTATGGGTGAAACAACAAATTGAGTTATTAGGAACAAGTTTCCCAAATGCAATTCAATTCATTCAATACCTCAAAGATCATTAATTGTTGAAGGTGGGGATGTGGTGTGTTGGGAATCAAAATATACCACATGCAAGGCAAGACACAAACTCCTTTGTGGAATCATTCCATAGCAACATGAAAAGAATTTTGTACTCTTAAAAATAAAGGTTCACCAAACACCAAATGGATTAGTTGATTTACCATCCATTCACCCAAGTGAAATAATAAAGTGCTCTCCGAACCGTCAGTCATTTTAAAAAATCAATATTTTTTTTGCTTTGTTTGGTGATATTCTAACACACTATTGGTATGGTGTGCAAATGAAAATCTTTGGTTATGTACGAAACAAAAAAATAGAAAGGCATTGTTGCAAGTGTTGTACTTAACGCCCATGATATTCTAGACACAAATGTCATTTTACATCTAGATGGGGAGGACATTGCATTGGTGGCATCCACTAATCATTCATCAAAAGTGTGGACAATACATGTTCCAACTTTTGAATGGCCACAATGTAATTACTTTCTTGCAGTGCAAGGACTAATCTGTAAGCATGTTATGAAGATTTTCAAAATGCTCCATCCTCACATTTTGGATGGTGCAATTGTACAAAAAATGGGTAAATCCATGGGGTTCATAGGGGTCCTACATTAGATCCATCGACATGTCTAATTAAGAAGTTGATGCAAATGAAAAGCCTGACGATGTTGCTACCTTGGAAACTATAAAGTAAAAGGAAGCCTACACGACTTCCAACTTAGGTGAGCTCATTGACCAAGTTTTCACCTGATTGAAAACTATTGCATGTGATTTTCCACTATTATAAAAACATTTACTATGTGGATTGAAGGTTCTAAAAGGAAAACAATAAGATATGCTAGCACGAGGCATTGCAGGTTTGCAACACCCCGATGCAGAACTATTGTTCCCAATTGTTCTTGGTGATAATAATTTAAAAAGACAAAGGACTATTTGAATCCAATGCTCCTAAAAAACAACTAGCTGAAGGATAAAACAACAAAGTATATTTGCATACAAACATTTTTGAATGGCAACCATTCCACTAGAATATGTCAAAATAATCATAGGTAGTTATGCCATTGGTGTGCTTTGGGTCACATTGGGCTCATAGGCAAGTACATCATTCAAATTGCCCAAGGAATCTTTTGTATACTAAATCATATTAACAACATGCTACAAGGACAATTTGAACCACACATATTAAGACAATTTGCCATTTGTAAAACCTATATAATATATGACATAATCTTTTTTTGTAGAACATTTTGAAAAGTTTGAATGAATTGTTGTTTGAAAAATAGAAATAAAACAATAGTCAATTATTTTTTTGGTGAACATACACATAATAAGAATTGCACGGATATATGCTAATGGTACTTTCACTAATGTTTTCAATTAGTGCTTTATGTTTGAATCTTGCATTGACATTTATTCAGCTATCAGCAAGGGAGCATTGAAGCCAATATGTTTGTTCACATGCATGGTTTCTAAATTGATAACTTCAAAGAAAATCTTCTTTTTCAAGACAAAAGAAGAAATAGTTGAGGCTTTTGAAGAAAGTAAGTTATGTTTTTGTTCATCCCACTTATGAACCAAAACTAGTATTGGCCTTTTACTAACAACAATTGATACTTTGATGTTGTGAAATTACTATCCCCAAAAATCAATCCTATTATTGCTCATCAAAATTGTGTTGTTCCAATAAGTTCTTTTGGTACTTCTACTAAAGATTATGGAGTTCAAAGAATAAGGATTAAAATCTCCCCAAATGGGGGTGGAAAGTCACAAATTGAAATTTATTTATAATTGGGTTGTGCTTAAGGATAGTGGTTTCCTATTATGCATGTTCTTTTGAAAATTTTCTTCTAGTTGAAACCCACCATGTGGTGCCTCTAATGGTCTTCATAAGTTTTGTGTGGAGATTTTACATGAAGATGCATCGAGGCAATTGATGGAATGCCTACAACCAAGTTCATTAGGCATGTTTGATGTCTTCATCATCTACCAAATTTGTCTACACAATTCAACCAATTTATGAAGATTGTGTGTATATAGTTTACATTTTTCTATCAAATGTCTCCACAATGCAACTTAGTAAAACAACATGCAAATTTTTAAATTGTATAAGAATGTGTGATATGAAGAACACAACTTTGAGATCAAAGCAACAATCGCAAACTAGGTGAATTAGAAAACAAAATATTACTTTCAAAGTGTTATAAATTCTTATAAACAATTATGCTTCACTAATTGAGTAACAAGATATCTTGAGACATTGATTACAATATTGTGCAATGTTTTGATCTGTTCATGACATGTATGTGAAAATTACATCCATTTCCTCTCAAAATCTTCTAGGGATTTGTGATTCAAATGTTCAAAATTCCATGTATGAGTTGAGTGTTATGGACCCTCCTTCATGACACCCTAATTTGTATTCCGTCCCTTTTTGTTTTATGATCCATCCCCACCAACTTGCTCTTCAATTACCTCCAAGAAAAAGGCAATAATGAAATTGTTTGCAGCAAAAATTTCAGCATTAAAGAATCAAGGAATGAACACATTGTAATGGTAAAAAACCTCAAGATATGTTCCAACCAATACAAGAGCTTGATGTTGATATCCTAATTGCCTAGATTTGTAGATCCATTAAGTCTAAATCTATTTGTTTTGACTTGTGTTTTAAAACCACTAACAACTATTAGTTGCTAGTGGCACATTATCCTAATTGCTTGTGAGCTCCTACAACATGATTTACTCCCACTACTGCAACAATTAATAGTGTTTCAAGCCTCACATTTCCTAGGATTGATGCCAAATTGTGAAAGGTCCATTTGACCACTCTAAAACGCTTGTAATCGACATGACAATAGTTATTCAATGTCTTAAATGCCTTAACTATTGGCAGCCCTAGGTTTAACAATGTTAAAAAATTTAGAGTTACCTACACTCCAAAAGATATAAAAGTGGTGAGTCACAACAATGTATCACAAAAGAGCTTAGCAACAAACTTGAGTGGAAGAATCATGTTGTTAAGAATTGAAGATTTTCAAGTGGTGGCACAATGATGTCTAGTTTCAAAATCTTTGAAAAGGGTGTTCTTGCAAAGAGTATGTTCTTGATCTTTATGCACATACCTTGACTTAGATTCACCAATGTGTGGTTTCACACAATGTTAAAATGTACAAAATTTAAAAGCAATATTTGGTAGAGCATTGAATGGTATAAGTTAGATATGAAAATGCCATATTGTTATGGAGTAGATAGGAATAATGTAAGCAAATATTGGATGAGCTCTATATCTTCCATGATGTCTATATGTTGCAAAAGCCAACAACAAGCATTTCATGTTCAAACATCTTTCAACAATTCCCATGAACATATCTATCTCCTACCATGCCTATATGTCCTATAGTGATACCACAACTATATGTGAATGGCTCAAAAAAACACGCATAAATCAACCACGAGTATTTCTTAACTTAATGTAGTCACCTCAACACTTAATGCAACCCTAAACCCTAAATTTCAAGGGAAGGTCGCTTTCCAATTTGTTTTCCAACGAAGGACAAGGAGTGCTTTGCACACAATGCTTCTACAATCATTTTGCACCACCAAGCCCTAAAAATTTCCTTACATTTGCTTGCAATAAGAGACCCTAAACATCCTATCTATATTTGGCTATTTTTAGTTTATATTTGAACTGTTATGTTTCTAATGCAGAATGCTGGGATGTCCTGTAGTCAACGAGGCAAGGAGGGACGGACAATTGACGATGCTTGAGATATTATGTTGATGATGAAGGGAGGGCCTGGCTATGGAGGTGATGTCGAGTCTGATGGTAGGTCAGGGGGCCCGGAGACTGCACCGGACAGAGCTCGTTAGGGTGTGTTTAGGATCTCGCCTCTTGGGGGGGGGTGGTTGGTGTTAACTTTTATGGGTCAACTGAAGTGGTGAAACCCAACTGGGACAGGATTCCAAGTTCCAACTTGTGTTCTCCCTTCGCCTTAAATGCGCACTGTATGTTTTTTTCCTTCTCTGAGCATTTAAGCATACAGTTGGCATCTTTCCTTAACATATGGCCTATGAATCCACTTGCACAAAATGTTTGACCCTTTTGGTATTCTGTAAGTAGCAGCAGCAAGAGTCCATGAGGAAGACACCAAGACCACACACACACGGCGTTGACAACAAGTTATGTTGTTTGTCGTAGAGATGATGTCTTTAATAAGCTTCATAGGCCTGATTGCATGTTTATCACAAATAATATAAACGTGACAAACAGTGTTGAAAAAAACTGAAATGACAAAGAAGAAAGGAATGGGGATAAGAAGCACATGGTCCTAAGTGAGTTAAAGTGCTATGTTCTGAGTGTATACTTTAGGCAAACCAGTGTAAAAAACGTCTTAGAAAACACTAAAAAGCACCATACCAATCAGTGTGAAACTGAATAAAATAATACATTTTGACCCAATCCGACAGTGCGTGTCAAGGGCCTGTACAATACCATTAAACTATCAAGTGCATGTAAGATATCACAAGTGGGTTCACAAGGGGAGGAATTCTTTTATCCCAAGTCTAACCACCTAATCACGCTACTCTACCTGAGGTAGTAGTAGTGTAAATGAGTGACACTGAGGGCTGTGCTTGTAAAAGCATAAACCTTTCTAGGTCCACCTAAGGATTCTCACCATTTGTTGGCCACCACACAACTATCAGCCAACTCCATCAAGAACAAGTTCACACGCTTGCTTGTTTGTTTATGAGTACTCTTTTCTGATAGCTCTGTGCAAAGATTATTTGGAGAAAATTCGATGTCCCGACAGATACTTGGCAGGACAACAAATTGTCACAATCAACATAGTATTTAGTTGCCTTTGGTTTGCGAGTATTCAGCGTCAATCTTATGGAATTTGATGTACTATCCAAAGGGTAAACAATTTTCTTACTGTCCATTCAGATTTCAATCTCAATCATGTTCTCAATTGTATTAAAGCCGACACTGACAACGCACCCAAAAAAACATGCAGCCTGCAGATTGTTGCCTATTTCACCTAGGAACATCCCTGAGAAGGGCTGAAATAGCACTCCAAAACCAGGTACATACTGGTGGATGGACCATGAAAGCTACATTTTGTCGGGTGCACCCTCCCTGGGCTCACCAGGCCATAGATGGTTGAGTCTGTCAGGTGAACACTAAGCACCCCCTGGGCAAGCCCAGTAAGTTGAGCCCAGGGGCAGAACATCTGAGAGAATCAGCCTTCTTTAGCCTGTTCAGTCTGTTACTAAAAAAGGGGTAGTATGTAGGTAGTGCTGTGAATAGAAGGGTAGGTTGGTAGAGAGAGAAAGGTAGGTACCAGAATTGGCGATGGGCTGAATCAGCCACCTCTGCTTTGAACAGACATTTAAAGATTAGTCTCTATCTTTCCATTGAACTTGGCCACCATCTGTTCAGATGAATTTCTCCCAATGTTGCAAGTACCTTGACACTCACATTCACAGATGTCTAGGCTTGGAATCAGGTTTGTAATGATATCCACATTGTTGTGGAGAAGAAGTTTGCAGAGTTTGTGAGTTCAGCAAATGGAGATTTCAATGTCTATTGCACAGGTACATAGTCTATGACTTCTCTGACATTCAAATGTGTATGAATACTGTTCCAGCACACCACAGCATGTGCAAGATTTATAGCAGTAAGTGTAACCTGCACAATAAAAGAGAATACATTCACAGTGAAGCCTGCATTTTCACCTTGGTTCTGTGTTATATAATGCATGGTTAAAGACCTTACTGCATCTGTTGGTTGAGATGGCAACATGGGAAACACCAAGCAGCAGCAGTGCACCCCCACCAACCAGTTCCCAGTTCTTCTGTCTCTGTCTTGCACCTTCCTGAGTCTAATCCTACCCCAGGAGCCCAACTGAATTGTGCCTAGTCTACACTTGTTGAGACTGGTAAAGTTCCAAAATATATACTTACTGAGCTCAACTATTCCTCAGAACGCAGTTGGCTACATATCTCTCATCAGCTAACTTCTGGCTCATTTGGTCTTAAGGAAGCATCTGTAAGTTGGCGGCAAGTATGCAGCTCCAGACAAGCTCTCTCGAGAATTCACCTGCACTTTGGACAACCAGATCATACCCAGCATTTTGACATATCTGCCATCTTGTTAATTGCCAACTACAGAAAGAAGAGGCAGCCTTTCCACTAATATGCTCGTCAAGTGTTATTTAATTACACTACTCTTTGCAGAGTCACAAAAATAACTGTCAGATGAATGAAGGCAAGAGCAATTTCAGTTCAATGCTTGTAAGTCAAACTTAAATCCCTGAATTTCCATAGGATTCAGCTCCACAATACCAAGTTTCGATGCAGATCCACTGCCTTCCTTTCTGTGAGCGTATTCTCTTTTGCCAAACAAATTTGAGTCATCATGTATGAAGTTGAGAGATGTTTTCTGTGCTCTGCTAATCTTGAAGTGTTTAAACATTGTAAACAAGTCTATACTTCTTTCAGCAGTAGTGTCACACTTGAGATCTTGGCCAGCAGTGTAGGCAGAGTCCCATCCTCTTCGTTGCAACAGTATACCATAATTCAAGCTCATGGGGGAGCTGACCGACTTAGGCTGAGGAGTCTTCAAGCTGACCACATGCAAATCGCATGGAAGGTCTGCTTCAAGTGTCTGATAGCTTGTGGCTAGAGTTCCAGTTCGAAGAGTACTTGGTAAATTCAAAATTGGCTCTGGTTTGCTGAAGAAAACATTAAGAGGGTAGCTGAGTTGAGCCCCCACACGGTGAGACAGCATTGAAGGTACTTTAGGAGAACTTGACTGAGCCACAGAAACAGAAGTGTTGAATTCCAGAAGTAGGTGGAAAATCACCCTGGAGGGCTCATTATCCATGATTCCTTGGCCAAGGCCTCGGTCATCATCCTGTGTGAGGCGTCGATCCAGCATTACTTCTAATTCACCTTTCTTGAGGCTGGCCACCCCAAGGGCCTGCTGGCTATGGATGGAGAAGCGCCGCCCTCCTGGGCACTGCAGAAAGGCAAGAGAAGGCATGGGGTAGTAGTTCCCCTGTAATGGTATCTTGGCATAGGTTTCCCGTCGTATTGTCTGGAAGCCATTCAAATCTGTGTGAAAGACTTGCTTGTTGTTCATCTCAGTCTTAAATCGTGCAATCAGTTCTTTGTTGTTGAACTTGGCTTCCACAAGCTCCACATGGTACTCAATTTCTGCAACTAATGCCTGGACTGAACTGCCTGAGAAGAGACGTGCACTCCGAACAAGTGGTGTGTATCCTGCCAAACAGCTGGGTTTTGTATGAACCTCCTGCATTATAGGGCCTTGTGTCACTAGTATGAGGCCTCCAGGCTGGACAATAGGCACTGCCTCCCCACTCGGCAAGAACAAATATGCCCCACTGCCAGCACTTGAATACATTGCAATCTCCTCATCAACCTTGAAGTTTTTGCCAGTTGAATAGCTTCGCATGCTTGTCAAAAGTCCAGTCCTGGAGTCAAATTCAAGCTTTTGGTGTTGGTTGCTGATCACTGGTGTCTCTTCTTTCTTATAAACGCATGTATAAGGACGTGGACAAGAAAAGTCAGATGGCTGATTGAAAACTGTTAAAGTTGACAAGAAAGCTGGCTTGCAGCCTTTGTGGTGATCAGTAGTAACAAGATATGTTTGCAAGCCCAAAGCTGGAACCTGCACTTCAAATTGTAGACGGTGCTTGCCAGATGATGTGGTGGGTTCAATTGCCTTTCCCCAGTCTGGACTCAACTGGCTCTCAATAGATTCCCCCTCAGAATCAACCACACACACTGCTGGATCATCTACCATAATGGTCACCACCTGTTTTCATGCATGGTGTTCCCAGTAAGCCAGTTGAAAAGACCCCCATCTTTCAGGTAGTGAAAACATTTGCAAGAGTTTCAAGGGTTACCAGAAACACTTTGGCTCCCTAGGAAGGCCCACAGAAACTGACTGGATGCAAACTGTATTGCAAAAATATACTGTCATCAAGTAATTTGCTAACATCACATCAAACAAGTTGAGGAATTCACCTGTTCAATTGTCTCCTCTAAAGGATTGTAGACAACCACACGCTGAAAATGGTTTTCTTTTGCTTGCAAAGCTTTGGACTCTGGTAATGTGTTGAATGTTGTTCGCATATGTTGAGGCTCAAAATTATTGAGCCCTAGATTGTTACACTGGCCAATTTTAGAGCTCTTGGTAAGAAGGGTGCCAACACTAGAAGCCATGAGATTCTCAAGATTAACAATAGCAGTATGCATCCGCCTTGCATAATCTCTGACAACATGGTCTTTTGCTGTGCCTGTCACACCATCATGGTGCTGAAACAAGGAGAGATCCCTTCGAGCAGCCTCCAATGACTCAGCCAAATTCAGTGGGAAATTTGCAGAGTCTGACGGCCGACATGCAGCATGTGAGAGGGTGAAGAAGATGTCTGCAGCTCGCAATGTCGCCTCTAGGATACGGTCCACTGCCTTATAAAAGGGCCGTGTCACATAATACCCACTCCAGTAGTGATGTTCCCTATCTGCATATGTGAAGAAATCCCCAGAAAGAGCTGGAAATCCTGCAACAGCTCGCAAAGATGATTGTTTGCTCTGTGTCTTGTGCTTGACTTCAAAGCGAAGTGTTCTGAAATAGTCTTCAAGTGTCCCGAACTGTGCTTTAGCCTTGAGGTGTGGATGATCATTAATGTAGTCAAATAGTACTTGGTAATTCTGAAACTGCAGCTCAGCTTCCTCAACCCTGATGTAGCGAAAATCATCACCAAGTGGCACAAGCAATGTATTTGTTCGGTACAGAGTTGATTTCTTACGATATTGGTCCAGAAGCATCTCTGCCCTCTCCTTCACATTTGCACTGGTGATCTCCACAGGTTGCTTACCCCAAGGGCAGCTTCCTGCACGTCCTGGAGATCTCCAATAGTCAAACTGGCAACAGACACCAGGCTCTGGCCCACAAGTATGAGGTATGTCATATGAGTAAAACGGCATCATGTGGCAGAATATGTCAGTAGTGTTGAGCGAGTCCCAGCTCTGGCGCCAATTAAATTCCAGATTCTGCTCCAAGGCCAGCACCTTTTTCACCTCATAGTGTGTTCGCTGAATTAGCATGTTTTGGAATCCCATTTTACCAAGAAGGTAAGCCATTGTGGGTGAATGACCAAAAGGGTCAATAGCCCAAGCATTCTTTGGTGCCACACCCACTGTATCCAGCAGCCACATATTACCTGTCATCATCTAACCCCAGAAACATGTACCCTTTCATCATAGTAGGTCCTAATATTTGAAGAGAAGATACAAAATAGAATCCTGACTCTGAATTAGGTTCAGACTCTGAAGTGACCATCCATAGCAGTTGAAAGAAAAGGTGACACAAACTCTCAGACTATAGCTGGAAGCATGGCACCAGTCTGCTTGCATTGCATACAAACTTATCACAGAAAGTAGACAATTTATGACAAACAAGTACATGGTCAATTTGCAGTTACCTGCTCAATTATCGCAAAATAATGAGAATTGGCCTGGAAATGCACATAGAAGCTGTCAGATTCAGCAAAATAACAGCTGCGTTTCTCACAGGCGCAGCCTGCAGAACAACTCAAATGTGGACAAATATGTACTCTTAAAAGACTACTGCCCATGTGAGAGACATGCAGAGAATAGTATTGCATTCTTCTGTGAAGAGCCATAAAGCCCTTATTACCAGCTTACATGGGCCTACACCAAATGGACAATGGCATATAACTTGGAATTTACAAAGGCTTCTTGGGTAGGGTTCAAAGCGAAAATACAGAGACAGAGAGAGAAGAGAACCTCATCATTCATAACCCAGCCGCCACCTACAATCTCAAGCTGCCCGTTCTTCACAAGGCGGATGAAATCCTCCTTTTGTGTTTGCTTAGCATCCCTCCACCATCTCTCCAAGTAGGACATTTCCTCCCAGATAAATTTGCGGCGCGGATCCTACCACATACAAGCGGCATACCCGGCGTTTAATCGAGGGTTATCATGTCCTTTTGAAGGTGAGGCAAACATCAAGAAGGGTGCAAAGGAACGAAAACCCTACCTTAACAAGGGATTGCACAATTGTGTCCAGTATATGACGTGATCGCTCCAAGTAGTACTCCTCTACAGTGCGAATCCAGCCCGGATCGTTATGGCTATGAGGAACAACAAAGATCTTGAGTTTCTCCTTGTCCCATTCATTTCCTTTATACTGCACATCCCATCCCTGCTTCCAAACCCCGCCATCTTTGTTTTCGAAGGTGATGCGATCGTACAAGTCCTTCATCGAGATATCCACTATGGCGACGCCAACACTTCCACCAGCCGTCTTGTTGAGGTATCCATAGCCGGAATGCGCCACCACATCCGACGATGACGGCAAAGACGACGAAAACGTGACTAAATTCTGCACAGAGCTCTTATTGTCACTCACACTGAACAATCCCCCTACGAGAATCTCAACGGCGAAGTAAAAGACCGCAGCCAACAAAAGAACAATCAAGCACAACACGCCTCGGCTCCGCAACAAAGAAAGCGATGAGCTTCTCCCCCGCCGCTTGCTCTTCCCTTTGCCTGACATCCCGTGCTTGGGCAAGCGCTGCGAATCCCACAATCCCGCCATTGCCGATACTCAGCGGCAGCAGCAAACACTCCACTACGCCATCGCCACTCTTCTTCCTCTTCAAAGACTCGACTCGCTTGGAAGTTTTGCCCTAAAAAATCACCACACGTTTTCTTAGAACATAAAATACGTATTACCGACACAAAGGTAGTATACGCTATAATTCGTTTATTTCTGGCCGTTGGATGGCTGCAGATTCTGATGTGGCGCTTTTTCGGGACTCGTTACGGTCTGTGATTCTGTGAGCGTTGGATTGCCAATTTTGGGGTAATCAATTTTAAGTTTTGTTTATTTACTTAACCGACAAAAAAAAAAAAAAACAAAAAAAAAAAAACACTAACTCTTACTTTTTTTTGTATTTTTTGTGTTGTTTTTTTTT
>Ga0116227_10004433_pt1 | contig 30487 bp, 30 predicted proteins | sample S1TSphgellanicum_FD_89693 | JGI IMG/M metagenome (GOLD analysis project Ga0116227, IMG submission 89693) | Host-associated microbial communities from peat moss isolated from Minnesota, USA - S1T2_Fb - Sphagnum magellanicum MG | ecosystem: Host-associated > Plants > Peat moss > Unclassified... | reverse complement strand
TAAACTTTGCCGGGTTAGTTGTAGTATCCACATCAAAGTTATTATCCGCTCCAAGCTTCTGTATCGCGATAATACCTTCGGCAATACTGGCGTGGTGGTAACCTTTGGTTAATGAAAAGATCAGCACCTTATCCTTAACCGCAGGTTTAAAAGCCATCAGGCAAACTACAACAAGTACAAAAGCTATCCTTTTCATTGCATTAAGCTAAGTTACGGCCAGCGTTAACTATACCATATACCGTCCTCACGATCAATTTGTTATAAACTGCGTAAAACTTATCATCAGGCGGCAAAGTGTTCAATTGTTGCAAAGCGAAATGCTGCAAAATAACCAGCGGCAACACGATCTTCTCGCGAATAGCGATCGATTTGCGTTCAACCGGATACTCCTGCATCAACACTTCCGAATCTGTTAAGGTTAGTAAAAGCTCACTGGTCAAATCAAATTCGTTCTTTAACATCTTCCAGAAATCGCCAAAGGTTTTATCCTTTGCCAAATAAGCTGTAATACGAAAATCGGATTTAGACATCGACATCATACAGTTATCGATCATCGTTTTAAAGAAGCCCGAGTTTTTGTAAAGCTCCTTTAAACTCTCCCAATGGCCTTCATCTTGCATTTGTTTCAGGGCGGTACCTACACCATAAAAACCAGGTATATTCTGTTTCAACTGGCTCCACGAGGTTACAAAGCTAATGGCGCGCAAGTCTTCAAGTTTCAATTCGCTACCCGCGTTACGCTTGGTTGGGCGGCTGCTGATGTTGATGTTCGACAATAGCTTTAGCGGACTCATCTTCTCCAGGTACTTCAAAAACAAAGGATGCTCACGCAGATCCAGGAATTTTTGATGGCTGATCTCGGCCATGTCCGACATCAGTTTTTTATGCTTATCATCAACAAGGTCGTTATTATTAGGATGCATGGCCGATACGATACCCGCGTTAACCAACTGCTCCATGTTAAACACGGCCGTATCCTGCGATCCGTAAAGCGAACTAACCGTTTGCCCCTGAATAGTCAATTGGATATGATCATTAGCGATCTCTTTACCCATCGACGAGTAAAAACGGTGCGTTTTACCACCACCACGTGCCGGCGGGCCTCCACGGCCATCAAAAAACGCCAGCTCAATACCATATTTTAAAGCCATTGCGGTAAGCTCAACCTTACCTTTGTATATCGACCAGTTGGCCATCAAATAACCACCATCCTTGGTGCTGTCGCTAAAGCCAAGCATAATGGTTTGCTTGTTGTTGCGGCGCTTTAAATGTTCTTTATAAAACGGATGGGTATATAATTTTTCCATCACTTCGGCAGCATTAGCCAGATCATGAACAGTTTCAAACAAAGGCATAAAGTCAACACTCAACTGCTCCTTCTTCCAGCCCGACCATAAAAACAGGTTCATCAGCTGTAAAATATCCGATGCCTGCTGGCAGTTACTGATAATGAACCGCTGACAAGCCTTTTCACCGCCAGAGTGCTGAATATCCTTCATCAGCCTGATGGTTTGCAAAGTATCCTTAACCATCGCATCCGCATCATCCAGCGGACTGTAATTGATCTCAGTAAACTGAATAGCTTTGAGTTTCTCATCCTCTTCAAGGTCAAAATACTTCAAACTGGCAGCGTTTTTTAACGAACTATTTTCGGTACAATATTCATAAACGCTCCGTAAAATGCGGCTATCTTGCCTGATATCCAGCGTTGCAAAATAGCAACCGAACAACTTAACCTTACGGATCATGCTATCAACCAAGCTCACAAAAAGCGAGTAATGGTCTTTCTCCAAAACATCCTTAACGGTAGCCAAATGGGTTAATATCTCATCCCTTTGGTTTTGCGGCTTGGTGTTGGCTATATACGCGTTCTGATAAAATATCTGTTCAAGCGCGCCCATAGCCTGGTTTACACCACGGAAGGTAATGCGCTTTTTCATCTCCTTAAACTCGCGGTAATAGCAACGGAAGATAGAGCGACGTAAATGCGATACAACCTCTTCGGTACTTTTTGAGCTTACGTTTGGGTTACCATCGCGGTCGCCGCCAGGCCAAAAACCAAGCTCTATAACCTCGTGGTCGCCATTACCGTCAAATTGCTCATCAACTTTAGCCTGTATCAATGCCGCCGAGTTATAAAATATATTCTCCAAAAACCAGGCCAGGCTAACTGCCTCATCAACAGGTGTTGGCGAGGTTTTATTAAAGAAAGGCGTTTTACCCAATTGCTGTAATAATAAGTTAACCGAGTTGATATCATCGTGCTTTAAAGCCTCGCTCAAATCCGTCATGATACCCAATACCGGTCCCGGATAAAATTGGGTCGGGTGAGCGGTCAATACCAATCGCAAACAAAACTTTTGCAGCTTTTCGCCGATGGTTTTGCGCATCTCGTCGCGGCTCTGGGCTTGTTGTAATAAACCCTGCAAAGTACCACCACCTTCATCTGTATGGCCAAGCTTGTTAAAAGCCGCGTCTTCAATCGAATCAAACAACACCACCTGCCGCTCAATGTATTGGATAAAACGGAACAAGCGGTTCAAACGCTCCTCGCGGTCAATATCGGGCACATACTTTTCAAAAAAGCTGCGTATGATCTCAAGTGGGGCCATTTGTTCTGCCGCGCCATGCTCACAGTGCGAACTAAAAAATGGCAGTAAAATACCCGTATCCTTAACCTGGTAAAAAGGCAGCGTTAAAAAAAGGCTATTGTATAACTCAAAACGGGTAACAACTTCCTGGTTAAAAGCTGTTTCTTTTTGACTGAGTTTTAAAACCGAGGTCATAGATGTAAGTGTTGGTTTGATTGATGATTGTTAGTTGGATTATTAAGCTATCTGTTGTTAAGTTAAACAGAGCATTCATACCCTAATAACTCGTTAATCAGCAACTTAATAACAAACCCAATTATGTGTGTGATTAGTACACCATGAGTTCGAAGGCTGAAAATAGGCAATTAAGATGAATAAACCCTATTTAATTATAAATAATCCAGTAAATAGGTATAGTTTGTATTACATCGGCAATGTTTGGTGTAAATTGAAAGTAGATATTTCTCCACCCACCCCATCAAAACTACGCACTATTCACTACTACCTACTCACCAAAATATCTATATTCGCCCAAGGTATTTAACCATGAACCGCCAAACCCGAGAGATCCAGAGTTTCTTCTACAGCCAGTACTTTTCCGATGGACTGCGGATCACGCTCGGCGTGCTTCTTCCCTCGTTGGTTTTGGCACAATTTGGCCAGCTCGAAACAGGTTTAACACTCTCTTTAGGCGCCCTCTGCGTAAGCGGAGCCGATAACCCCGGCCCGGTAATGCATAAGCGCAATGCCATGGCCATTTGCAGCGCTTTGATGTTTGTAGTAGCCATCGCCACTGGCTTTGCAAGGCTCAATGTGTTTACAATGGGTGTCGAGATCGTCATTTTCGCCTTTTTCTTCTCCATGTTTACCGTCTACGGTAACCGTGCCGCTTCAGTCGGAACATCCTGCCTGCTCATCATGATATTGATGATGGAAAAGGCCCTGCAACCATCCGAAATCCTGGAATACAGCGCTACGATACTTGCCGGCAGCATCTGGTACACTTTACTAAGCGTTACCTTTTTCAGCATCCGCCCATACCGTGCCGCGCAACAGGCTCTTGGAGAAAACATGCTCGATGTAGCCAAATTCCTGCGCATCAAAGCCGATTTCTACAAACCCGAAACCAACATCGAAGAAAACTATCACAAAGTAGTATCACAGCAAATTCACGTTAGCCATAACCAGGATGCCGTCCGCGAGTTGCTTTTCAAAAGCCGCTTGGTAGTTAAAGAATCTACCAATGCCAGCCGGGTTCTGGTGCTCACTTTCGTGGACTTGGTGGACTTATTCGAACAGATCATGGCTACCCATTACGATTACTTTGCCATCCATCAAAAATTCGAAAAATCAGGTATTCTGGATGACATCTCTTTAGTTATATCGCATATTGCCGATGAACTGGATAACCTGGGCTATTCCATACAAGCCAACTCAAGGTACAGGCATGTGATCGATCTCAACCCCGAACTGGAAAAGCTCAAGGTTAAAATTGATGCCTTGGCAACACAGGATAAAAGCATCAGCAATTTGGTGCTCAAAAAGATCCTGATCAACCTTCGCGATCTGAGCCAGAACATCAGCAACATCTCAAATTACTACAACTCCAAATCAGCCGAAATACTTAAAGAACGCGCTCAGGTAGAATACTCCAAATTTATCACCCATCAGGAATACGACCCTCGTTTATACTTTGATAATCTTACATTTAGCTCGTCTATCTTCAAGCATTCATTAAGGGTAGCTCTGGTGTGTTTAATGGGATTCATAACCGCTAAAACTATCAGTCATGGGCACCACAGTTACTGGATCTTGCTTACCATTATCGTGATTTTAAAACCCGGTTTCAGCCTAACCAAACAACGTAATTATCAGCGTTTACTGGGTACAATAGCGGGTGGTGCCTTAGGTATTTTGATACTGTATTTTATTAAAGATACCACCGCTCAACTCATTATTCTGATGGTGTTCATGATAGCCGCCTACAGCTTCCAGCGCTTAAATTATATCGTAAGCGTCATCTTCATGACACCCTATATCCTCATTCTGTTCAAGTTTTTGGGTGTAGATCATGTGGTGCAGGAACGTATTGCCGATACCCTCATCGGCGGTGGTATAGCCTTTGTAGCCAGCTACATCATCTTCCCCACCTGGGAATTCGATCTCATTAAGAGCACCCTTACTGATGTACTCCGCTCCAACATCGATTACCTAATGAAAGTAGCCGAATCCCTATCCGGTAAAAACGTAAACACTACAGAGTACAAACTGGCACGTAAGGATGTCTACGTCTATTCAGCCAACCTATCAGCAGCCTTTGAACGGATGACCTCCGAACCCAAACGCAAGCAGCAGCACATTAAAGAAGTACACAAATTTGTAGTTTTAAATCATATCCTAACCTCATACATCGCCAATATCGCATCAGCTATGGTGAGCAAACCACAAAAAGTACAGCCCGAAAACTTAAAGCTTGTTAAACGCTCCATCCTTATTTTGCACGATACAGCCAACAAAATAGCACCCATGCAAATCGAGGCCCCTAAAATAAGCATCCCAATTATTGAGGAAGTATCAGATAAACCCGAGCCAACCTTAGATGCCCACCTGCTCAAAGAGCAACTGGAATTCATAACCAAAGTAAGCACCGATATCGCTAAAATTACCGATGCGATAGTAGAATAAAGAAATGGCCACATCAAAATTCTGCGATTCAGCATTAGTCAAAGTAGATTACACTAAAACACCGATAGATATCAAGTAGGACAATCTGCCCCAGCGGGGCTAAAGGTCGGTAGAAAAAACAGCCGCCCCGGTTTTTGCCCCGTAGCGGGCAATACACTACCAAGCAATACCAGTCTACAATAAATCATTAGCCAAATTAGCTAACTCACTCCGCTCACCCTTCTGCAACGTAATATGCGCGTAAAGCGGATGGTTCTTAGCTTTATCAATCAAATACGATAAACCATTACTCTCGGCATCCAGATACGGCGTATCTATTTGGTAAATATCCCCCGTAAAAACGATCTTGGTGTTCTCACCCGCTCTGGATATAATGGTTTTCACCTCGTGCGGCGTTAAATTCTGCGCCTCATCTACAATAAAGAAGATCTTGGTCAGCGTACGCCCCCGTATAAAAGCCAATGGCGATATTGCGATCTTATCCGTAGCAACCATCTCATCAAGCTTAGCCTGCATTTTGCCATCCTCGCTAAACTGATCTTTAATAAACTTCAGGTTATCCCATATGGGCGCCATATATGGATCTATTTTCGATTTCACATCCCCCGGCAAAAAGCCAATATCCTTATTACTCAGTGGGATAATGGGCCTGGTAACAAATATCTGCCTGAAATCTTTTCGCTGCTCCAAAGCACTCGCTAAAGCTAGCAGGGTTTTACCCGTTCCGGCATTCCCTTGTATGCTAACTAACTTAATATTAGGGTTTAGCAAAGCATGTATCGCAAACGACTGCTCCATATTCCGCGGACTAATATTAAACACAGGCTGCTCAATTACCTCTTCCAACTGCCCGCTCTGTCCGTTATAAAACGCCGGGACAGATTTACGCTTACCATGCAAAATATAAAAGTGATTATTATGGAAATTACCCAGCTCCAATTCCTCGGCACTCAAAGTACCGGTTTTGGAAAACTGGGTAAGCAACGTATCAGGCACCTTATTCACAATAGCCTTACCTGTGTACAGTGATTCCAGGTTCTTGATCTTACCTGTCTCGTAATCCTCGGCGTACAGATCAAGCGATTTGGCTTTCAGGCGCAAACAAATATCCTTCGATACCAATATCACTTTCTTATCCGGGTTCTCATGCTGCAGGCTTAGCGCCGCGTTCAATATCCGGTTATCAACCTTATCGTCGCCAAATATCTCCGTGGCATCCGTATCGGTCTTCTTATCAACAACGATCTTAAAATGTCCCTTATTGGTACCATTCAAAGGCAACCAATGGCTGATCAGGTTATTCTTCGAAAACTCATCGATCAGCCTGATAAAGCTCCGGGCCTCAAAATTACGGGTATCGTTCCCGTTCTTCATGTTATCCAATTCCTCGAGCACCTGTATCGGCACCGCAACATCATGTTCCTGGAAATTCTGAAAAGCGTTATGGTCATACAATATAACCGACGTATCCAACACAAATATCTTACGCTTACCCCTGGTTTTACCCTCTTTAGTCATAGCCCTAAATTAGATAAATACTAACCATAAAAAAGAACTGCGTGGAAAACTATGCCAATGTTAATAGAATAACCGAAATAACAATTTTGTCGGTATTTATCGGTATTTCAAAACACCTCAAAAGCTCCGTGAATCTCTGTGCTTTTTCTCTTTGTGACCTCTGTGGTTAACCTCTCTCAATAACCGAAATAACAATTTATCGGTATTTCAAAACACATCAAAAGCTCCGTGAATCTCTGTGTTTTTTCTCTTTGTGACCTCTGTGGTTAACCTCTCTCAATAACCGAAATAACAATTTATCGGTATTTCAAAACACATCAAAAGCTCCGTGAATCTCTGCGTTTTTTCTCTTTGTGACCTCTGTGGTTAACCTCTCTCAATAACCGAAATAACAATTTTGTCGGTATTTATCGGTATTTCAAAACACATAAAAAGCTCCGTGAATCTCTGTGTTTTTTCTCTTTGTGACCTCTGTGGTTAACCTCTCCCAATAACCGAAATAACAATTTTGTCGGTATTTATCGGTATTTTAAAAGTCTTGATTCCTGATTCTTGCATCTTGGTTCCTCTCCCCCACAATATACAAAAAAATCCCCTGAAAAACGAAAACGGAAGCTCTTCTCTTACGATCAGATCTTCCGTTTTCACCTCTTGTATAACCGTGGTCATTCAACAGGCCCCAAGTACTCTGTACCAACCCTGATCCGTTTCTTATCATCCACCCTCACAGGTTTCCAATCTCCTCCGCGATCTTTTACTTTGCAGCTTGTTGCTTCTTTCCCTTGCGGGATTTTCTGCGCTGTGTAACACCTCTTTAACCTTTCCTCGTTCTGTTAAAAACACCTTTCGGTATTTTCCCGTTTCCCGATTCCTGCTGGATTCTCCCTTGATCTTTAGTTTTTCTCCGAAGATTAAACCCGATTCAATTTCTGAACTTCCAAGGCGGCCAAGTACGTCGTTCTTGTTGATTCTAATATAGGGTGGTTTTTAAAATCTGCCAACAAAAAAGTGAGGTGTTTTATGAACAAGGTTATCAACCATAAAATGCTGGTTATCAACAAATGGCTATCAGTAAATTAGGTCGAATTTTCGGGTAGTTAGCTATTGTTTTAAAATGATATTAACAATTTGGTTATTAACGGTTTGAAGTTTTTTGGGATCGGTTAGCAGGAGGAAATTCGGCGTATTTTTAAAGAATTGATAAAAAATTTGTGTTAAATGCTGGTGAATTTGGTGTTAATTGAGGCGTTGTTTATAGTCTTAAACCCTTCACCCAACCGTCATCTCGAAACGATAGTGGAGATCTTTTGCGCGCGACCGGTCTACAGCAAACCAAGCACACGCAAAAGATTTCTCTCTCGTACCTCGTTCGAAATGACATAAGAATAATCGGAATGAAGTTCCCAGAAAAGAGAAACCCTATAAAAGCGAAAACGGGAGGCCATTCTTTCGAATAACACTCCCGTTTCCAAACCCGCTGTTCTGCCATAGCTTTGCAGCAAGCATCAAGTTTTGTGTATCAATAACCCGATCCGTCTCCGCTTCGCTTTTGCAAGCTTTGCTTCCTCTGCCATCCTTATACCCGTTTTGTTGTTTCTCCCCGTGGGGCTCCGCAACAGCGTTGTACTGCCTATCGACTCCGCATCCTATTTTTTTAAAAATCTTTCGATCTATCTATTTTTTCGGTCCGGCTGAATTACTTTCTACTGATCTTTGGTTTGTTACAAAACTCCCCGGTTTCATTTTGGTTCTTCGCTGTCAGGCTGTTAAAGTACGTCGTTCTTAATAATACTAATATAGGATGTACCACAACAGCTGTCAATAGAAAAACATCGAAATTTATCTACAAGTTATTAACCATAATCTGTTAGTTATAAACATATTAAAATAGCCAAATTATAGTTAAACATTAGCTTTTTGCTTTAAAATGCTGGGATTATTAACACTTACCATTATCAACAACTGCAAGCCATTCATAACCAAACAGATACTTTAAGATGCATATTTGAAAAAACTCCGACAATTATTTGCTCAAAACACTGGTAATAACCGCCTCCAGATCATCAATCAATTCCGGCGAGCGCAGTATTTTATCATGGCCCACACCCTCGTAGTTTTTGTTTTGGATGGATGGGTTAGCTTGCAAAAATGTCTCCATATAAGTGTAAGGAGAGATTTGGTCATTTACATCATAGGCCAGCCAGTGATTGAGATCGGCACCAAAACCATACCTATCCAATAGGTTGAACATTGATGCCCTGTCTCTAAACCGGTCCTCAAACTCATCCATAAACCCGGCCTGTTTAGCTTTCGAAACACCAAACGCAGTCATCGTAGCCTCAAAATTCTCTTTTAAGCGGACCAACGGCGTTAAGCTCACCAACAATTTCGGCACAATCTGCAATTCACTAAGCGCGATAACATTAGCCATCCCTCCCAACGAATGTCCTATTACAACATCCGGTTCACCATAAGTACCCACCACAGCCTTTATAGCTTCTATATCGAGCAACAAGTTCGATAACCCACCTTCCGAACTCCCATTCCCCGGCGCATCAAAAGCGATGATTTGCATGTCGTTAAGCCCCTTTAAGCGGGTAATGATATCTGTGAAATCGGCCGCTTTTGATCCCCAGCCATGGGTGATCAAAATTTTGCGCTTGCCACTCCCCCATATAAAACCATTAAAAAGCAGCTCGGTACCGGTAAAAAACTCATCCATCACGGGCAGGGTAAATTTTACAGCTTCGGCCAAAAGCTGTTCCTGTTGTAACCTTACGGGGATGCGGGGCGAATAGCAGATGAGTTGCCAAAGTAAATCGTTAAACCCTTCGGTTTGCTCAATGCCCGGCTCCGCAAAGCGGGCTATAATTTGCTTATAGTTTTTCATGGATAAGATTTAAACTCTCCATTCAATGCTATCAATACAATTCCGATACATCGGTCAATATTTTGTCATCATGAGTCCAACACAAACAACTACTCACAATTTCTCCGTCAGGTTTTTCCAATAACGTTTGGGTACGTGGCGTAAATGGAGCTTATTATTCTTGCGCGATGCAATGTTCACACTTTTGAAATACTCCTTCCAAAGCACCTGGTAAATCCCCTCGTCGCTTTCGTATTTGGATACGATGCTTTTACCCACGCCTTCTTCCGAAAAATCGAGCGTGATATATTCTACCTGGTGCAGATCATAGTATAAACCAAAGGCCCGTCGGGTATCGTAAATGATCCATTTCTGATCGGCGTAGCGTTTTCTAAAATGTTTCAATATCAATGGCAACACATTAAAATCCGGATCAACCGTAGCATAAAAAGTTTCATCTTTCAGTTTCTGAAACCGGATAAAAGCCTCCATCCTGTGCTTTTCCCGGCGCACCATCCGCACCAATTCCGATACGCGCAGCACATAGCGGTTGCCGTAATCATCCTCTATATTTTTCTCATTATCAAAAACATAACGCATATAGCCAACAATCGGGTTATCTTCCTCCAGTATCTCGGCCAAATGCGCCGCGTATAAGCGCTGCACCCCTGCCGATGCTATCTTTTTTGTTAAGCCTTGCAACACCCGTCTTGCCCGGTTCTCATCGGTAACAATAGTTAATTCATCAGTAAACAAAGCGCCGCTGTAAGTACCATTGGGTAACATCTTCACATACTTCAGCTTACGGGCATATATCTCAAATACCGCGGTCAATATCCCCTCGAAAGATCCATCATAAAATAACGTCATCATATCTAAAACAAACTCAATTGCGCAGGCTTATTTTTTAAATACTTACTCTGCGATTCCGCCAGTATAAACTGCTTAATATTCGTGCCCGTTAAATCCCTGCGTTCAAACGCGTTACTGCTGCACGTAATAAAATACCGTGCCCGGTTAATAGCCACACCAATCTGCTTCAAATTCTCCCAGTTCAGTTTGCTAAACAACCTTGCCTTCACAATTTTTTGTGCCGACTGTACCCCTATTCCCGGTATCCGCAAAATCACCTGCAGATCAGCCTTATTAATATCCACCGGAAACAACTGCATATTCCTGATAGCCCAGCTCAGCTTCGGGTCAATATCCAGGTCCAGGTGCGGTACGCTATCGTTAACAATCTCGTTCACCTTAAAGCCGTAAAAGCGCATCAGCCAATCGGCCTGGTACAAACGGTTCTCGCGTACCATCGGCACCGCCGTATTTAATCCCGGCAAACGTTTATCATTACTAATAGGCACATAACCCGAATAGTAAACACGTTTCATATTAAAACTTTTATAAAAGTGATTCGCCGTAAATAAAATATGGTGGTCATTTTCCGGCGTGGCGCCTATCACCATCTGCGTACTCTGCCCGGCCGGTGCAAATAGGGGCGCCTTTTTAAACAGCTTTTTTTCTTCTGTGCGCAGGATGAGTTGATTCTTTAAATAATGCATCGGCTTGATCATATCCTCCCGGTTCTTATCCGGCGCCAGCAATTTCAAACCTTCTTCGGTAGGCATTTCCAAATTCACACTCAACCTATCGGCATACAAACCCGCCTCCTGCATCAATTCGTCACTCGCCCCGGGGATAGATTTCAAATGAATATACCCGTTAAAATTATGTTCGGTACGCAGTTTCTTGGCCACCCGCACCAAACGTTCCATCGTAAAATCGGCATCCTTAAATATACCCGAACTCAAAAATAATCCTTCAATATAATTCCGACGGTAAAAATTGATAGTCAGGTCAACCACTTCCTGCACCGTAAAAGCGGCACGTTTAATGTCATTACTCTTGCGCGATACACAATATGCGCAATCAAAAATACAATGGTTGGTGAGCAATATTTTCAGCAGCGATACACAGCGCCCGTCTTCGGTGTAGGTATGGCAGATGCCATTACTGGCATTACCTAAACCCTTATTCTCATTCTTCCGCTTACTTCCACTTGATGCGCACGACACATCGTATTTAGCCGCGTCGGCCAATATTTGCAACTTCTCCTGTATCCTGTCCCAATCCATAAATCAAAATTACTAAAAATATTAGTAATTTGTTATGATCTATAAAATATATCGTAAACCTAAAAGGAGTAAAACAAGTGAGCAATAGCAAAACATCTCAGGCTTAAATCGCTTTATACTAAAACGAATTTAACAATGGAAAAGCTATATACCGCTGTAGTAACAGCAAAAGGTGGCCGCGACGGCCATATCAAATCATCCGACGGTGTTATCGATCTGGAACTTAAAGCACCTAAAGCCATGGGTGGCGAAGACGGTTATGCCAACCCCGAACTCTTATTCGCCGGTGCATGGGGAGCCTGCTATTTAGGTGCCTTAGGCTCCGTAGGCAAACGCGATGGCGTTGATGTAAGCGAAGCCACAGTTGATGTCCACATCAGCTTTAACCAGGAAAGCACAACATCTTACGCCCTATCCGCCGAGCTCCACGTACACGTACCCGGCATTGATGTAGCCCAGGCTCAAAAACTGGCTGATGCGGCCCACAAAGGTTGCCCATACTCAAAAGCGACCCGCAACAACATCGACGTAAAAGTTATTGCTGAATAAATTTTCAGAACTGTATAATTAAAAGGCTTACCACAAGGTGAGCCTTTTTTATAACTCAATTTAAGTGTGATAAAAACAATTTATAGTTTAGATAGAGATTTGTAAAAACTTATCACTAAATTACATCTGTGTTTTAAATACACCAAACCCAATAAACCAATTTTTGTTAAACCATTATGCAGCGTTATAAAAGCACCGTTAATTCCGGCGTGTTGGCTTATGAGATAGGCGACGACCGCATTAAGATAAAATTTTTGGATGGCACTATTTACCTGTACACCTACCAGAGTGCCGGTACCGAAAACATTGAGCAAATGAAAACTTTGGCAAACGCAGGCAGAGGTTTAACCACCTTTATCAACCAGGCCGTGCGCGATCAGTACGCCATTAAAGTGAATCACTAATTTTCCAATTCGCTCTCCAATAAAGCTACAGCCTCGGGCCAGCTATCAACCCGGTTGTATTGCGTATGGTTACGGTTATGCATGGCGCTAAACATAATTGCCTTCCCTCTGCACGAATCCAAATTACGCGGATGATCGTCTATCAAATAATCCGTATGGATTAACCCTTTGTGACCGCAAAAAACAATATTATGCCAGCTAATAAACGGAAAATGTTCTTTCAGCCACTCATACTTCTCGTACAACGATAGCGGAAACTCCATCGCCGCCGATACAATATAAACATCAAAATTAACCATCAACCGCTGCAAAGCCTCAACCGCTCCAGGCATCACAGGCACTGTTCTAAAAAAGCCAGCCGTAAATATATACCTGTAAACAGCATCCTTATCCGGAAAAGCATCTCCTTCCGGGATGCCGTACATGGCTTCCCTCGCTATCCTGACGCCAAATTCGCGTTCGTACCATATGATCATCTGTTCCTCAATATCGGCAATCACGTTATCCATATCAATGGCAACGGTTTTTCGTAGTTTATTCATTTATATTGTATTATAGATAGTAAAAGAAACAAGGCGATATCTTGATTCTTGCATCCTGATTCTTGAGTCTTATTCAATTATTCTTTTTTAGCGGTTACCCGGATAGCATCATCCTCTTTGGTTTCAAAAACGATCTGCTTATCGGTCAGCTCCTTGATCCAGAACGGAAAGGTCCTTGTTTTACCATCAGCCAATTGCTCGGTATAGCTGATATTACCATCAATCACCTTATAAGTGCCATGCGATAGCACCTTGCCACCCCACATCATCATGAGCACACCATTTTCAGATAAGCGGATATACGGCGCCTTCTCTTTCAATTCCTCCGCCGAAACCGTATCCGGTGGATTGGGCGAATATGGATTCTCAACCTTAATATAATCCCACTTACCCACCAGCATTTTAGGATCTGTTTGATGCTTGCACGATGTAAATGCAAAACCGGTTAATATAGCCAGGATAACAAAAACCTTATTCATACCGCAAAACTACATAAACCCGCTAATTATCTAAACAACAATGTCATTTCGAAGGAGGTACGACTGAGAAATCTTCTGCTCAATGCATCTGCTGTAGGCTTATCGCGCGCAAATCTCTCTCATTATCGTTTCAAGATAACACTACTTAATATTCCCAAACACCTCAGCCAACAACTCGAACGATCTTACTTTATCCTCCGGAGCATATGTTATCGCCGCAGCCATAATTTCATCCGCATCACATTCAGTCGCCAGATTAATAATCTGTTGCTTAACCTGCTCCGGAGTGCCGGCAATTAAGCGGCTGCTGTTGGCCTGCATACGCAACCTGTCGCTATCGGTATATGGGTAATCTTTAATTTCTTCGTAAGGCGGCATCCCGTTACGCACCTCTCCTTTTTCCATCTGCAAAAAAACATGCAGCATGGCATGTTTCAGCTCAGCAGCCTTTTCTTCGGTATCGGCACACAAAACCCATATCGCTATAAGCACTTCAGGTTCAGGGAATATTTCCGATGGTGTAAATCTCGTCCGGTAAATTTCAATAGCTTGTTTAACCCCCGCAGCCGATATAAATTGTGCAAACGCCAATCCCAAGCCCATATCAGCAGCTAAAAATGCGCTACTTCCGCTCGATGTAAGCATCCATATCGGTGGTTCATCATAAACCACAGGTACCGCCCTCACAATGCCATATTGGGTTTGCACATTATCGTTAAAGTACATTTGCAGTTCATTAACCTGCTGCACATAATCTTCTTCTTTAAACCGGTTAGCCGGATTCAGTAACGATGCCGTTATTCTGTCCCCACCCGGCGCCCTGCCTATCCCCAGGTCAATCCGCCCCGGCGCTAAGGTTTCCAGCAGTCTGAAATTCTCGGCTACTTTCAGTGAGCTATGGTTAGGTAGCATGATCCCACCCGAACCCAAGCGGATCTCGTTGGTAACGGCCGCCAAATGCGCTATCAAAACCTCGGGTGCCGAGCCGGCAATACTGGCTAGGTTATGGTGCTCCGATACCCAAAAACGGTGATACCCCCATTGCTCGGCTTTTTGCGCCAGGCTAATGGTGTTTTTAATGGCGTTAATAGCCGTATCGCCTTTACTTATAGTTGATTGATCGAGTATGCTTAATTTGATGTTCTTCATTACAGATGTTTATATTCATAGCCAGAAGACTATATAACTGCAAATTGATATAATTCTACATAGTTTTTGGTAATGCCAACATCATAAAATTATGCCCGGAACTTTTGTGACAAAACAGCTATAAATAAAAAGGGCGACTATCTTGGTTAAATAGCCGCCCTGAGTACTTTAGGTTTACAATTACGTTTTAGGTTTGTAATTGATTAGATTAGGTAATTTACAATAGCCGCCATCCCGATGAGGGCTATTATCACACCTTGCAATTTTTGCTCGAATGTTAGACTGTGTGTTAAAGTTTTCATTTTTATTAAGGGATTACTCAAATCTATATGATTTAAAGCCTTTTACAATACCCCCAAATCACTTTTATTAATATTTGATTAACAAGTGCTTTACATTAATCACAAACTAACTTTTTGGTTTCTTAAGTAAAAATTTCATAACAAAACCTTATTTTCTTTATTAGCGATAATCTTAAAAAACGTGGTTTAAATCATTTAAAGTAACATTATCGGGTTCATTTTCTGCTTAAAATACCTGGTGTATATCAAACACATATAAAATTAACTCTAATCGACGCTTTTCTTTAAACAGGTTGATCATTCTATATTTTACGCTTTATTCAAAATTTCATAAAAACATTACAAACAAAAAACGGGGACTAACGCGTACAAAGCTTATATTTAGCTTTATACGTTTATGATCATGCAAAAAAGCGCAATTATCATTTTCATCAAAAACCCTGAGCTTGGCCGGGTAAAAAAACGATTGGCAAAATCGGTTGGTGATGCTAAGGCGCTTCAGATTTATAATCAAATGCTTGATCATGCCCGGCTCATCACCAAAAGCCTAAGCACCGATAAATTTTTATATTACGATAAGGCAATCGATAAAAACGACGACTGGCCCAATGAGACCTACATCAAAAAGAAACAATCCGGTGCTGATATGGCCAGCCGAATCAATAATGCCTTTAAACAGGTTTTTAAATTAGGATACGAACATGTAGTTATTATAGGAAGCGATTGCCTTGAGCTCGACGAGCGCATAATCCGTTTAACCTTTCGCCAGTTCGATCATTTCGATACCGTACTGGGCCCAACTAAAGATGGTGGCTTTTACCTTTTGGGGATGAATGATTTATATGCAGATATCTTTAAAGTAAGCGGCTGGGGCACCTCTGGCTTAACGCCAACTATATTAAAAACCATCCAAAACCTAAACAAAACCTGCTTCCTGCTCTCCGAACTCGCAGGCATTGTTACCGTTGATGACTTGAATGAAAATGTAAATAATTTATTTAGGTAAGTAATACAACTATCTGAAATACAGTTAATATTTCTTTTAAATAAAGTGAAAAAATCATCCAATTTCTTATCAATAATTACAAGTGTTTGGAGTACAAACCTTTTCCAATCCACTCTTTACCTTTTCCTGACTAACCTATACCTTATCTATTTAATATAATCCCTATTTTTGCAGCCACATACAATGAGCAAGCACGGTAGAATATTAGTAGCCATGAGTGGCGGGGTGGATAGTTCGGTAGCGGCAGTAATGCTGCACGAGCAGGGATACGAGGTAATTGGCCTTACCATGAAAACATGGGATTATGCTTCATCGGGTACCAACACTAAAGAAACTGGTTGCTGCAGCCTCGATAGTATTAACGATGCCCGTGCTTTGGCCGTTGGTTATGGCTTCCCACACTATATATTAGATATTCGCAGCGAGTTTGGCGATTTTGTGATCGATAACTTTGTTGATGAATATCTGGCAGGCCGCACCCCTAACCCATGCGTACTATGTAACACCCATATTAAATGGGATGCCTTATTAAAACGTGCCGATAAACTGGATTGCGAATTTATAGCAACCGGGCATTACGCTAACATCCGCCAACAAGCAGATAACGGCCGTTATGTGATCTCGAAGGGCTTAGATCAAAATAAAGATCAATCCTACGTACTTTGGGGCGTATCTCAGCAAAATTTGGCTCGTACACGCTTCCCTTTAGGTAGTTTCGCTAAAGCGGAGATCCGCCAGATGGCAAAAGATATGGGCCAGCTCGAATTAGCCAATAAAAGCGAAAGCTACGAGATCTGCTTTGTTCCTGATAACGACTACCGCGCCTTTTTGCGTCATAAAGTTGAAGATCTGGAAGAGCGCGTAGCTGGTGGTAACTATATGTTAACCGATGGTACCATTGTGGGTAAACATCAGGGCTATCCATTCTACACTATCGGTCAGCGCAAAGGTTTGGGCATCGCATTGGGTCAACCTATGTTTGTAACACAGATCCTACCCGAAAGCAATACTGTTATTTTAGGTACTGCTGATGAGTTGGAGCGCAAAGAAGCCTGGGTACGCAACCTTAACCTGGTTAAATACGGCAGCATCACCGAGCCTATCGAAGCCATCACCAAAATACGTTATAAAGATGCCGGCATGTTGAGCAATATCGTACAGGTTGGCGAGCACATGAAAGTTGATTTCCATCATTCGGTATCAGGTATTGCCCCCGGCCAATCCGCTGTTTTTTACGAAGGTGACGACCTTTTAGGTGGCGGGTTTTTGATTTAATTTTTCAGTTATTGTGTTATTAAATTATTGGTTATTTAGGTCGCTTTCCTATTAATAATTTACACAAATCCTTAGTAACTCAATAACCCAATAACCCAATAACTACTCTTCCAATCCAAAACTAAAGTTTGTGTTTCACTTACTTTATGCTTTATTTGCATCAAAATACTATTAAATGGCGAAAAATTTACTCATAGTTGAGTCTCCGGCGAAAGCCAAAACCATCGAAGGATACCTCGGCAAAGACTTCACAGTTAAGTCGAGCTACGGCCATATCCGCGATCTGGTGAAATCCGAAGATGCCATCGATATTAAAAATAATTTCGAACAAAAATATGAGGTACCTGCCGATAAAAAGCAGGTAGTAAGCGAGTTAAAAAAATTAGCTAAAGAGGCCGAAATGGTTTGGCTCGCTTCCGATGAGGACCGCGAAGGAGAAGCCATATCGTGGCACTTATTTGATACATTAGGTTTAAAAGAAGCCACAACAAAACGAATCGTTTTTCACGAGATCACCAAATCGGCCATAACCAAAGCCATCGAAAATCCTCGCAAAATAGATTACAACTTAGTGAACGCCCAACAGGCACGCCGCGTGTTAGATAGGTTGGTTGGTTTCGAGCTCTCTCCCGTTTTATGGAAAAAGGTTAAACCATCATTATCTGCCGGCCGTGTACAATCGGTAGCTGTACGTTTAATTGTTGATCGCGAACGCGAGGTCAATAAATTTAAAACCGAAGCCGCTTTCCGCATTGTTGCCATTTTCGGCAAAGGCCGCGAATCGTTCAAAGCCGAGTTACCAGAGCGTTTCACCAAGCAAGAAGATGCCGAAAAGTTTTTAACAGATTGTATTAACGCCGCATTCAACGTTAAAAGCCTCGAAACACGCCCAACCAAACGCGGCCCGGCTGCACCGTTCACTACATCAACTTTACAGCAAGAAGCCAGTCGCAAGTTGGGCTTCTCGGTATCACGCACCATGTCGGTAGCACAAAAGCTATACGAATATGGTAAGATAACCTACATGCGTACCGATTCGGTAAACTTATCGGATACTGCATTAAACGCTGCCGAAAAGCAAATTACATCTGCCTACGGCGAAAAATATCACCAGCTACGCAAATACAAAACCAAATCGGCAGGCGCGCAAGAGGCTCACGAAGCCATCCGCCCTACCTTTTTTGAAAACCATACTACCGATGGCGATCCGGCCGAAAGACGTTTATACGAACTGATCTGGAAGCGTGCCATTGCCTCACAGATGAGTGAAGCGCAGTTTGAGAAAACCGTTGCAAAAATCAGTATATCAACCCGTAACGAAGACTTAGTCGCCAACGGCGAGGTAATGAAATTTGATGGTTTCTTGAAAGTATATCTGGAATCATCAGACGAAGAAGAAGAAATTTCGGAAGATGGTGATAACGCTATCCTTCCTCCACTAACCAAAGGACAAGATTTAGCTTTACGCGAGATGACCGCCACCGAGCGCTTCTCCCGTCCACCAGCTAGATACACAGAGGCCAGCCTGGTTAAAAAACTGGAAGAACTGGGTATCGGTCGCCCGTCAACCTACGCGCCTACCATTTCAACGGTACAAAACCGTGGTTATGTGGTTAAGGAAGATCGCGATGGTAAACCCCGTAATTTCCGTGTGCTCACTTTAGCCAGTGGCAACATCAGTAAAGAAGAAAAAACAGAAAATACCGGCGTTGAACGTTCAAAACTGTTCCCAACCGATATTGGCGCTGTAGTGAACGATTTTTTAGTACAGCACTTTAACGGCATCGTCGATTTTAACTTCACCGCGAAGGTTGAAAAACAATTTGACGAAATAGCACAAGGTTTAACCGAATGGACGGATATGATCCGCTCGTTCTACACCCCTTTCCATGATGAGGTTGAAATAACCACCCAAACTGCCGACAGGGCAAATGGTGGCCGGGATCTGGGTATCGATCCGGTTTCGGGCAAAATGGTTTCTGTGCGTATTGGCCGCTACGGTCCATTTGTTCAAGTTGGCGACAGCGAAGACAAAGAGAAAGGTGCCGACCAGGAAAAACCACTTTATGCCAGCTTACGCAACGGCATGATGATGGAAACCATTACTATTGAAGAAGCCATGGAGCTTTTCAAACTGCCTAAAAAAGTAGGCTTTTTTGAAGATAAAGACATGACGGTTGCCATCGGTAAATTTGGCCCATACATCCGCCATAACAGTGCTTTCTACTCCTTGCCAAAAGGTTTAGATCCTTTAGATGTATTGGAAGAGCAAGCAATCGAGATCATTCAGGAAAAACGCAAAAAAGACGCGGAACGATTGATGAAGGTATTTGATGAAAACCCAGAGGTTAAAATACTAAACGGCCGTTGGGGTCCATACATCGAATTCGAAAAGCTTAACGTAAAGATCCCTAAAGATAAAGATCCGCTTACTTTAACCTTCGAAGAAGTAAAAGCTCTGGCTGAAATAGCCGAAAAAGAACCAAAGAAATTTGGGAAATTTGGTAAAAAAGCTGCGCCTAAAGCGGCTCCGGCTAAAAAAGCTGCAACAGCTAAAAAACCGGCTGCCAAAAAAGCCCCTGCTAAAGCTAAAACGGTAAAAAAATAATACGCCCTTTTTTTATTCTTGTATGAAAAAAGACCTGCCCGATAATAATGTTAAAGATATAGCCGTAGCTGTAGCGCTTGAGCGTGAGAACGTTGAAAGTAAAATTTGGTATGTGTATCTCATCAACCTCAAAAAAGTAGCTATCGAGAATGTGCTGATTACCTCTAAAGGTTATGGCGAGAAGAATGGAGAGAAGGTAAAAACTTCGGTTTTAAGGCATATGATACCTTTGGTTGAGGCCCAGGGTTATAAATTAATAGAGCCTATTGATGAGGAAACGTTTGGATTAAACAACGAGTATTGGCTGAGTTATTACATTGACGGCAATATTTACGATAAGAAATTCATCTTCCTTCCCGAAAGCATCGTCGACTCGAATTTTATCAAACTACCGGTTTTAAACAAACCAGGTGTTATGATCCTGTAAAAGGTCTTCATCAGTTAAACCTTCACTACGCAACACCAGGCTACGTGGATGAACCATCGCAGTGATGAAGTTTTTCAACTTTGGAACTAAGTATTTCATGGCGGCTGGTATTTATTGTTTGATGTACATCAAATTGCAGTCCACATTTTCGCCTCAGTTAATAATAATGACTAACTGGTCATGGTTTTCAATCACAATTATGAACCTGATATTTTGCAATCGTTTTAATTATCAAACAGATAAAGGAAGCGGGCATATTTAAGCTGTATAATTTACATGGATGTGTATTTAAATACAGTCAGCGTATTTTAAAAAGCGCATAAATTGTACTAATTTTAGCTATGCTTGAACAGCTTGATCTGCAAAACATATTGGTGCTTGATATTGAGACAGTTCCGCAACATCCGAGCTTTGACGAGGTGTCTCCTGCCCTGCAAAAACTTTGGGCGGCCAAAACCCAATATCAGCGCAAAGATGAAACCCCCGAAGAGTTTTATGAGCGTGCAGGCATCTGGGCCGAGTTTGGTAAGATCATCTGTATCTCGGTCGGGATCTTTACCAAGGAACAGCCCATTGGTTTAAGGATCAAATCATTCGCCGGGCACGACGAAAAAGAATTATTGATACAGTTTAAAGCTTTGCTTAAAAAGCAACCCGCCAATATGGTTATGTGCGCACATAACGGGAAAGAGTTTGATTTCCCCTACCTATGCCGCCGGATGCTGGTTAATGGGATACAACTACCATCGCAGCTCGAAATATCGGGCAAAAAGCCTTGGGAAATTAACCATTTAGATACCATGGAACTGTGGAAGTTTGGCGATTATAAAAGTTATACATCGTTAAGTTTACTTACTGAAATATTCAATATACCAACACCAAAGGATGATATTGATGGCAGCCAGGTTGGCCATGTGTACTGGAACGAGAATGATTTATCAAGAATATGTGTTTATTGCCAGAAAGATGTTGTGGCTACGGCCCAGCTCATCAGGCGGTTCAGGGGGGAAGAGTTAATTGCGGATGAGAACATCACCATTGTATAATTATGTTAGAGGTAAAAGATCTGATTGTTCAGTTTAAAACAAAGGATGGCATTTTTAATGCTGTTAAAGAAATATCCTTTAAAATTGATAAGGGCGAAGTGCTTGGGATAGTGGGTGAATCTGGTTCAGGTAAATCTGTTACTTCGTTGGCTATCATGCGGTTATTGGAACCATCTGTCAGCATAATTCAGGGTAAGATCTTACTTGATGATGTGAATTTGCTTGAGTTGAAAGAGAAGCAAATGCGGGCCATTAGAGGCAACCGGATAGGCATGATCTTCCAGGAACCGATGACTTCGCTGAACCCGGTTTTGGATTGCGGCTCACAGGTTGCCGAAGCTATTAGATTGCATAAAGGTATTAGTAAATGGGAAGCCAGAAAACGTACCATTGAGTTATTTAACGAGGTACAACTCCCCCGCCCCGAAGAAATTTATAAAGATTATCCTCACGAGATCTCGGGTGGTCAAAAGCAACGAGTAATGATAGCTATGGCATTATCATGCGATCCGGAAATACTGATTGCCGACGAGCCTACTACCGCACTTGATGTAACGGTGCAGAAAACAATAATTGAATTGCTGTTGCGCTTAAAAACTGAGCGTAACATGAGCCTCATCTTCATCTCGCACGATTTAGGTGTGATAAGCGAAGTGGCTGATTACGTGATGGTAATGTACAAAGGTGATGTGGTAGAACGTGCCAGCATCACTACCATATTTAATAATCCTAAACATCCCTATACCAAGGGTTTATTGGCCTGCCGCCCATCAACGGCGCATCATTTAAAATACCTGCCCACCGTATCCGACTTTTTGAAGTTTGACGAGGAAGGCGAAATGATCAAAACAGATCAGAACATCCAGGATATTCAGCAGCAAAACGCTTATAGCATCAGCGAAATGCAGAAACGTAAAACGGAACTGTATTCGCAGGAGCCATTTTTACGGGTGGAGAATTTGTGCAAATGGTACCCGGTAAGCAGCGGCTTTTTAAAAACATCTAAAAACTACGTAAAAGCAGTTGATGATGTAAGTTTTGAAGTTTACAAAGGCGAAACCCTGGGTTTGGTTGGTGAATCGGGTTGTGGTAAAAGTACATTAGGTCGTAGTATTTTACGTTTAATTGAGCCCACATCCGGCCGGGTACTCTTAAACAACGTTGATCTGCAGGAATTAAGCAACGAGCAAATGCGCCAGATGCGCCGCGATATCCAGATCATATTCCAGGACCCTTACTCCTCTCTAAATCCACGCCTAACCGTTGGCGAATCTATCATGGAGCCTTTGCGGGTACATAATTTATACGAAAACAATATCCAGCGTAAAGAACGGGTAATGGAGTTATTACGTCGCGTAAATTTAAATACTGAACACTTTAACCGTTACCCGCATGAGTTTTCGGGCGGGCAAAGGCAACGCGTTGTAATTGCACGGGCTTTGGCTTTGCAGCCGCAGTTTATCATTTGTGATGAATCCGTTTCGGCATTAGATGTATCGGTGCAGGCGCAGGTTTTGAATTTATTGAGGGAATTACAGCAGGAGTTTAATTTGACCTATATCTTCATCTCGCACGATCTATCTGTAGTAAAACACATTGCCGACCGGATCATGGTAATGAATAAAGGGATTATTGAGGAAGTTGGTGATTCTGAACAGGTATATTATAATCCTACTAAAGAGTACACCAAGAAGCTTATCGCATCAATACCGGGAATGCCTAAAGTGCTGTAATCAACTTATTCTTTAGGCAAGGCCATTTGGGCGCTGGTGTGGATATCGGTATTCTGGTAATCCTTCTCAACTAATCCGTCGCGCATACGCACTATTCTGTGGGCGTGTAAGGCAATATCTTCTTCGTGGGTAACCAGTATAATGGTATTGCCTTTAGAGTGGATCTCTTCCATCAGAGCCATAATTTCGATGGAAGTTTTGGTATCTAAGTTACCGGTTGGCTCATCGGCTAATATGATGGATGGGTTGTTGATTAATGCACGCGCTACGGCTACACGCTGGCGTTGTCCGCCGGATAGTTCGTTGGGTTTGTGATCCATCCGGTTACCTAAACCTACGTTTTCTAAAGCTTTTTTGGCGCGCTCTTCGCGGTTGACTTTGTTTACGCCGGCATAAATGAGCGGCAGGCCAACATTATCTAAAGCGGTATTACGGGGTAGTAAGTTAAAAGTTTGAAAAACGAAGCCGATCTCTTTGTTACGAACTTCGGCCAGATCATTATCGCTCATGCGGCTCACATCGGTTCCGTTGAGAACGTAATCGCCTTTTGATGGGGTATCCAGGCAGCCTAAAATATTCATCAAAGTTGACTTGCCGGAACCTGAAGGACCCATTAGCGCCACAAATTCGCCTTTATTAATGGTAAGCGAAACTGATTTTAAGGCATGGATAACTTCGGTACCGATAACATATTTGCGGCCAATATCGTTGAGCGTTATTAATGGTTGCATCCGTTTTTTATTGGTTTGACACCGATAGCCTATAAATTGTTACAGATAAATTGGGATTTATCCGATAACCTTAGCTACTCTAAAATAATCCGCGTTACTTTCGGGTGCATTTTTCAAGGCTTCTTGGTGGGTAATTTCCTGTACAACAACATCTTCGCGGATGCTATTGGTTATTTCCGTCATGTAAACCAGGGGTTCAACTCCTGTTGTATCAACCTCGTTTAATTTGGCCATAAAATCCAATACTTTGTTCATATCGGTAGCCATATTTGCTTTTTCGTTATCCTTAATTTCAAGGCGGGCAAGGTGGGCTATTTTGTCGACGGTTTCGTTATCTATTGTCATGGTATGTCAAAGATAGAGAAAAAGTATGAAATCATTCCAGATGTGTGGTGGGGCATTCTGAGGCACTCGAAGAACGCGCGCAGAGGCCACCCCACCATGCTTCGAGTCCCTCAGCATGACACCCGAAAATTTAATTATTAAGATACAGTAACAGGCTTAACCGAATTTGCTGCACTAAACTTATTGTTGATCGTATTGTAAACGAGGTCTTTCAAAGTATCAGCATCATCAATAGTTAAAGTATCTGTTTCAATAGGTTTATGCACAAAAATATCGCAGATACCGGGGCGACTGCCTAATTTAAAACCACTATCCCATTGAATACGCCAGGTATTTAGGGAGGTTACCGGAAGTATGGGAATTTTTAATTCAATGGCTAAACGGAAGGGACCGTTTTTAAATTCGTGTAGTACTGGTGGGTAATCATCTCCTATTTTGCCTTCGGGGAAGATGATGAGGGTTACGCCTTTTTGTAAATTCTCACCGGCTTTTTTGAATGCTTTGAATGCTGAGATCTTGCTATCCCGGTTAACGGGAATATCAACCGTTTTGGCAAAGATGCTGAAGAAGGGATTATCGGCCAGTTCGGCTTTGCTGATGAAGTTGTAGGAATTGGTTTTAACTGTGGCACACATGGATAAAATATCCAGATTGGAAGTGTGGTTAGGGCAAACTACGTAGGTTCGGCTCCAATCAATTGGTTCTTCTTCTTTTATATTGAAAAATATCCCCGAAAGGGTGGCACTGAAATAGCTGCAAAAGCGACGAAGCCTGTTTAATACGGGATATCGTGATGGTTTTCGTGAGTAGAAATACATCAAGGGGTATAACAGCCCCAATGCTAAAGCGGCGGTAAATATGTAGTAAAAGTTATGGAGCCGTTTTAAAAGTAAAATCATCAAATCAATATACGTAAAAGTGGGTACATAGATTTGCAGACTACCATACTTCGCTCCTGAATTTTTGATCGAGGGTGTTGAATACCTGGTCTTTTAACAGATCGGCATCGTCAATGCTCAGATGTGCAGTTTCGATGGGTTTATGAACGAATACGTGGGCTATACCCGGGCGACCGCCGGTTTCGAGGCCGGTATCCCAGATCAGTTTCCAGTTATCCATACAGGTTATGGGCAGGATAGGCAACTGCAATTCGATAGCCAAGCGGAACGGGCCGTTTTTAAATTCATTTAACTGAGGCGGATAATCATCGGGGATCTTTCCTTCGGGGAAGATCACTAATGAGCGGCCTTCTTTTAAATTTTCGGCACCTTTTTTAAAGGCTTTGAAGGATGAGATCTTACTTTCGCGATTAACGGGGATATCAACGCTCTTGAAAAATATGGCCAAAGCCCAATTTTTTAAAAAGGCATCTTTACCTATATAGTGGAAATTGTTTTTAAGCGCACGGTTGCAGGCCGTAACATCCAAACTTGAACTGTGGTTAGGGCAAATGATGTAGGTACGGCTCCAATCTATCTGTTGCTCATATTTTACCCGGTAAAAAATACCTGCAATTGTTGAGCTGCAAAAGCTGCAATAACGCCTTAGCTGGTTCATGGTGGCATAACGGGATGGTTTGCGCGAGTAGAAATACAGAAGCGGATAAAATAATGCAACGAAAAAGCCTACGCTATAACGGTAAAAACGGGCGTGGATTTTTTTCAATATCAATTTCATGGTCCCCAAAAATAGAAAAAATACTTACTTTCGCCCAAATGGAAACTGTTGTTAGCGGTATACGTTCTACCGGAAAATTACATTTAGGAAATTATTACGGAGCAATTCAAAACTTCGTGAAAATGCAGAACGAGTTTAATTGCTATTTTTTTATTGCCGATCTGCATTCATTAACCACACACCCTACTCCTGCCAACCTGCACGGAAACGTTAAACAGGTATTGGTAGAATATTTAGCTACCGGCATTGATCCCGATAAGGCGACTATTTACGTACAGTCTGACGTGCCCGAAATTGCCGAGCTTTATTTATACATGAACATGAACGCTTACATGGGTGAGCTGGAACGCAGCACATCGTTCAAAGATAAGGTTCGCGCTAATCCGGATAACGTGAATGCCGGTTTACTAACCTATCCTGTTTTGATGGCTGCCGATATATTGATCCACAAGGCAACCAAAGTACCTGTAGGTAAAGATCAGGAACAACATTTGGAAATGGCTCGTACTTTTGGTAACCGTTTTAACCGTTTGTATGATAATGAATATTTCCCGGAGCCATATGCTTTTAACTACAGTAACAACCTGGTGAAAATACCGGGTTTGGACGGCAAGGGCAAAATGGGCAAATCGGAAGGTGAAGCGAATGCGGTTTATTTATCTGACTCGCCGGAAGTGATCCGTAAAAAGGTAATGCGTGCTGTTACTGATGCCGGACCTACTGTTGAGAACCAGGAGAAACCATCGGAAATAAAAAATCTGTTCGATTTGATGAAAGTAGTATCATCGGCAGATGTGATCGCTCATTTTGAGGATACTTATAATAAGATGCAGATTCGTTACGGTGATCTGAAAAAGCAATTGGCTGAAGACATGATCATCGCGACAGCACCAATGCGCGAAAAGATTGACGCTATTGCTGCAGACAGTGATTATTTAAGAAAAGTAGCGAAGTTTGGTGCTGATAAAGCTCGTGAGAGCGCTCAAAAAACGATTAAGGAAGTACGCGAAATTATAGGCTTTAAGTCATTTTAAGTTCGTTAATTATTTATAGTTCATAGTTGTAGCTTATGTTCTATTACAAATTTGTTAATTAGTAACGCAAACTGTATTTTTAAAAGCTGAGGTTCAGAAATTGTTATGATCCATGAACTATCAACCATGAACCCAAATAACACAAACATCACATGCATATAGCCATTGTTGGAAACATAGGAGCCGGAAAAACTACGCTTACAGAATTATTGGCCAAAAATTATGGCTGGGATCCTTTGTACGAGGCTGTTGATAATAACCCTTACCTGGAAGATTTTTATAGCGACATGAAGCGCTGGAGCTTTAATTTGCAAATCTATTTTTTGAACAGCCGTTTCCAGCAGATCATCGAGATCCAAAAAAGTGAGCGCAAAATCATTCAGGACAGAACCATTTACGAGGATGCCTTTATTTTTGCCGAGAACCTGCACGATATGGGCCTGATGACGACCCGTGATTTTGAGAATTACCGCTCTATATTTGATAACATTACCGATTTTATCAAACCGCCCGATCTGTTAGTATATTTAAAAGCATCGGTGCCAACATTGGTAAGTAATATACAACGCCGCGGTCGTGAGTACGAAAGCGGAATCCGTTTGGATTATTTATCCAAGCTGAACGAGAAATATGAGAAATGGATTGCGGGTTATAAATTAGGCAAGCTATTGATCTTAGATAAAGATAATCTTGACTTCACCAATAACCCCGAAGACCTGGGTACGATAATTCAACTGATTGAAAGAGAAATAAACGGTTTGTTTTAATAGGAAATGAAATTTCGTTTTTTTGCCTTTATCGCGATAGCTTTTATTTTAGTTAGCTGTAGTAAAAAACTGGAAACCAACTATTTCAGCATGGAAATGCCGGCGGGTTGGGAATACCAGCCAGGCAACGGAACGGATTCTTTTGTGGGTACGATAACCACATCATCGGGCACTATCAATTTTGAGTATAGCACCAAAGGTTATGCAAGTAGTTTGATCTCGACAGAACAACAATTTTTATCGGATCAAAAAAACTGGGCAACATCAACCTGTTATTTTTGCCAGCCTGATGTTAATTACGTTGCCGCGACAGAGGTTGAGAACGAGAAAAAGCGTTTATCACTAAAAGATACTACCATTGTAAAGGTTGAACCTAACATTGAATATTCAAAAAGGATTTACAAACCCGAAGGCAAATGGAGGCGTTATTATCCCGGTGCCGATTATTTAGCTGAATTGCAATACAAGGATAGCATTATTTATGTCCCGATCAGGATTCCGCAATCCATCAAAACTCACGATCTGAGTATCGATACCACAGCACAATACATTGTTAAAACTGTTTGGCCAAAGGTTGGCGAAACCGGTACCACGGGTATATATTTTAAAAGCCGCACTTCGGCATTAAACTTTAATATGCAGGGCACCGATCTATCGGCCGATGAGCAGCAAAAAGCTTTAAAGGCATTTAAAACCATTAAGCTGACAGAACAACAATGAAAATATTAGGCATCATACCGGCACGTTACGCCTCTACCCGTTTCCCGGGAAAGCCATTGGTTGATATTGCCGGTAAAAGCATGATACAGCGCGTTTACGAACAAGCCAAAAAATGTGATACCTTAACCGAAGTTATTGTTGCTACTGATGATGAGCGTATTTTTAATCATGTGCATGAGTTTGGCGGCGTAGCTGTGATGACAGCCGACACCCACCAGAGCGGTACCGACCGCTGTGCCGAAGTAGCTCAACAGCATCGTGAATACCAGGTAATCATCAACATACAGGGCGATGAGCCTTTTATTGAGCCGGAGCAGATCAACAAAGTAGCATCATGCTTTGCGGAAGAAGGTACGCAATTGGCTACTTTAGTTAAAAAAGTACAAACCACCGAAGAGTTGTATAATTTCAGCTCGCCTAAAGTGATCTTAAATAAAAACTCCGAGGCTATCTATTTTTCACGCTCGCCCCTGCCCCATGTTCGTGGGCATGAGCCACAGCAATGGCTTTACCATTATACTTACTACAAGCACATCGGTATTTATGGCTACCGCAGCGATATTTTACAGCAAGTAACACTATTACCTGTATCATCGCTTGAAAAAGCCGAGAGTTTAGAGCAACTCCGCTGGATTGAAAACGGTTATCGCATTAAAGTTGCCGAAACCGAGCTGGAAACTTACGCCATTGATACTCCGGAAGATCTGAAAAAGCTACTCAAAAGCTTGTAATCTGTTTGTTAATACTACCTCTTCTTAAATTTAATTAATCTCATCAGAAATTTTTTATTCTGCACCTATTTGCGTCTTATAAATAGGGTGAAAATACCCTGAGAATAAATTAAATACAATCCTATATTTGATAATAATAATATTATAAATACACAAAATGTCGTTATTTATTTGTTATTAAGTATATAAAAATCAATGATTAATAAGTTTAATTTAATATATATTTAATAATTAAATCAGATATATAATATAGTATTGAAATATAAAAACCTGACCGTACAGGCAATTCAAAACGGGGAGTAACCCAAAAAGCCTTAAGAGTAGGGATAACCTAAAAAACCAAATTACAAAATGTCAACTTCAACAGCTCAGGCAATTGGCTTGTACCAATTATGCTTAAACGGCGCAAAAACAGGCTTGTTAGGCGCTCCAACTTTTCATGTTAGCTTATTAGTTAACCCATCTGCTAACAGCATTACCGGTGTTGTTCAAATCACACAATCTGTTACTCCACACGGCGCGGCAACATCTATCAACGTAACAGGTACCGTTCACGAAATGGGTTTTGGCGGCCAGAACACAAAAGTTATTGTTTTGAAAGGCCAGTACGTAGTTAGCGTACCTCCACCGGCAATTGGCGCTTACCTGCAAGAGTTTGAAGCGGCAATTGTTTTCCATGGCGATGGATGGGCTAATGGTTTGGGTAATTTCCATTGGGGTACCAGCGTTGATAACAGCGTACCTGTTAAAAGTGTGCCTTGCCAATAATATTGATCTCAATTAACTGACCCATATGAACAGCCCTGACGTAAAGTTAAGGCTGTTTTTTTATGCTTATATTTTCAATACAATTCATCAAATAAGGTATTCCACAATCATAGCACCTATAAATCCCCATGTATTAGCTATTTATGTTATCGTGTCATTTTGTTAACAAAACGGGCAAATCCCAAATAATTTGTTACCTTTGCATCCCGTACACAAACAATTCCTGCGCCTGTTTATCGGCTGCCGGGAATCCAAAAAAAACATATGACTAAATATATTTTTGTTACGGGCGGCGTTACCTCGTCGTTAGGAAAAGGTATTATTTCTGCATCACTGGCCAAATTGCTACAGGCACGTGGGTATAGGGTAACCATCCAAAAATTCGACCCTTACATCAAC